>Ga0308407_1000817_pt1 | contig 19789 bp, 24 predicted proteins | sample HotsprSampleMSe2_FD_203476 | JGI IMG/M metagenome (GOLD analysis project Ga0308407, IMG submission 203476) | Hot spring phototrophic mat microbial communities from Mushroom Spring, Yellowstone National Park, Wyoming, United States - 20060911_MSe2 ...
CCGTAATTCTTGAATCAGGCATCGAAAAACCAGCGTTTATGATGGCCGCTCTTACTCTTTCTTTGGCTTCATCAACGGCTTTATCAGGAAGGCCAACAATAGTAAAAGTGGGAAAACCACGATTGGCAACATCAACTTCAACCTCAATCAAAACCCCATCCAAACCAATAGTTGTTCCTGAAAAGACTCTGGCCAACATAAAATAGAATTATTTTATTTTTTAAAAAAGTTTTTGTCTATAGCCGATCGTCGACAAAAATAGAAGAATAATTGATTAGAATGATTTTCTTAGATTTGTGGTTGAGATTTATTTTTGTGATAGTAAAAGAAAATAAGAGCAAAAACGGTAATAATTAGAATCAAAAGAATTAAAACAGTTAATAAAACAAGATTGGAATTATTATTAGTAAGTGAAGATGATGGATTTTGAGAGTTTGAAGAAACTGATGATTGGCTAGGAGGATTATAAGAAGAAGGATAAATGCTTATTCTTTCTATTTCTTTTTTTGTTTTTGTAGGCGAGATTTTGGTTGGAGTAATTACTTTTCTTTTTTCATCAACTACTTGGTTAAGGTTAATTTTGTTTTTTGTTAAATAAGAAGCATTTTGACTTAAAAATTTAGAAGTTGAAAGTTTGATAGTTTGTTTATCTTCTGTTTGATAACGAATTTCATAAGGTTCATTGGGTAATTTGTTACTTGGGATTTGGAAATAGCCTTTTTCGTCGGTTTTGGTAGTATAGTATGGAATATTGGAAAAACTTAAATAAATGCCAACTTTTGTATTTGGAAGGACCTTTTGGTTTTCATCATAAGCAAAACCCTCAAGGCGTGGAAGAATGGGATTAATTTTAAGAGTGACAACATTACTTTGCTGAGCAGAAACTTTTTTAAAGATTTTCGTCAATAAAGATTTAACTTTTTCCATTAGGCTTTGTTGATTGAAATTTAAATTTGTTAAATCACTTTTTTCAAATTGAGCATCGGTTATCGATTCATTTTCTTTTAAACTGGAAAGAGGGATAGAAAAATTAAATTGACCAAGATGGTTGGAGAGATAAGAACCAAACACTCCACTTGTTTCTTGGCCATTTTCGTCAATGCTTTTTTTATATAAAGTAACTTTAGTAAAGGGATGAGAAGCTTTTCCAGAAAACACAATTTCTTGGGTGAGTTTATTTATTTGATGAGTAAAACTATAAACCTTAAGCGGATAAGTATAGCCAACATCGTTATTTGGTTTTAAGGGTATATCTCGAAACTCCATTCGATTTAAGACGTTAATTATCTCTCCAGTTTGTGCTGGATAGATTAATGTTTTTGGTTCTTTTGGTTTACCATAGCGAGGGTTAAGATAAATCTGGTCATAATTTTTACTAATTTCGTTTAAAGAATTTACAGGAAAACTGTAATTTGGGTGAGAAGGAGTAAGTTTGTATTCGCCGTTACTTACATAGAAACTAAAACCCCCATCTTCTAAAGTAATGTAAGGATTAACAATGGTAAGTTCTGATATTTGGGCATCAGCAAATTGGCCATCATAGTTTTTCAACAACGTTACTTGAACGTTGGGAATTGGTTCCAAAGTTTTTGCATCAAAGACTCGACCGGCTGGATCCCAGGAGATTGTGGCACAATCTTTATCTTGAAAAGGAGGAAACTCAACTTTTCCTTGTTGTAAACCACCTTGACCCATTATTTGCTCTTCTTGAGTTTGGTTAATAAAAAAACCATACCATTTACGTTCATGGTTTTGCGGAGTATATGATTGCCATTCTAAAACCGGTGTTTCGCCGGCGGCATTGGTGGTAAAAGGCTGAGGGTTAATTTTTTTTGCTTGATTGTTTTCGATTTTAAAGATGCCATAATTCTCATTTCTTGATAAAGAATAACCTATTTCATTACTTAAGGTACTAAAGTTATTAGCTTTGAAAATTTTTTGATCAAGATTATCACTACCAGTGGTACAGGTTGCCACTATTTGATTATTTCTAGTATGATGGACACATTCGACTATATAAACTTCTTTATTTGAGGGAAACCTCTTTTGAGGATCAGTACTTAATTGAACACGATGGACATCTTTTAGAGCACAAACTGAACTTTCTGGTTTTCCAGGATTACAATAAGTTTTTTTTAGACAAATATGATTGACCGTTATATCTACATTTTCCTGAGCTTGGGCAGAAAATAAAAGAATATTATAACAAAAAAAAACAGCGATGATAGATACTAAAAACCTTCTCATAAAATGAGCATAATAAAATATTATCCTCTTGTCAAGAGAATAAAAGTTTTATATATTAAAAATTATGAACAAGACAAAACTTTTTTTTATTTTTTTGATTATAACATTTTTTTTCTTTCTGCCTTCAACTGCTTATGCGGTTAAATTTGATTTATTCGAACCTCAACCCCCTGAAGGTGGTTTTGTGCGCGGTCAAACAGTTCAATTTACCATTAATATTGATACAAAAGGTCAAAATATTTTCTCAACCCAGATTGGTATGGAATATGATACTCGATATTTAGAATATGTTTCTACTACTCCAGGCAATGCCATGACTTCGGTTTCTACTAATAATTTAGGAGAGGGAAAACTTATTTTTAGTGGAGAAAATCAGAGTGGTTTTTCTGGTCAAGGAACATTTGCTTATGTTAATTTTAAAATTATTGCCCAAGCACCAGGGGAAACAAGGCTTTGTGTTTTGTGGAATCCTCAAAATTCACCAACTCCTCCTCCTCAGCCAACTTCTCCTTATCAACCAACTTCGCCTCCTCCTCAGCCAACTTCTCCTTATCAACCAACTTCGCCTCCTCCTACTTCGGGCGAAGTAAAAGGAGTTTATACGAATAGTTTTTTGGGTTTGATATTTATCTCTTTTTTCTTATTATTTTTTTGGCTTAAAAGAATTAGTTAAGTAAAAAAGGTAGAAAAAATGAATAAAAAAAAGCTTGTTTTTTTAACTTTCATTTTTTTCTTTTTATTTTTTTTAAAGCTTACAGTTAAAGCCCAAGTTTTGACTGAACCACGTCCCTGCTCTTTGGGTTATGGTTGTCCTCAAGACTCTGAAGGTACTCCCTTTAGAAATCCTGATGGAACACCCGCTTCTTTGGAGAATATTTATTCTCAACTTGGAGAAAAGTGTGTTAATTCTTATGAAGAATTTTTAAAAGATCCAATTAATAATCATTTTTGGGTTGATGATGAGGAAATAACGATTCAGGGAAAAGCCGATGAGCGAGCAAGACAGTTTATTCACTGGGTTTTATCTCATCCTTCAATAGATAGTCATCCCTCAATTTTTACGATTTGGTCGAATGTAAGAAATGTCGCATATTTTTTTACTTTGCTGGTGGCGGCTATTTTTGGTTTAGGATTGATTTTAAATCAGCGTTTTAACTTTTCTCAAAAAATTGAGATTTGGCCACAGATTTTTAAATTAATTGGTGTTCTTTTGTTTATTACTTTTTCCGCCTCGATTGTTTTAACTTTAATTCAATTATCAGATGTATTAATGAAATTTTTTACCGAGACTTTGGGAGGAAAGGATATTTTTAATATTTATTTTTCAAACACATTTGATGAAAAAAATTATCAAGCAATTTTTTGTAAAGATTTAAATTACAAGGTCCAAGAGTCAATTAAAACCGAACTTTTTCTTCTAAAGTTAACTAACGTTACCTACTATGTTTTGGGAATAATGATTATTCTTAGAAAAATTATCCTTTGGTTTTTAATTTTTGTTTCTCCTTTTTTAGCTTTGCTTTTGCCTTTTATTTTTATTCGTAATATTGGTTGGATTTGGATTGGGGTTTTTTTTCAATGGTTATTTTATGGACCGCTTTTAGGTTTATTTATTTATGCCTTGAAAGTACTATGGCAAAATGGCATTCCTTTTCCTTTTGATTTTTCAAGGGCGGGAACAGATGCCGGTTATATTTTTCCCACAGGAACAACTATTTTATATGGTGGGCCGGCTCAACTTTTATCGGTAAAAAATAGCGCTAATTATATCGATACTTATGCGGAATATATTATCAGTCTTATTATGCTTTGGGCGGCAATTTTTTTTCCGTGGTGGCTTCTTCGAATCTTTCGTGATTATTGTTGTGATGGGATATATGCAGCAAGAAATATTTTAATGTCGATTTACGATCAATTAAGAGGTGGACCTACTCCTCAACCATCACCATCGCCTTCGCCAGTTTTTACTTCAACTGCCTTAAAAATTCCAAAAGAGGTTGAAATACCAGTAAGAGTAAAGTTAGAAACAATTGAGGAAATTAAAAAAGCTAAAACAGAAGAAATTAGCAAATCGCTTAATCTTCATGTTTCAAAACTAACTGAAATAGCTCACATCGAAACTAATAAGCAAATGTATCAACAAATAACCCAAAACTTAAATTACTTAAAAAATCCAATGAATGCACAAACACCGACAGAAAGACAGCGTTACCTTCATTTAAGAACTGAGTTAACCAACCGGTCAATTAGACAAGATCAAATTGCACAAAGAATTATTTCTACAATTTCTTCTTCAAAAATAGAACAAGTAGTTCAAAAGCAACAACTTGCTAAGACCCTTCCTCAAGCCGTTCCGGTTACTCAAGTTATTTCATTTAAAACCAACCTCTCTATTCCTCAAGTACAATCAATTATTAATAACTTTGCCAATGATACTTACCTTTCTCAAACTTTATCCCAAAAAACAAACATTTCTCAAGACACAATTCAAAAAACTCTGACCTCATTTTCTAATAATATTAATCAACATCCATTAAAAATATTTGAGAAAGTTTCAGAGGAAACGAAGATTCCGCTTACACAAGTAAGAACAATTTTAACTACTTTTAAAGAAACAATCAAGGAGAAACCAGAAATAGTAGAAAAAATTTTAGGAAAAGAGATAGTTACTAAAGAAAAAATTGAAAAAATAATTGAAAGACCAATAATTGAAGAAAAAAAGATGGTAGAACAAATAACTCCGATTTCAATTACGCCAAAAATTCAATCGACTCTTAATAGCTTGGTGACTAATAATTCTTTGCACCAAATAATTAATCAAAAAACAAACATTTCTCAAGACACAATTCAAAAAACTCTGACCTCATTTTCTCAAAACATTAATCAACATCCTCTTGCTATAATTGAAAAAGTTGCCGAAGAAACAAAAGTTTCGCCAGAAAAAGTTAAAACAATTTTAATAAACTTTAAGGACACTCTTAAAGAAAAACCAGAATTGACAGAAGAAGTTGCAAAAGAAGAATTTTTAACGCCGGAAAAAGTTAGAGAAGTTATAGAACTACCCATTATTACTGAACCAGAGAAAAATCCAGAGCAAATATTTTCTATTCCCCCAAGCATTTCTATTGAGGAATATGAGGAAGTAAAAAAAATGTGGGCGAATCAATATGAAAAAGGCGAAGTACCGGTTTCTGAAAATATTAAAAGTCGGGAAGATTGGGTTGATCAGGATATTGTTTTTATTACCAATACTTTAAATAAACTTTTATCACCCAATGAAGAACTGAGACAACAAGGTTTGGATGATGTTGGTTATATTTTGCCGATATTTTTAATAAATAATTTAAGCGGTGAGCAGCTAATTACCTATCTTCGAGCAAAATTAGAAGCAGCAAAACAAGTAAAAATGATGATGGAAAAAGAAAAAGAAATTACCCAAAAATTAAAAGAAAAAAGCAGTGAAGAGCTAGTTGAAGTAAAAGCTACTAAAAAAGAAGAAAAAGCAAAAGCAATGACCATGGAAGAGAGTCTAAATATGGAAGAAGAAAAAGCTCAAAAACAATTAAATAGTCAGGAAAATCCAAAAAATCAAAGTGATTTATAAAATCGTTGGTTTTTTATCAAATTGAGTGAGGATTTTTGCTCCGTTTTCTTCAATTAAAATTGTATCCTCAATTCTTAAGCCATATTTTTTTGGGATATAAATTCCTGGTTCAACGGTAAAAACTTGATTTTTGGTAATTTTATCTTGACTATTTATTGATATTTTTGGTAATTCATGAATTTCTAAACCAACACCGTGAGCAGTCGCATGAGAGTAAAAAAAAGAAGAAAAATGGGGGAACTCTTTTGCCAAAGTTTCTCGACAAAAAAGATCAATCTTTTTTGCCAGTCTTTCTTTTTGACAGAAATTAATGGTTTTTTCCTGGGCTTTTAAAAGTTTTTGATAAAGATTTAAAAGGTTATTATTGGGTTTTTCTAAGAAAAAAATTCGCGTAATATCGGCGCAGTAATTTTCAAATTTTACGCCAAAATCAATAAGGATAACGCCTTTATTTTTTAATTTTTTATTTTCCCCGTTTTGAATATTGTAATGAGGTAAAGAAGAGTTTTCATCAAAGGCAACTAATGGAAAAAAAGAAAGATCAAAACCTTTTTCTTTTATAAAAAACTCAATTTTAAAAGCCAGTTCTTTTTCAGAAACTCCTTGCTTTATCAATTTAATTATTGTTTTTAAACATTCATCTCCTGTTTGACAAGCTTTTTTAATTTTTTCTATCTCTTTTTTGTCTTTTATTGCTCTTTGTTGAAGAGTTATTTTTTCTGTTGGAATAAACTTAACATTTTTTATTTTTTTTATCAAAAAATCAAGTTCATTAACTTTTAAATCATCGGCCTCAAAACCACAGTTTATGACTTTTTCTTTTTTAAAAATTTCTTGAAGATAAGAAAATAGATTTTTATAAGAAGAAAGAATGATAATTTCTGTATTTTTTAATTCTTTAGAAGAAAGAAAATAGCGACTGTCAGTAAAAAAATAGGATTTATTTTTAGTAATTAAAAACCAACTTTCTCTTTCTTGCAAAGAAAGTCCTTGAAATCCCGTAAGATAAAGAATGTTATAAAAATTGGAAATCAAAAATGCCTCTAAATTTAAATTTTTAAAAAGTTTTTTAATTTTTAAAATCCGTTGATTATTAAGTAAAAACATGGATATAATTTTAATATAAAATCTTATGAAATTAATTGCTAATCTTTTAGTTAACGGTTTTGCCGTTTTTTTAGCCGATTATTTTTTGGAGAGTATTTATATTAAAGACTTTAAAACGGCAATTATCGTTGCTTTAGTATTGGGGATTTTGAATACTTTTTTAAAACCGATTCTTGAATTATTGGCTTTTCCTTTAAATCTTTTAACCCTTGGTCTTTTTCGTCTTTTAATCAATGGTTTTATTGTCTTTCTTGCCTCATGGTTTGTTTCCGGTTTTATTGTTGCTAATTTTTTTTGGGCGGTGATTTTTAGCGTTGTTCTTTCAATTATTAATTGGATTTTTAACTTAGCTTTAAAATAAATGGATAATCAAATCATCTGTCCTTATTGTAAAAAAACTATTCCTTTAACTGAGGCTTTATCTCATAAAATAAAAGAAAATTATCAAAGAATATATCAGAAACGGCTTTTTGAAGAAAAAAAGAAAATTGAGGAAGAACTAAGGATAGAACTTTCAAAAAAAATAAAAGAAAAGTTAGTAATTGAGATAAAGGATAAAATAAATGAAAACGAAGAACTAAAAAAACAAAATAAACTTCTTCAAGACCAATTGTTAGAATTAAATAAACTTATAAGACAGGTCCAGTTTGAAAAAGAAAAACAAAGACTTGAGATGGAGAAAAAGCTTTTTGAGGAGTTGGAAAAAATAAGACGAGAACATAAAGAACAATTGGAAAAAGAATTCCAATTAAAACTTTTGGAAAAGGATAAAAAACTAAATGATGCTTTAAAATTGGTAGAAGAATATAAACAAAAATTAGAACAAGGGTCACAACAGCTTCAGGGAGAAATTTTAGAGCTTCATCTTGAGGAAATGTTAAAAAAAGAGTTTCCTTTAGATGAGATTAAAGAAGTGCCAAAAGGAGTAAAGGGAGCTGATATTCTTCAGGTAGTAAAAAATGAATTTGGAAGATCTTGCGGGACAATTATTTGGGAATTAAAAAGAACTAAAAATTGGAGCGAGGAATGGATTAGCAAACTGAAAGATGATCAACGGACGGTAAAAGCAGAAATTGCTGTTTTAGTAAGTAATGTTTTGCCGCAAGAGATTAAATATTTTGGTTTTTATCAAGGGGTTTGGGTTTGTCAGATAGATTCAGCTTTGTCTTTAACTACGGTTCTTCGTCATAGTTTAATTAGTATCCAAGCGATTAAAAATTCAGTTGCCGGTAAAGAAGAAAAAAAGGAAGTTCTTTGGCGTTATTTAACCAGTGTTGAGTTTCAACAAAGATTATTAGCAGTTATTGAGGCTCATCAGCAACTTCAAGAAGATATTGAAAAAGAAAAAAGATTTTTTGCTTTAAAATGGGCAAAACAAGAAAAAAACATAAGAAAAGTGATCGATAATCTTTTAGGAGTAAGTGGGGATTTGGAAAGTATCATGGGAAAAGCCCTTCCAGAAATAAAAATTGGTTTTTTACCAGAAGAGAAAGGAAAAATTAAAAATGAAGATAAACTTTTTTGAGTTTTTTTATGACAAATCAAATTTTTGATGATTTTTTTTATTTTTTTTCAAAGATTGTCATTTTTTTTCCCTTAGTTTTGATAGTTATTGGTTTAATATTAAAATTTAATCAAAAACAAGAATATTCTTCTTTTAATCAAAATCTTTCGCCAACTAAAATATTTTTTTCACCTACCCCAAAAATCTCAAAATTAACCATTGATTTAAAAGGTCCTTGGCAGTGTTTATTTCAAAATCAACAGTCAACCTTCGCCGCATATATTAAAGATAAAAAAATAAAAGTAGAAATAAAAAATAATAGAGAAAAAAGTTACTTTTTAATAGAAAACGACTGTCTTTATCAATGGATTGAGGGTCAGTTTTCTGGTGATAAAAGTTGTGGTCTTGGATCTTATTTGGATCTAACTGAATCCATTTTAAAAAATAATCAAATGTTTTTTGATCTATTTTTAAAACAATTTAAAGAGTTTAGTCAAGAAAATTTTTCTTTGGAAGATATTTGTAAAAAAGAAAATATAGAAGAAAGTATCTTTTTAGTGCCAAAAAAAGTTCTTTTTAGAAATAAGCCTTTAAATTTATGAAAGTTATTTTTTTAAAAAAATGCCTTGGCAACGACCTACTTTCCCCCTCCGAATTGAAGGGGTATCATCGGTGCTGGTGCGTTTCACGACTCTGTTCGAAATGGGAAGAGGTGGGTCCACACCGCTTTAGTCACCAAGGCAAAAAATATTATAACAAATTAATATAATAAATATCAATGGGAAAAAATAAATCTTACCATAAGCTACTTTATTCTTTTTGTTTAAATCCTTCGCTTACGTTTGATGGACAAGACAGCGATGAAGTTCCTATTTTAGTGCTTCGTGCCCACCCAATTACTCAAATTCCTTGGATAATCAACGGCTTTTTTCTTTTACTTTTTATTTTTGGTTTAAACATTTTTTTACCAAGTTATTTAAACCCTTATCAAATAATTTTTGTTAATCTTTTTGGTTTATCGTTAGTTTTTAGTTATTTTTATTTCAATTTTCTTCATTGGTTTTTTAACGTGGGAATTGTTACCAATAAACGCATTTTAGATATTGATTTTTATGGATTAGTTTATAAAGAAACAACAATTGCTATGATTGATAGAGTGGAAGATATTACTGCCAAAGTTAGTGGGTTTTTCTCTTCTTTTTTTGATTACGGTAATCTTTTTATTCAAACTGCTGGTAATGAAGTGAATATTGAGTTTATTAATATTCCCAAGCCTCAAGAAGTGGCAAAGATTATTAATCAGCTTTTAAAAAATGGAAAATCTAATCATATTTAATAACAAAGAGATTATTTTTCTTTTTTTTAAAGCTTTTTCGTTAATTTTTTCTTTTCTTTATTTTCTTTTTTCCTTAGTTGCTTTTCAACAAACAAGGGTGATGATAAAAACAGTTGAGGTTGAGAAAAGTAAAATTTTAATATTTTTAAGCCTTTTTCAATTATTTTTATCAATTATTTTATTTTTTGGCGCATTTTTTTTATAAGATAAATATTATGAGAAAACAAATTAATTTTTACTTAGGACAGGAGAATTTAACCGGCTTTACCGGATTTTTGGCGGAAGAGAATTTATTTTTAATCATAGAGATTAAGGAAAATTTTACTAAAGAAGAGGGAAATAAACTAATTTCCGAAATTAAACAAAAATTTATTTCTCAAACAATAGAAAACCTTCATCAGTTAGACAACTTTATTAAACAAGTAATTATTGAAAATAATTTGCCAACTGGTGTTTCGTTAGCAGTTATCTTTTTTAAAGATAATATCGCTTATCTTAAAACAATTAATGAAGCAGTTATCTTTTTAAGAAGAAAAAATAAAGTTGAAGAAGTAATAAGTGGAACGCAAACAGCTTCGGGATACATCCAATTTGATGATATTTTTATTTTGACAACTAACGAGTTTATTAACAAACTTAAAAAATCTTTTGAGATAAAAAATGTTTTAAACAAAAAAGAACCTGAAGAGATTATTGAGGAAATAACTCCTTTTTTAAAGGGAAATAATGATTATGGTTTGATTGCTTTATTTGTTAAGATAAAAGGAAAGGAAGAAGCAAAAAATTATTTTGGTTTTTTAGAAAATAAAAATTTTTTTTCATTAGTCAATCAATCAATTACTTCAAAAAAAACATTGACATATTTACTTATCTTAATACTCTTTTTAATTTTTTTTTGGAGTGTTATTTTAGGCTATCAACGCCGAAAAGAAAGTGAAATTAATAATAGAATTGAAAAGACAAAAAAAATAGTTTCTTCTAAGTTAGAAGAGGCAGAGGAAATTGCTTTCTTGAATTTAGATAAGGCCTCTCAATTATTAAGTGAAGCAAAAAAAGAAGTTAGCATTTTAAAACAAGAAGTAAGAACAAAAAATAAAAAACTTGAGGAAATTGAAAAAATAATTGCCCAAAAAGAAAGCAAAATTATAAAAAAAGAAACAAAAAACTATCAAGAGTTTTATGATCTTGCCATTGATAGAAAAGAAGCAAAAGGCGAGCGGTTTTTTTTACAAAATGATTTTCTTTTTATTTTAGATAAAGATGAAGAAGTTATTTATCGTTTGTCTTTGGAAAAAAAATCATTGGAAAAATACTCTCATCCAAAAATTAAAAAAAGTTCTTTAATCGCTTCTTATGACGAAAAAATATACTTTTTTGTTGAAAATGAAGGAATTTTTGAAATGGTTGATAAAGATAAAATTAAAAAAATAATTGAAAAAGATCCAAATTGGGGCAAGATTCAAGACATTTCCACCTATAATGGCAATCTTTATCTTTTAGATGTTAAAAATGATGAAATTTATAAATACTTTCCCTCAGGTAATGGTTTTTCTTCCAAAAATTCATATTTTAAGATTGGGGAAGCGGTTGATTTAGAAGATGCTAATTCATTAGCAATTGATAGTGCGATATATATTGGATTTTCTCAATCAATTTTAAAATTTATAAGCGGGGTAAAAGAAGATTTTAAAAATAACTTTCCCAATAAAAATTTAACTATCAAAAAAATTTATACTGATAAAGAATTAAATAAAGTTTATGTTTTTGATAAAGAAAATGGTTTGATTTATGTTTTGACCAAAAATGGTGATTATCAACAACAGATATCTTCTGAAGTGATTAAAAAAGCCTCTGATTTTGTTGTTTATAAAGATAAAATTTTTTTACTTTTAAAAAACAAAATTTACACTATTGAATAAAATCCTCTTCACTTTTTTTTAATGATGAGACATAAACAATACTTAATTGATAAACAAGATGATTAAAAGAAGTGGTTAACCAATAGCTATCTTTATCTTTTTCAAAAAAATAAGCTTTTTTGATTTGGTTTTTTTCCTTTATTTGAAGAGTAATTGATGGGTTAATATCAGAAATATTTTCATAAAACAAAACATCGTTGGCTTTAAGGGTGGCAATTTCATTGATAAAAAAGTCAACTCGATCTTTTTTTGCTTTTTTTTGATTAATTGTCCACTGGTTTTTTTCTTTTTTAAAGAATAAAGTTTTACCTTCATAATTTAAAGTTAATTCTTCAATATCCTCTTCCTTTTCAATTAAATTAATTTTTAAATCTCGCCAGTCAGTAGTAGTTAAAAATTCGTCGAAATTTTTTCCTAAAAAAACTTCATTTTCTTCGTTAAGTCGAAGATAATTGGTGTTGAAACTAGCATTATTACCCACATAAAGAGTAATTTGTTTATTTTGAGTAAAAATTTTGATTTTATTTTTTCCAATACCAAACTCTTGATGTTTACTTTTATTTTTTGAGATTATTTCTTCTTTTTTAATTTCAATAATGGCTTCAATAATTTTTTCTATCTTTTCTTTATCGACCTTAAATTCTATATTTTTTTCTTTTAAGTACCATAAATTATTTTTTTTATAAATTTCATATTTTTTATTTTCTTTTTCAAAGATAATTTTTTTTATATCTTGCTGTTTTAATGTTTTAAATGGAGAAACGTTTTTTGTTTCCTCAATTAGTTTGCTAATTTTTTCGTAAGAAAAGAGAAATAAAAGAAGCAAAAATAAAATTCCTCCCAAAGTTAAAAGTCGGTTAAAATTTTTTTTTCTCATAAATTTATAATATAATAAAAAAATATGGCGATAAGTCAAGAAGAAAAAGAGATTGTGAGAAAAATTATTGATAAAGATGAAACCGCTTTTTTTCAATTTTATAAAAAAAATTACTCTTTAGTTTTTAATTTTATTAAATCAAAAATAAAAGAAAAAGGTCGGGCTGAAGAATTGACTCAAGATGTTTTTTTTGATTTTATTGAAGCCCTTCGGGATTTTCACTTTCAATGTTCATTAAAAACGTTTATTCTAACGATTGCAAAAAATAAGGTAATTGATGAGATAAGAAAAAAAAGGATTAAAACCGTTCTTTTTTCTCATTTACCCGATTTTATCGTTGAAAGTTTAAAAGTGGTTTTTATTGATGAGGAATTGACAAAAAAAGAACTAAGAAAAAAGATTGAGAAAGTTTTTGAAAAACTACCAAAGGAGTATCAATTAGTTCTTCGACTCAAATATATTGAAAATAAAAAAGTTTCATTTATTGCCAAAAAATTTAAAATGAAATTTAAAGCAGCAGAAAGTTTATTATTTCGGGCAAGAAAGGCGTTTATTAAAATTTTTAACACAATAAGTTAAAAATATGAAAAGTTATTCGTTAAGATTTAGAAAACAAATTGGTGAAGTTTTTGTTATTCAACCAAATGATTTAGGCAATAGTTTTTTAAATTTTTTGTTTAAAAAATCAACCGCTTATTTAAAACGATTTCCTTTTTTATATATTTTGCCGGCAACGGTTATTATTGTTTTTTTTATCTATTTAATTTTGGGGAAAGGAATAGTTACTATTACTAGTCTTCTTCAATATGGTTTTTGATAAAAAAAAACTGGCCAATATTACCGTTTCCTTTATTTTTGTTATAAGAAATTTCTTTTTTTTAATTTTTTTTCCCTATAAAGGAATGCGAAAAATTTCATTGGAAAAAGATTATTGGCAGATTGTTTTTATTTTTTTGCTAGTTTTTATTTATTTTAAGTTGGCTTATTTTTTAAGAGAGAATGTTTATCCGGCGACTTTCACTTTTTTAATTTTTTTGGTTAATTTTTTTTTAATGATTGGTTTTTTTTATATTTTGGGAAAAGTTTTTAATCGAAAAATAAAAAAAAGGGTTTTATTTTTTACTTTTTCTTATTCTCTTTTACCAACTTTAATTTGGTTTTTTACAACATTATTTTTTTATTTTATTCTTCCACCACCTAGAACTTTTTCTTTGGCCGGGAAGATATTTAGTATTTTTTTTATCACTTTTTCTTTAACTGTCTTTTTTTGGAAACTAATTCTTTTTTATTTAGCGATTCGTTTTTCAACCGGTCTTAGTTTTTTTAAAATCGTTTATTTAATTTTTCTTTTTTTTGTATGGTATACTCCTTATTCGGTTTTACTTTATTATTTGAAAATTTTTCGAGTGCCTTTTATTTAAAAGTTTTTAAATCATACTTTTATGAAAGCATACACCAAATATTTGAAAATAAAAACAAAGAAAAAAATTGAAATTGTTAATATTACCCAAGAAGTGAAAAAAGCAGTCGAGGAAAGCGGGGTAAAAGAGGGGTTTTGTTTGGTTAATTCCATGCATATTACTGCTTCTGTTTTTATCAACGATGAGGAGGAGGGATTAAAAAAAGATTTTATTAATTGGTTGGAGGAATTAGCCCCTTATGATTATCACCGTTGGTTTCACAATCAAACTGGTGAAGATAATGCTCACGCTCATTTAAAAAGAACAATTATGGGAAGAGAAGTAGTGATTGCGATTACTAATAGTTATTTAGATTTGGGTCCTTGGGAAGAAATTTTTTATGGCGAGTTTGATGGTCAAAGAAAAAAAAGGGTGTTGATAAAAATAATTGGCGAATAAAAAATATAGCAAAAATAGAGTGTAGTATAATATTCATATTTAAAGCGTCCGTAGCTCAGCGGTAGAGCACCACTCTTATAAAGTGGGAGTCCTTGGTTCGAATCCAAGCGGACGCACCTTTTTATGACCGATAAAGAGGTAATTTTAAAGATAAAAAGTGGTGAAATCAACTATTTTGAGTTTTTAATAAAAAAGTACTCACATCTTCTTTATCAATATCTTTTTTTAAAAATAAAAAACAAAGATGATTGTGGTGATCTTCTTCAGGAGATTTTTTTTAGCTTTTATAAAAATTTAAATCATTTTGATGAAAGTCAACCAGTTAAACCCTATCTTTTTAAAATCGCTATCAATCAACTTAAGATGTTTTATCGCAAAAGAAAAAAGTTTCTTCCTTTAAATAAAGACATTGCTGATGAAGGAGGCGATTTTGCTATTTTTAATCTTTTTGAGGAAGAAGAAAAAATTTTTGATAAATTAAACAAAAAAGAGCAAAAAGTTTTTCAGCTTTTAAAAAATGGTTATAAGATAAAAGAAATTGTCAAAAAATTTAAGTAGTTTCTTGTTTTTTTTGATTTTAGGAGAGATTTTATTTGAAGTATTAAAAGAACAAAGAAGTTTTGTAAACCTTTTTCAGGAAGATTTTGAGGTGGTAAAGAAATATTTTTTTGACAATGTTTTTATTTTTTGGTTGGAGGTATCAAAATTTTTGTTACTTTCCCTTTTTTTAAGTTTAGGAATTTCTTCGGTGGTAATTTTAGTAGTTATCAAAAATTTTAAAATTTACAAAAATAAAATTAAAAATCTTTATCAGTAGTTTTTGAAGTAAAAATAGTTATTACATTTTAACCTCAACTTCTACTCCCGCTGGCAGTTCCAAATGGATAAGAGAGTCGATTGTTTGGTTGGTGGGATTTACGATATCGATTAATCTTTTATGGATAATTAACCCAAAATGTTCACGGGCATCTTTGTCGATAAAAGGAGATTTGTTAACCACATAAACTTCTTTTTTTGTGGGTAAAGGAATAGGACCAACAACAGCGGCCCCTGTTTTTATCGCCGTATCAACTATTTTTTGGCAGGTGGCATCAATTAGGCGATGATCGTGAGCCTTGAGTCGGATTCTAATTCTTCCTTTGGGCATAAAAAAAGTAAAAGTGCAAAAATATTTAAAAATTAACTTTGAAAATCAATTTATTTGATAATTTTAGTAATTACCCCAGCACCAACCGTATGACCACCTTCACGGATGGCAAATTTTAATCCCTGTTCCAAAGCCACCGGATAAATAAGTTTGGCGGTAATTTTTAAGTTGTCTCCTGGCATAACCATTTCCACCCCCGAGGGAAGAGTAATTTCTCCAGTAACATCGGTGGTTCTTATGTAAAACTGGGGACGATAACCGTTGAAGAAAGGAGTATGACGGCCTCCTTCTTCCTTAGTTAAGACATAAATTTCTGCTTCAAACTCAGTATGAGGAGTGATTGTCCCTGGTTTAGCCAGCACTTGTCCTCGCATCACTTCATTTTTCTCAATACCTCGCAAAAGAAGACCAACATTGTCGCCGGCTCTTGCTTCGTCCAAAGTTTTTCTAAACATTTCAATTCCTGTGACAACAGTTGATTTAGTTGGTTTTAGACCAACAATTTCAACCTCTTCGTTAAGTTTTAAAACCCCTCTTTCTACTCTTCCAGTAACCACGGTTCCTCGACCAGAAATCGTAAAAACATCTTCCACTGGCATAAGGAAGGGTTTATCAATTTCCCTGACTGGTTCTGGAATATATTCATCAACAGCTTTGAGTAATTCTTCAATTGATTTTATTGGTTCTTCATCATCGGATAAAGCTTTAAGCGCTGAACCACGAATGACTGGTACTTTATCTCCCGGATAACCATATTTGGTAAGAAGATCACGGACTTCCATTTCAACCAAATCTATAAGTTCTTTATCGGAAACCATATCGACTTTATTTAAAAAGACAACAATGGCAGGCACATTCACTTGACGGGCTAAAAGAATATGTTCACGTGTTTGAGGCATTGGGCCATCGGGAGCAGAAACGACAAGAATCGCCCCATCCATTTGAGCGGCACCGGTAATCATGTTTTTAATATAATCAGCATGTCCTGGAGCATCGATATGGGCATAATGACGTTTTTCGGTTTCGTATTCGGAGTGATGAAGGTTAATGGTTACTCCTCTTGATCTTTCTTCTGGGGCTTTATCTATTTCTTCGTATTTTAAAAATTTAGCCAAACCTTTTTTTGACAAAACATAATGAATAGCTGAAGTTAAGGTAGTTTTACCGTGATCAACATGACCAATGGTACCAATGTTTAAATGGGGTTTAGTTCGAGAAAAAACTCCTTGTGCCATATTTTTTATTTTTAAAAAACTAATAAAATTATAAAGAAAGTCAAAAAAAATACTTGACTTTCATTTTATATTTATTTATGATAAATCTTAAAATGAAAAAAGTCAAGGCCTTTTTTTATATTTTTTTAAAAAGCCTTATTCCTAATTATTCCTATTATACCAAAATTTTAAAAATTCGTTTTCTTTTTTCATTTAAATATTTTGTTTCGTTAATTGTTTTTTTAAATTTTCTGTTGGGAGTTAGTCTTTTATATCGATATTCGCCGCAAAAAATTAACTTTTGGTTAAAATCGGTTGACTTGGCGTTGGTCAATTTTCCTTCTGATTTAAACATTTTTATTGATAAAGGTTATTTAATTTCTTCTTATAATCGGCCTTATTTTTTTTGGTTGAGAGATGAGAAAGACCGATTAAAACTTGTTTTTGTGATTGATGAAAGTGCTTCGGAAGAAAAAATTAATCAATACCAAACAAAAGCCCTTTTAACAAAAACTGATCTTTTTATTAAAGAGGCAGGAAAAGTAAAAAAAATTCCTTTGAGTTCTTTTAATCAAATTATTTTTAATAAAGAAACATTAGAAATTATTCGTCAGCGTCTTTTTTTTATCGAAAAGTTTTTTTACATTTTTTACTTTTTTATTTTCCTTTTTATTTTTGTTTTTACGTTTTTGTTTTCTTTTTTGATTAATCTTTTTTATCTTTTTATAGCCAGTTTATTGGTTTTTGTTTTGTTAAAATTAAAACCCGAAAAAAAACATCATTTTAAAAAAGTGTTTCAGATTAGTTTTCATGCTGCCACTTTGCCTCTTTTTTTGGATTATTTAATCTTTAGTTTTCCTTATTTTTTGCCCCTAAGACTTAGTTTACCCATTAAACTACCTCCTTTTCCTTTACTTTTTTTATTTCTTTTAATAATTTTTGTGATTGTTGGTGTTTACGAAGCTTACTATAATAATCATCATCGTAAAAATCTCAATTAAAAAAAATTAAATGCTAAATATGAGAAAAGGAAACATCAGATTAATCATTTTTTTCCTCTTATTTTTTGGTCTTTTAATTTTTTTAATAAAACAAAAAAAGAATAAATAATCCCAAATTAAGAAATATTTTTCAAAATAACCAAATAACTAACCAAACCAGTCTTAATCAGGAAGAAATCCCTACGGCAGAGCCGGTTGCAAAAGGATTGATTTTAGAAATTATTGAACCAAAAGAGAATGTTACTTACAACAATCCTTCAATAAAAGTTTCTGGAAAAACTTCAGCTTATGCTGAAGTTTATGTCAATGATATCCAAACAAAGGCCGATGAGAAAGGCTATTTTTCTTTGAATTATAATTTAGATGAAGGGGAAAATTTATTAATAATTACTGCAAACGATCAAGATGGTAATTATGCAGAAAAAGAAATCACTGTTTTTCTTCAAACCCAAGAATAATGCAACTTTTTTTTAGATTTTTGCATACTAATTAATAGATTAATAGAAGTTTATTAAATTTTTTTTATTTTCTTATGAAAAAAATCTTGGGGATTCTTTTTTTTACTCTTTTATTAGTTCCATCTCAAAATGTTTTAGCAGAAAGGCCAGAAAAAATTTTTGAAAAAGAAGTTAGGCCAACAATTAAAGCGATAAGAGAAGAAGTTAAACCAAAGATTTTTGAAATTAGAGAAGAGACAAAACAATCAATAAAATTAACTATCACGGCCAATCCCTCAATTAAACCTTGGCAGATAAGAAAAGAAATGAAAGAAGAAAAAAAGATATGATTAAGGAGATAGGAAATCAGATAAAAGAAAAAGTAAAAGCTTTAAGATTTGATACTCGACTAACTGGAAAAATTACTGAGATTGGTGGAAATTATATAAGAATCTCTGATAATAAAGATGGGAAAACTTATCAAGTTAACATCACTGAAAAAACCCAACTTCGTCGTCATTTTGGGGGGAAATCGTCTTTGAGTGAGTTTTCAGTAGGTGATGAGGTGAATGTGATTGGTCGATATACCGATGAAACAAAGTCAACCATTGAAGCAGCTTTAATCCGCAACAAATCAATTCAAAAACGATGGGGTGTGTTTTTTGGTGAGGTTTTATCAAAATAGGGAAATGTTTTGATGATAAAAACTCTTAATCGCGGTGAAATAAAAGTTTATGTGGGAGACAGCACCAAAATAATTAACAGGCGCGAAGAATCTGTTAGTTTAAATAATATCGAAGTTGGTCATCGAGTAAGAGTGAAAGGAGTTTGGGATAGAGCTTTGAGGGAAATAAGAGAGGCAGATGAGATAAAAGATTTTTCTTTACCACCAAAACCAACAAAGACAGAGTAAAAAGAAGAATGTTTTAAAAGATTTTTCTAAAAGGCGACCAAAAAAGTGGTCGCCTTTTTTTAAAATTTTGTAAAATATATATATCTTTAAAATTTTGCGGGGTCGTCTAACGGTAGGACAGAAGCCTTTGGAGCTTCTTATCTTGGTTCGAATCCAAGCCCCGCAGCAAATACCACGGTTCTTTTAAAAATTTGGTTGGTAAAAAATTAATATTAGAGTGTGATATTAACCTAAAGCCTTTAAAAAACTTGTGGACACAAGATTTTAATAAGGTTATAGGATAAAAAAAGAAAACAAAAGAAGATAAAAAAATGAGGGACGGTATTCTGTAATTTAGAAATATACGTTAAAAATTAAGCAACCGTCCCTCTATGTGGAATTTTAACAAACTTTTAGATTTATCTTCTTTAGAAATTAAAAGTTATCACCAAAATAATAAATACCATATTTTCAAAGTAAAACAAAGAAATAAAACCTCTTTTTGTCCTTTTTGTTGCAAAAAGACATCTTACAAATATGGATTTCACCCACAAAGAAAAATTCAACATGGATTAATCTTTGGTAAAATCTGTCTTTTAATTTTTAAACCAAGAAGATTCTTTTGCCAAAGATGTAATAAAGTGT
>Ga0308407_1000825_pt1 | contig 19609 bp, 17 predicted proteins | sample HotsprSampleMSe2_FD_203476 | JGI IMG/M metagenome (GOLD analysis project Ga0308407, IMG submission 203476) | Hot spring phototrophic mat microbial communities from Mushroom Spring, Yellowstone National Park, Wyoming, United States - 20060911_MSe2 ...
GAAGGGCTTTAGCTCCGGCTCAGCATCGGCGGGCTGTGCCTGCTGCTGGGCGGCTTCCAGTTGGGCAATCTCTTCGGGCGAGAGGCCCAGCTCTTCAAGCGAGAAGGGCTTTAACTCCGGCTCGGCATCGGCGGGCTGTGCCTGCTGCTGGGCCGCTTCCAGTTGGGCAATCTCTTCGGGCGAGAGGCCCAACTCTTCAAGCGAGAAGGGCTTTAGCTCCGGCTCGGCATCGGCGGGCGGCGCCTGCTGCTGGGCCGCTTCCAGTTGGGCAATCTCTTCGGGCGAGAGGCCCAACTCTTCGAGCGAGAAGGGCTTTAGCTCCGGCTCAGCATCGGCGGGCGGCGCCTGCTGCTGGGCCGCTTCCAGTTGGGCAATCTCTTCGGGCGAGAGGCCCAACTCTTCGAGCGAGAAGGGTGTCAACTCCGGCTCGGCGGGAGCGGGCTGTGCATGCTGCTGGGCCGCTTCCAGTTGGGCAATCTCTTCGGGCGAGAGGCCCAACTCTTCGAGCGAGAAGGGTGTCAGCTCCGGCTCGGCGGGAGCGGGCTGTGCATGCTGCTGGGCCGCTTCCAGTTGGGCAATCTCTTCGGGCGAGAGGCCCAACTCTTCGAGCGAGAAGGGTGTCAACTCCGGCTCGGCGGGATTGGCGGGGCTTTCATCAAAGGGGGTCAGGTCGGCTGATACCGTGGGTGACACTCCTGCCGGTTCTTCTTCGCCAAGCTCTGCCTCCATATCGATGATCTCATCACCATCACGAATCTGAATTCCCGCACGATAGAGCGACCAACCGATCTGCTCAATCCGGTCGGCCTCGCGTTCAGGGTCTTTCACAACGGCAATAATATCAGTGAGATCGACATATCCCTGGCGGTATCCCAACTGGATCAGCCGGTTGAGATCAGGATCGCCGGTATCGATCATCGGCTCTTCGTTATCCGAGAGCACGACTGTCTCAAAATTACCTAACTCGATGCCTTCAATTTCTTCAGGCGAGATACCGAGCTCACTGGTAGTTGTGGTTCCCCCTTCAATATCATCGAAAGAGAAAGGTTCCAGACTGGCAAATTCCTCGAATGAAATGGGTTCGACGCCAGGTATCTCGAACGATGTCTCATCAGTCGTTGCCGCAGGTTCCAGATGAGCAAATATATCACTCTCATCAGAACTTGCCGTTGCGATCAGGTTATCAATTGACTCATCGGTAAATGCGACCGTTTCACCAGTGGCTTGTGGTTGCTGGGCGGCCTCAAGCTGAGCAATCTCTTCGGGCGAGAGACCCAGCTCTTCGAGCGAGAAGGGCGTCAGCTCCGGCTCGGCGGGAGCGGGCTGCGCCTGCTGCTGAGCGGCTTCCAGTTGGGCAATCTCTTCGGGCGAGAGACCCAACTCTTCGAGCGAGAAGGGCTTTAACTCCGGCTCGGCGGGAGCGGGCTGCGCCTGCTGCTGAGCGGCCTCAAGCTGAGCAATCTCTTCGGGCGAGAGGCCCAGCTCTTCGAGCGAGAAGGGCGTCAGCTCCGGCTCGGCGGGAGCAGGCTGCGCCTGCTGCTGAGCGGCCTCAAGCTGAGCAATCTCTTCGGGCGAGAGACCCAGCTCTTCGAGCGAGAAGGGCGTCAACTCCGGCTCGGCGGGAGCAGGCTGTGCCTGCTGCTGAGCGGCCTCAAGCTGAGCAATCTCTTCGGGCGAGAGACCCAGCTCTTCGAGCGAGAAGGGCGTCAACTCCGGCTCGGTGGGAACATCTTCCTTCTTCTCACTGAGTGCACTCACAGCGCCGGTTGGCGCTAGACTCTCGTCAAGACTTGTTTTTGGAATACGGAATGTACCGGTCAGACGTTCTTCTGAATCGTCTTCTTCACGCAACGACACATCATCACTTGAGAAATATGCTGCCACATCAGCTTCTGTCAGCTCAACCGATGACAGCGGTGGTTCCTCGAACGGTGGCAAATGAGATGCTCGCTCGAGCAACTTACTAAATATTGATGGCCCGGTTGGTTCTGCCTCTTGGGGAATCTGAATTCCACTACTACGCGATGATGGTTCCTGCCAGCTATAGATACCCGGTTCGATTGTCTCAGTGGATGATTCGGGTGGCGCCGTCATCTCCTCATCGAGGGCCAGATCATCGAGGGAAAACGGCTGCAACGTTGACGGCAAATCGCTGCCTGTCGTCGCTGAGCCAAACTCAAGATCATCGAGCGAAAAGGGTTGCAGACCACTCAGATCATCATCAAAGGTTTCTGTCCCTGATGTCGGCGTTGATAGTGCTGAAGCCCCTCGCAGTTGGGCAATCTCTTCGGACGAGAGGCCGAGTTCTTCCAGCGAGAAGGGCTTTAGCTCTGGTTCGGCCGCGGGCGCCTGCCCTTCCAGTTGAGCAATCTCTTCAGCCGAAAGGCCGAGTTCTTCCAGCGAGAAGGGCTTTAGCTCTGGTTCGGCCGCAGGCGCCTGCCCTTCCAGTTGAGCAATTTCTTCAGCAGAGAGGCCAAGGTCTTCCAGCGAGAAGGGCTTTAGCTCTGGTTCGGCCGCGGGCGCCTGCCCTTCCAGTTGAGCAATTTCTTCAGCCGAAAGGCCGAGTTCTTCCAGCGAGAAGGGCTTTAGCTCTGGTTCAGCCGCGGGCGCCTGCCCTTCCAGTTGGGCGATCTCTTCAGCAGAGAGACCGAGTTCTTCCAGCGAGAAGGGCTGCAAAGTGGGTTCAGATGGTGTAATCGGCGCTCTAGACACATCCACCCCAATCTCATCAAGTGTCAGTCCGGTTGGAGTGGACGTTGAAGAAAGGAGCGAATCCAAAAACGTATCATGATCAGCCGCTGCTGAAGGTGGTGGTTCGGCAACACTGGTTGCTACTGTTGGTGAGAAAAGCAACATCGCCAGCAAATCATCATCTGAAGCAGCCGAGGCTGCTACCGGTGCAGATTGAACTGTAGGTGTTAACCAACTGGCTTCGGCGAAGAAATCATCAGGAGCCGGTGCTGTCGCTGATACTGGCGCTGCTGCTGCGGAACGTCGCGCTTGCCATTCGGCCTCGTTCCATTCTGGCAGTGAAACATCAGGGATTGGAATGCCGGATGGTAGCGGATCGAACAACATCCGTGCGACGGTCTGATATGGATCGAGGCGCTGGGCGATTCGCCAGTACTCGATCCCGCGCTGATCGCCATTGTTCAGCAAAATAGCGCCAAGGATCAGGTTGGCTTTGAGGAGAAGGGGATGTTGCTTCAACACCTGTTGACAGACAGCAACTGCTTCATCAAGCTGATCGTTGCGCCAGAGTGCTTCGATCAAGCCAACCCATGCATCAAGGCGGTTGGGATGTTCGTCCACAACATTGCGAAACTCGAGGATGGCCTGTGGTAACATCTGACCACGCGCATACAGTCGGGCCAATCCAGAACGGCTGAGACGAAGCGCAGCGTGTTCACTCCCCCAAGCTTCCGTATAGAGGCGTACCAATTGCGCACGCAATTCAGGCATATCGGGACGGATCTCAAGGGCCTGCTCGAATTCAGCAATGGCCTTATCCAGTCTACCCTGCCACTCGTATGCCATACCTAGCCCCACATGGGCCGGAATGTTTTCGGGGTCGGCTTGCAAGACTTGTTCAAAAGTGGCTACGGCTGCCGGTAAATCACGTTGCGCCAGATACGCTTCACCGAGGAGTCGTTGTGCTTCAAGGTTATCTGGATGATATTCAATAATATGCTGGATCAAGCCAATTGCCTGCTCGATCTGGTTCGCCTCGAGGAAAGTTCTGGCTTGTGTATAGGCGTCTTGCAGGCTGATGGTCGCCATCCCGGATCCTCCCACATTGTGATGTTGGCGCCGCCAGAAATGAACTCATGCGTTGAGGGAACGCTGTAGCAGCGCGAGTAGAATTCGCCACATGATAGCAGTATAGCGCCGGATCATGGCAGGTGTCAAGATGGTAACGGTCAAAATCGGCATTTTACCAATATTATATGCAAAAAAATCATTTACTGCTCAGGGATAAAAACAAAGACCGGTGAGAATGACTCACCAGTCTTCGTGTGGTCGGGGCGACTGGATTTGAACCAGCGACCTCCTGAACCCCATTCAGGTGCGCTACCGGTCTGCGCTACGCCCCGGATGTGCCCTGATTATAGCGTGGCTGCGGCGAAGAGTCAAACTTCACGCCAGATGAGCGAAGCAAAGAAACCAAGCGCAGCGCCGAAAGGCAACGCTGCAATACCCCATATCACCACAGCAGGAAAGATTACTCCTAGCCATTGCTGCCAACTGGCTTCCGGTGATAATCGACCGGTGAAGAAGCCGATGACCACCGTGAACAGCCCTCCCAGGAAAACGGCCAGCAGGGCCAGGATGAGAGCACCGTTGATTGCCCAGCGAATACGTCGTGAAGGTGATGGATCCATACCTGTGTGACTGAGTAGTTCTCGTTCATGTGATCCGAATATCGTGCCGGCATGGTACTCGGAAGCGTTTGTGTTGTCAATGATATTTTTAATTCTTGAGTTCTTGATCAAGTATATTGACAAAAGAGGGAAGTTCGCTTATACTCAATGCTGCATCGACTTACGAGAAAGTGAGGGCAAACGTGTGGAATTCATCTCGTGATCGTTCTTCTGGTATCGCAGTGATCAAACCGCAAGTCCCCCACGTGCAGCGTGATGATAAGGTGTTATTTTCTCCAGTGTCTTCTCAATCAGCCATCTCCCCCCTGACCGGTTGTCTATTCTGTTGTAGCTGTTATCCGAACCTCGTATAGATTGTGCCTCTTGTAATGGGCGATAAACGTAAGCTGACCGAAGTCCATCCTGTGGCGTTTACCACTATGGATCGGTGGCTACTCTGGTTGTCTGTTTCCCAGGGCCATTGATGTCATCTGGGAGCTCAGATTTTCTTTGATCGTTCACGTTGCTCGTGGCATCGCTAACTCACATGACCTTTTCACCATAATGCCACCGTGGTACGGGCATCGTGACAGATATTGCTGCGTAAAGCCATAAGACATCTTATAGCAGAGGAGACAGCGTGTGCGAACTGCTTTCTCAACGGTCTCTCATTCGGGGCTAGTGATCTGGTTTACCGGACTTTCTGGAGCAGGAAAAACGACACTGGCTCGTGCCCTGGCAACAGTTCTGCAAGAAGCCGGTTACCCCGTCGAACAACTCGACGGTGATGTTGTGCGTGAGCATCTGTCGAAGGGATTAGGCTTTAGTCGCGAAGATCGTGATACTAACATCCGCCGCATTGGTTTTGTCGCTAACTTACTGGCCAAACACGGCGTTATTGTGCTGGTTAGTGCTATCAGCCCCTACCGTGTAACCCGGACCGAAGTTCTAGCAGCCGCGCCCAGGAAACTGGAGGTATTTGTTGAAGCTCCGCTAGAGGTCTTGATTCAGCGCGATGTGAAGGGTTTGTATGCCAAAGCATTGCGTGGTGAAATTGCTCAATTTACCGGCATTTCCGATCCCTACGAACCGCCGCTCAATCCTGATGTGCATCTGCGAACTGATCAGATGACTTTACGGGAATGCCTTGATCAGTTGCTCGTTGCCCTTGAACGTTTGGATATTACGGTAAGGAGGAATTGATAATGACTGAACAGTGGGATGAGCATACCGATCCGCTTGAGGTGATTCGCTGGGCACTGGTAAATTATCCGGATTTGTTAATAACCAGCGCCTTCAACCTTAACGGTGTTGTGATGCTTGAGCTGGCAGCTTTGGCCGGTTATACCGGTGAGGTAGTTTTTGTCGATACAGGTTACCACTTTCCCGAAACTTTGGCCACGCGCGATCAGTTGATAGCCCGTTACCCGCAAATGCAGTTTGTCACACTCAGTGCAAATGTACCGCTTGACCCATGGGGGCAAGAACAGTTTCGCACTGATCCAGACGGTTGTTGCCGTATTCGCAAGGTAGCGCCCTTACGGGAATATCTGGCTCGTAAAAAGCCTTCAGCACTCTTGAACGCGCGTAGCCGGGATCAGGCATTGACGCGCCGTCATCTGGGGTTTCTGGAATTCGGTGAACGGTTGCGGATTAACCCTCTGGCTTACTGGAGCCGTCAACAGCTAGAGATGTTTGTTCAAACACGTCAGCTACCGGTGAATCCGCTGTACCGGGCAGGTTTCTTGAGTATTGGTTGTTGGCCGTGTACGCGAGCAGTGCAAGCTGGTGAGGATGTGCGGGCTGGTCGTTGGTCAGGTCAGGGAAAAACTGAGTGTGGATTGTGGGTTGGTAGACAGTCACTCTGAACACTGAATACGGTGAGACAAGATATGACATCGGCAAGTCATTTACCAAAACCTCATGGTGGTGTGTTGGTCGAGCGAATTCGTCCTGCTCACCTACGCGAATATGATCATCTACCAGCACTGGAGCTTGATGAACGGGCATATGCCGATCTTGAACTGATCGCTACAGGTGTTTATTCCCCGTTAGAAGGTTTCATGGGGCAGGTCGATTATCTGAGTGTGTTGGAAGCAATGCGATTAGCGAATGGTCTGCCGTGGAGTATTCCAATTACGTTGGGTGTATCTAAACGTGATGCTACACAATACTGGAGGACCGTTCGATTGACCAGGAAGGGACATACGGTAGGACTGCTCGAAGTGGAAGAACAGTATCAACCGGATAAAGAATATGAGGCATTGGCAGTCTATCGTACAACGGATCTGTCTCATCCCGGTGTTGCGGCACTGTTTGCCTCTGGTGAGGTATACCTGGCCGGCAAAGTGCAATTGTTCGTGTTGGATCGCGGGCCGTTTCCCGAACACCACTATACCCCCCGTGAGACTCGGCAACTGTTTCAGGAGCGAGGGTGGAAGACGGTCGTCGCATTTCAGACTCGCAATCCGATCCACCGGGCGCATGAGTATCTACACAAAGTTGCCCTTGAGTATCTCGATGGCTTATTTCTCCATCCGCTCGTGGGTTCCACGAAGTCTGACGATGTGCCTGCTACTGTGCGAATGGCAGCTTATCAGGTGCTGATCGAACGATACTATCCGCGGGATCGAGTGCTGTTAGGCGTTTATCCTGCGGCAATGCGTTATGCAGGGCCACGTGAGGCTGTTTTGCATGCGATTAGCCGTAAGAACTATGGCTGCACACACTTTATTGTGGGGCGTGATCACGCAGGAGTTGGCAATTACTATGGCCCTTATGAGGCACAGACAATCTTTGCGAATTTTAGCCCTGAGGAGATTGGTATCCAAATTCTCAAATTCGAGCATACATTCTATTGCCGCGCCTGCGCAACAGTAGTCTCACCGCGGACCTGCCCACACGACTCCCAATACCATCTGACACTTTCAGGCACACGGGTACGTGAGTTACTCCGTGCAGGGATGCCGTTACCGCCAGAATTTACTCGACCTGAAGTCGCCGAGGTACTGCGCGCTGCCTATCAAGTGTCATAGTTGATCAGAGGGTAGTCTGACAGGGTTCATAAGGTTTTTGTCGTTGATGGTATGGATTGGTTTACATCTGGCTCAGCACGTTTTGGTGCGCCGGTTGAGGTGAACTATGTACTACCCGGTTATGCTGGACTTACGTGGTAAAAGAGTGCTCTTCATCGGTGGTGGTGGCGAAACCGACGTTAAGGTGCAGCACCTGATAGAAGCGGGGGCGTGGGTCAGACTGATTTCTCCCTATGCCCACCCTGCACTTGAACCTGTCGCCCAGGCGAGTCAACTCGATTGGCAACGACGTGAGTATCGTTACGGCGATCTGGAAGGTTTCATGCTCTGTTTTGTCCACCTGCCTGATACGCGCCTCAATGCCGTGATTGCTCAGGAAGCTCGTGAACGAGGGATCTGGCTCAATGCGGTAGACGATCCCCAGTACTGCGATTTCATTCTGCCCTCTGTACATCACCAGGGTGATCTGGTTATTGCCGTTTCTACTAGTGGCGTCGCTCCGGCGCTAGCCGTGCGGATCAGGGAACGTCTGGCGCAAGAGTACGGTCCAGAGTATGCAATGTATCTCCAACTGCTGCGTGCGTTTCGTACACTGGTTCGGCAGGCTTATCCATATAGTTTTGCTGAACGTAAAGCGGCCTGGTACCGCATGGTCGATAGTTCCGCGCTGAATCTGATCCGTGCAGGTGCGTATGCTCAAGCTCAGGAGCTACTCTGGCAGACCTTGTATAACTCTGCCTCGACATCGGTGGTCGAGCTTAGAACTCATCAACAGGAGACTGTATGAGCAAAGTTTATCTGGTTGGAGCTGGCCCCGGCGACCCAGAGTTACTGACCCTCAAAGCGTTGCGTGTGCTCGCCGAAGCTGAAGTAGTACTCTACGATCGACTGGTTTCAGCAGCCATTCTCGATCGTGTTAACCCGCTGGCAGAGCGCATCTACGTGGGTAAAGCCAGGGGCGAACAAGCGCACGTTCAGAGTGAGATCCTTCATCTGCTGCTAGCCCATGCTCGCTCTGGGCGGAAGGTGGTGCGCCTCAAAGGTGGCGACCCTATGGTTTATGGTCGAGGAGGCGAAGAATGGCTCTTCTTGGCTCAACAGGGGATTTCAGTCGAATTGGTACCTGGTATTAGCTCTGCGTTAGCATTGCCGGGGATGGCCGGTATTCCGCTTACTTTGCGTGGTGTCGGGCGAGGATTTGCTGTGATGTGTGGGCAGACACAGGGCGGGAATGTACCTGATCTTGCGCCGTATGCACTGATTGATACATTGGTGATCTTGATGGGAGTAGAACAACGGGCCGAATTGGCCGCAGACCTTGTTCGGGCCGGTCGCAACCCGTGGGAACCTTGCGCTTTTATTGAAAACGGTTCTACTCCGAATGAGCGAGTCATCCTCGCTTCATTGGCTTCTGTGGCTCGAGGGGACGTTGCCGTCAAAGCACCGGCAGTCTGGGTGATTGGTGCAGTTGTGATGGTGCGAGAGCAATTGCAGGCGATTGCATCTCTCTCGCCTACCAGTTCAATCGTGACCACAATGGAGCTGCCGGTCAATTTCAGTGTAACTTCCCGCAAACAGACAGTCGCTGTTGAACATGGATAGTTAGGTATCCGCATATTCCACTAGTCGGGAGAAATGCTATGTCAGATACACCAAAGCTTTCAAGAGTCGAACAGGTAAAACTGGTGAGTCGCCATTTGCGAGGACCGGTAGAACACGAATTACACGATGGTAGCGATCACTTTAGTGATGAAGGGTACCAGATTCTTAAGTTCCACGGGATTTACCAACAAGAGAATCGTGATGTACGTAAAGCCCGCAAAGCTCGTGGGTTAGGGCCTGAGTACGCTTTTATGATCAGAGTAGCTATCCCCGGTGGCCGACTGAGTCCGGAGCAGTATCTTGTACTTGATCGACTCGCCGATGAATTGGGAAATGCTACGCTGCGAATTACTACGCGCCAGGCTATTCAGTATCATGGCGTGCGTAAGGGTGGTCTGAAACCGCTCATTCAGATTCTGAATCGTAACCTGTTAACGACTCTTTCAGCATGTGGCGATGTCGTGCGAAATATTGTTGCATGCCCGGCGCCTTTTGTTGATCGCCAACGCACAGAATTGATGCGTTATGCAAGGGAACTCTCTGATCGTCTTAAGCCCAGAACTCACGCTTACTACGAGATTTGGCTAGATGGAGAAAAGGCGGCAACCCTGGAGGAAGAACCCCTTTACGGTGATACTTACCTGCCACGTAAGTTTAAAATTGCCTTCGCTTTCCCCGGTGACAATTGTGTCGATGTTTACACCCAGGACATCGGTATCGTGCCGTGGGTTGAGGGGCAGCTACGAGGTTTTACGATACTGGTTGGTGGTGGCATGGGGCAGAGCCATGGGGTTAAGGATACACATCCCCTCCTGGCTAAACCCTTGACTACGGTCGCACCCGAACAACTTTTTGAAGTGGTAGAGGCTATCGTCAAGGTACAACGTGATCATGGTCGGCGTGACGATCGGAAGTTTGCACGGATGAAGTACCTGGTCGAACAGTGGGGTATTGAACGCTTTAAGGCTGAGGTAGAGCGCTATCTAGGCTACACGCTGGCAGACCCCATACCACTAGTCTGGTTGAGTGCTGACGATCATCTTGGTTGGTATGAACAGGGTGATGGACGACTCTTCTTTGGTCTTTTCGTAGAGAATGGACGGATCAGAGACAATCTTCGAACAGCCATTCGCACCGTCGTACAACGCTTTGCTCTCGAAGTGCGCCTGACTCCCCAGCAGAATATCCTGTTTGTCAATATCGCCCCGGCAGATAGAGCGGCAATCGAGAAGATATTCTTTGATCATGATGTGGCGTTACCCGGTAGTGTGCCACTTGTCGTCCAACAAGCGATGGCCTGTCCGGCACTTCCTACCTGTGGACTGGCTATTACCGAAAGTGAGCGGGTTATGCCACAGGTAATTCGTGACATCCATGCGTTGTTAAGTCGATTAGGATTACACGATGGCCCTGTCCCGCATGTGCGTATGACCGGTTGTCCGAATGGTTGTGCGCGTCCTTATACTGCCGAAATTGGTCTGGTAGGGCGGAGTTTGAATTCCTACACCATTTACTTGGGTGGTAGTTCATTAGGTAATCGGCTTGGTGAACTGTATCTTGACAACGTCAAACGTGAGGAGATTGTATCAAGTCTTGAACCGGTATTTGCGTTGTATCAACGCGAACGAAAACCGGGCGAGTCGTTCGGGGATTTCTGCTATCGGATAGGCATCGTGGCTTTGCAGCAACTTGCTCCTAACTACAAAGAAGATGACAGTGCCGGGCAATGAGGATGCCAACAGTACCTGTGGTTACCAGCAAAACGGTGTGGTTTAGCGATCAGCAAAGGGAAGAAACGACGTGCGTCGCTCTTCCCTTTCTGACAGGAAAAGGTAATGTCTTTGGCCGTTCTGTGTCTATCGCACGAGTACTGTACGTGATCGAGCCAGGGTTTCAGCGGAAGACACTCAGTGCCATGTAGAATGATACACACCAGTTAGGGGCATCAACGATCTGGCTGATACGCAAGTCACCTGCCAGGCTGCATAGCACGTAAGCATCTTCACGGCTGAGGCGATAATTATCGGTTAACCATTCAATCATATCGCGTACAGCATTTCGAGCGTTCTCCATCAGGTCGGGACCAATCGCCGTAGTGACATAATACCCTCGTGCATCGTATGCCGGCTGAATTGGCCCAGGTGGCGTGTAAAAATGATAGCGCCACGGCTTTAATGAGCGACCCTTAATGACATTGAAACGCAGTGAAAATTGCATCGGACATTCGATGCCGGTTACACACACTTCACCATCGCCTTGTGCGGCGTGGCAGTCACCGGCTGAAAAGAGTGCACCTGGCACAAAGACTGGCAGATAGAGCTTAGCACCGACATTAAGATGGCGAGTGTCAATGTTGCCACCACCTTTACCGGTTGGTAAGACATCAAATGCACCAGGTTCGTCTAGTGCTACACCCATCGTGCCGCAAAATGGCTGTAGCGGAATGTGAATGTCATCACGGAGTGGAGCTGTTTGTCCATTGCTCAGGTCGAAATGGCGAATGTATGGGGTGGTGAAATCCTGAGCGAGTAACCCTAAACCGGGAATAATTCCCGTCCAACCCCAATCAAGCGGTTGTAACCGGAGGATCTCAACCTCGAGAATATCGCCCGGCATAGCGTCTTTCACGAAGATAGGTCCGGCCAATGGGTAAAGCTGTCCGAAGTCGAGATTCAGCAAAACGCTGGCGTCACAACCCGGTGTGACCTGATTGTTCGTTACTTCAGCCGTCTCACAGTGAACAATGTCGCCAGCGGCGATCTCGATTGCTGGAGGCAGGCTATTGTCCCACTTGTGATGAACCTTTCCTTTGTCCAGAACATGTTCAGCCATAATAGCCTCTTTTCAACATAAACATAGAAAGAGTGTGGAGTATAGCCTGCCTTCTCACCCAATGACCATACAGGTAATAGTGCGCTTGATTCCGCTAATCGCGTGAATCTCGCTCATGACCAGACGACCGATCTGGCGTGGATCGGGGGTTTGCAGCGTGGCCACGATGTCGTAGGGACCAGTAACCGCGTCAACGGCAATAAGACCATCGATTGCGCGGAGGGCGGCCAATACCTCGCCGATTTTACCCGACTCGGCCTCGATTAACACATACGCTCGTGCTTCCATCGTCTGCTCCTCTCTCATCACGGTCGTTCACTTGCACTCAGCAGCTCACGAATGAATGCTGCCGCACCACTCACTCGTTCGTTTGGTGCCAATCGTTCCAGCCGATCAATAAGCGCACTCCCAACGATGGCACCATCGGCAATGCGGGCCACTTCGGCAACGTGTGCCGGCTGACTGATACCGAAGCCAACTACTAAAGGTAGATCAGTGTATGCACGCACACTGCGGATAAGATCGGCCAGGTTCTGTGCGAGCATCTGTCGTGCACCGGTAACACCGGTGAGGGAAACAATGTAGAGAAAACCACTGGCTTGTGCAGCAATTTGGGCAATACGATCCGGTGGGGTGGTTGGGGCAACAAACAAGATCAAATCGAGCTGATGTGCTGCTGCGATCTGACGAAGGTCGGAGGCTTCTTCAAGCGGTAGATCGGGGATGATCCAGCCATCGCCGCCGGCTGCTGCCAGATCAGCGCAGGCCCGTTCAAGACCATAACGCAGCAGGGGATTGTAATACCCCATCAAAAGCAGTGGCGCCTTGACCTGGCGGGCGCGTAGGTCGGCCACGGTTGCAATGCAGTCGGCAATGGTGATCCCATTCTCCAGAGCGCGCTGCGTTGCCCGCTGAATAGTTGTGCCATCGGCCAGAGGATCGGAGAAGGGAACGCCTAACTCAAACAGACTGGCTCCGGCTGCTTCCAGCGCCGGTACCAGTTCAAGCGTGCTGGTGCGTTCGGGAAAGCCAACGGTCAGGTATGGCATAAGGGCAATTCGCCCTGCTGTACGGAGTCTGGCAAAGGTTTCGGCTATGCGGCTCATAGAATATTCTACCGGTCAGTGAGGATGATCGTTGTACCTGACATCATACCACAGGTTTTGAAACTTTCTAATCATTTATATTGCGACAGAGCGTGTTATAATATGACACAATATCGCCACTCTAGCACAAGGAGCTGCAAGATGGCAATGGCAGATACGTTGCTACGTCCGGTTCGTCAGGTGCAACACTGGTTAGAGGCCCGTCCTCGCTTACGGATGTGGCTACGTGTGTTTCGTCTCAGTCTCTTCCAGTTTGGCATGGGTCTCTCGCTGGCGCCGTTGACCGGTACGCTCAATCGGGTGCTTATCAACGAATTGGGCATTGCTGCATTTCTCGTCGGGTCGTTGCTCGCGCTTCACTATTTTATCTCACCTGCCCGGGCAATTGTCGGCTTTAAGTCGGATGTTCATCGGGCAGCCGGTCGCTGGCGTACTCCGTATCTGGTGCTTGGCGCAATGCTGACCTACGGTGGGTTGGCAACGGCTCCTTTCTCGCTCATTCTTCTCAGTGGTGAGGGCTATTTACCCTTCCCCCTGGCTGTGATTGTCTGTTTTGGTATCTTTTTTGCCTACGGCTTAGGGGTGAATATCGCCGAGACTATTTATCTCGCTATCGTGAGTGATGTGACACCACCGGAAGAGCGAGGGCGCGTGTTGAGCATCCTGTGGGTCGCTCTGGTTTTGGGTACGATTGTTGGTTCGCTATTGATCGGTGAGCTGCTTATTGACTACAGTCATACCCGTTTGATCCAGGTGATGCAAGGATCGGCACTGGCCTTTGTGTTCCTGACGTTCCTGTCAATGCTTGATCAGGAGCGTTTGAAACCTAACGGCGAGCTGGTTGATTTCACGCCAGTACGGGTACGTGAAACGCTAGGTGAGTCGCTCCGTATGCTGGCCGCACAGCGACCGCTGCGCAATCTCTTTATCGTGTTGGCTCTGGCAACGACCGGTTTTGCGGTGCACGATGTGTTACTTGAACCCTATGGTGGACAGGTGTTGGGGATGAGTGTCGCCGAGACGACTCGCCTGACCGCGATGTGGGGTGCCGGTATGCTAACGGCGATTGTGCTGACCGGTTGGTTACTCTGGCGCGGCCATCCGGCGTTGCGCATGCTCGGCGGTGCCTCGTTGCTAGGTGTTGTTGGATTTGCCACGATCAGCCTTGCCAATTCACCTGATCGCGTTGGTCAGTTTCTGGCAGGCGTTGCCCTGATCGGGATGGGGCGTGGGATGCTGATTGTTGGTGGTCTGGCACTGGTAATGGGGTTGTGCGACCGGACGCATGCCGGTCTCTTCCTGGCCCTCTGGGGCATTACGCAGGCGCTGTCGCAAGGGGTTGGCACGATTGCCGCTGGTCTGGCTCGTGATGTGATCGGACGGCTTAGCGGTGAAGTTGCCAGTGGTTATATCGCCGTCTATCTGAGTGCGCTGCTGTTGATCGCAACCGCTGGTGTCCTGCTGTTGATCCTCAGTCTGCGCGGTCAGCTTCGTGCTGAACAGGTGCGTTCGCCGTGGAGTAGCTTAGAGCAGGTGAATGCCGATCAGATTATCTTCTGATACTATGCTGGCGCGGCGGGTTACCAAGGGCCTATCTGAATAACCGTCTCGCGGTACGGCGGATACAACCTGATAGATGTACAGGCGCAGCGGCGCTGCGCCCGTACCTGCTGCAACAGAAGATGTCGGATTAGCGATCCGTAATCATCCTCGTGGACACCAGTAGGGGCGAGGAGTCGCCTTGCCCCTCCTCGTCACCGTGTCCTGGCATCATGACTTGTCATGATGCTCGTTGGGTGGGTTGCCCCGCCCATCTGCCTGCCGTATCTGCGTGCTCTTTCTGAGGGCGTGCTCAGTCGCTCAGTCGCGGTTATTCCGCCAGAGCAGGACAGCTCCGATCAAGATAAGTGCCAGTGGCCAGACCCAGGCTGCGCGATTGAAGATCAGCTCCAGCAGAGTAAAACCACCCTCACCGGCTAGTACCAGCGAGCCGATGACGGCCATTACACCGCCGGGAATGAATGGCCACCAGATGCGCTGATTGGCAAAGAGTGCACTCAGGATCGGGATCGAAGCCCATCCGATTGCAAACGAGAGCAGAAATACACCGCCTTCGATCTCTTCAGCAAGAGGTAGCGTCTCTACCAGAGCTGCGCCCAGGCCGATACCGCCGAGAATGCCCGCCGGGATGAACCAGCCACTTTCGTGCGTACGAATACCGACACTAGCGAAAATGATGGCCAGAACTGGCAGAACAAGTAGACCGCTATTGATGATGTAGCTCAAGAGCAGGACAACACCGATGGCGATCAAGATTATTCCTGCGGTGGTGCGGTTGTTTTGTCGGAGAACGGTGGTTTCCGTTTTCATTGTGAGCCTCACTTTCTGGTGTGCTTTATTTCTGCCTCCAGTATAAAATGGTAGGAACCTGATAACCAGTGCTGAAGGTCAGATATTGGTCATAGAGTGAGGTGTGACCTTTGCCACATTGCTTCATAGTAAGATCGTGCGTGCAGAAGAGCGCAGCATTCTGTCCCGAGATGATGTACGTCATCGTTGGGGTGCCAATCATACCCATCGCCGCGTTGATAATGGCGGGTGCCAACCTCGCTTGAGGGAGGATGTGCCAGCCAGTGGATTTGAGTTACACGCTGTACGATTACGGGCCGGAGGCCCGCGCTTCCAGGGGAAGGACTCTTCGTGGGCCGGAGACTGGCGCTCCCAGAGAGACTTTGTGGGTAAGATCAGCGTGAACAGAATGTGACTGAAAGTGAAGAACTCTGAGACAACATGAGAGAAAGGTGAGGAGGCCAACCACAGAACCTATCTCGCACTCCTTCCCTCCTTTCCCTCTGGGGGAAACGTGATGGGGTTGATACCTGCTTAGAGGCTTTGATAATGGAACGCTTACTCGGGTACACCCTTTCGGTAGCAGTGTTAACGCTTATTCCCGGCGCTGACACAATGCTGACCCTGCGCAATGCGTTGGCTCGTGGTCATCTGGCGGGGATTGCCACTGCTTTTGGGATTGGGAGTGGCCTGTTTGTTCAGGCGACGCTCTCTGGATTGGGGCTGGCGGCGATTGTTGTCAGTTCTGCCCAGCTATATCACACCATTAAACTGGCCGGCGCTGGCTATCTGGCCGGTTTGGATATCTGGACGATACTCACAATACGGCGTCAACATTCGCCGATCAAACACGATCGTGTGGTGGGGCAGGAACGTCATGCGTTTGTTGAAGGATTGCTGAGTAATGTGCTGAATCCCAAAGTAGCAGTCTTTTATCTGGCGTTTCTGCCTCAATTCATCTCTCCTGACGATCCGGTATTGTTGACCGCACTTGCGCTCACAACCATTCATTTCGCCTTGAGCGTCATCTGGTTCTCGATCCTTACGATTTTGGTAAGCAGTGTCAGTTCCTGGTTGCGCCGCAATGAAGTACGTCGCCGACTGAACTATGTGACCGGTACGGTGCTGACCGTGTTAGGTGTTCGGCTGGCGGTAGAGGAATAAAGACTACTGGCGAGTGATTTCGTACATCAAAATACCTGCTGCAACGGCCAGATTGAGTGAATCGCTCCGTCCACGCATAGGGATGCGCACGACCAGATCACAGTCTGCCAGTTGTTCATCGCTTAGTCCGTGGCGCTCGCTGCCCAATACGAGTACTAGTGGTCGTGAATAGGGTGCGGTACGGTAATCACAGGCGCCACGATCAGAGCTGCCAACCAGGGTGATCTGCCGTTGCCGACACCAGGCCAGCAAGTCACGCCAGTCGGTACGTACTATGGGCTGGCTGAACAGAGCGCCCATGCTCGCTCGCACCGCGGCGGGATCGAACGGGTCGGTTGTTGTGCCAACCAGGATGACCCCACTAAACCCTGCACCATCGGCAGTCCGCAGAACGGTACCCAGATTACCCGGATCGGCAACCTCAACTAGTGCAACCCAACCCACAGTTGCTGAAGGGAGTTCACTCAGGGGGGTGTATCGAATGAGTCCTACTGCTGCCAACCCCTGGGGATGCTCTTTTTCGGTCAGACTGGTAAAAACAGCGGCGCTAACGGTCAGGATTTTACCACCTTCAGCGGCGTAAGTGGTGATCACATCGTGGGCGAAAGCACTGCTGAGCAGATCAGGGGCCACGATCAACATTTCTAGCGGTGCGCCACACTGAATTGCTTCCGCTACCGGTCGAATGCCCTCGATTAGATACCGTCCCTGTTCGTCACGTGCTTTGCGTTGCTTCAGTGCACGAAGTGCTTTAATCGTTGGGTTGGCGAGACTGGTGATGATCATACCGGTAATACCTTACCAGGATTCAAACGCTCTTCTGGATCGAAGCTGAGTTTGATCGCACGTTGCACGGCGATCTGCCTTTCACCCAGTGCTTTCAGCATGAACGGTCGTTTGAGCGTGCCGATTCCGTGTTCACCCGACAACGTACCACCAACTTCCAGCGCCGCAGTGAAGACGGCTTCTGCGCAAGGCCATACCCGTGCGACCTCAGCCGGATTCCGGGCATCGAAGAGAATATTCGGATGCAGATTTCCGTCTCCGGCATGACCAAACACAACGATGGGCAGATTATACTCGGCACTTACACACTTGATACGGCTGACGCATTCGGCTATCCGGCTAACCGGTACGCTAATATCTTCACCTAACCGGTTCGGGCGGATGCGACCAAGAGCCGGTGAAATGACCCGTCGCGCTTGCCAGAGGTTTGCCTCGTCGGTTGCATTCTGGGCTACAACCACCCGTTGGGCGCCGCCGGATCTGGCTAAATCGGCTAACACTGCTGCTTCATACTCAACCACCTCTGGTTCGCCGTCGGCCAGCATCAGCAGCATCGCACCGGCATCACGGGGTAGTCCAATATGGAGGAAGGCTTCAACTGCGGCAATCGTAGTGTCATCCATCAGTTCGAGACCGGCCGGGATAATACCTGAAGCCATAATCCGTTCAACGGTCGCACAGGCAGCGACAAGATCGGTAAAGATCGCCATCGTTGTGCGGCGAGCGCGGGGAAGCGGAATGAGCCGTAACGTGGCTTCTGTAATGACGGCCAGTGTGCCTTCGGAACCAACCAGCAGTTGCGCTAACCCGTTATGTTCACCTTGTCCAACTAAACCATCACCGTAGCGGACGATGGCGCCATCAGCCAGTACGGCTGTTAGCCCCAACACGTAGTCAGCGGTAACCCCATACTTAAGACAGCGTGGACCACCAGCGTTACAGGCAATATTGCCACCGATGGTTGAAGCCGTCTGACTGCTTGGGTCTGGTGGATAAAAGAGACCGACCCGCTCGGCAGCACGCTGCAATTCGGCTGTAATCACCCCTGCTCCCACCTGAGCGATCCGTTGTTCGCGGTCAATCGTGAGATGTTCTAGCCGATTAAGACCGATCACCAGGCTGCCTGGTGTAGGTACTGCGCCACCGGCCAGACCACTGCCAGCGCCGCGACTGACGACCGGCAACCGATGAGCGGCTGCAATCTGCATCAGTGCGGCAACTTCTGCGGTATTGGCCGGTAAGGCTACAGCGTAGGGCAGGGCCTCGGCTTGGGCATTCGAGGCATCCTGACAGTAAACGGCCAGGTGATCGGGGTGAGTGAGCAGATAGCGGGCACCGACCACCCGCCTGAGATCTGCAATCAGATCGTTTGCTATCGCCCTGCTAGAAGTGGCAAGGGCAGGATAGGCTGGCCGGGGTGGTGGCCCAAACTCTGAGCACGGTTGACCGCCTGCTGAAGCAGCCTGCGCTTTAAGTGTGGCATAGCTCTTAGAATCAGGTAAAGGAGAAATATGTAGACTTCCTACACCGACATCACCCCAGATCACCGTATCAGAGTTGATGAGACGTTGGCAGAACGTCAGAAAATCGGTTAATGCTCGTCGCGGTAGGGTAACATCGAGCCGTTGATCTGGTGTAAGCGCACAGTGTTGCTGCGCGAGCTGCTCCCAATGACGCCAACCATCAATACGAGATGTTGCGATCAGACGATAACGAGCGGCTAGCGCTCCCACCTGCTGCGTCTGACGCTCAACCACTGCCGGAAAGCCAGCTATTTCAATTAGGAGGAATCCCTGTGCATCGAATGCCAGAGCGCGAAGTGCTACATTGGCCGCCATCAGATCATCAGCCAGCATCAACAATGACTCAATCGGCCCTTCGACAAGCTGCAATGCGGTAGCCGCCGGTAATGGACGAAGATTAAAGGTCAACTCGCGAAGTTCACCTAGTTGTACTCCCTGCCCGGCCAGTGCGCGATGGAGGTTATACCCGGTGGCCCGCTTGAGTGTCGGTCCCCCGATAGCTAGCGGTCCATCAGCCGTGTTCAACGTAGCTGCCCGTACATACCGACCAATTGGGCCACTCTGCAAGCGATAACGACCACCGCTATTGCAAGCGACCAATTCAACTAACGTGACTTCTGCCCGCAACGGGATAATGGGTAGACAAAGACCATATGCGGCCAGCGCGTCGTTGAAGGCGATTGCTGTGGCAGTTGCCGGAGCACTGGCCAGCAATGCACCAGCATTGACCGTAAACATTGATGAAGTGGTTGTCATACCTTCTGTACTGAAGCCCTTGACTTATCCTAAGCTGGCGGCACATAATCTACCACCAACGCAATCGCCGCTGCGATCTCATCCATTTTCGTTGC
>Ga0308407_1000828_pt1 | contig 19585 bp, 18 predicted proteins | sample HotsprSampleMSe2_FD_203476 | JGI IMG/M metagenome (GOLD analysis project Ga0308407, IMG submission 203476) | Hot spring phototrophic mat microbial communities from Mushroom Spring, Yellowstone National Park, Wyoming, United States - 20060911_MSe2 ...
TATGAAAATCCCCGTAGCTAAGCCTTACTTAGACCAACAAGAAGCTCAACTTGCCTACGATACTATCCTGACAGGTTGGGTAACGCAAGGACCTAAAGTCCAAGAATTTGAAGAAAAGTTCGCCACCTATACAGGAGCTAAATATGCCGTAGCAGTTTCAAATTGTACTACTGCTCTGCATCTTTCTATGATAGTGTCAGGCATTGGCGAAGGCGATGAAGTTATTTGTCCTTCGCTTTCTTACATCGCAACGGCTAATTGTATCAAATATGTGGGAGCAAAAGCTGTGTTTGCAGAGGTAAATCAGGAGTATAACTTAGATATAGAAGATGTTAGGCGTAAAATTACCCCCAAAACTAAGGCTATTCTGATAGTTCATCAAGTTGGTATGCCTGCCGATATTGATGCTTTCAAAGAACTATGTCAAGAAAAGGAACTTCTTTTGATAGAAGATGCTGCTTGTGCGGCTGGTTCTGCCTATAAAGGACAAAAAATTGGCTCACATTCCGACTTAGTTTGTTTTTCTTTTCACCCTCGCAAAGTAATTACCACAGGCGATGGAGGTATGATTTGTACTTCCCGAAAAGATTTTTACGAAAGACTAAAACTGCTCCGCCAACACGGAATGGCTGTCAATGACAGATTACGCCACGAAGCCAGCAAAGTAATTATCACCGACCATTTAGAGCTCGGCTATAATTACCGAATGACCGATATTCAAGCCGCAGTAGGCATCAAGCAATTAGAAAAACTCGATTGGATTGTCCAGGAAAGAAGAAAAATAGCTTTTCAATATCACGAAGCTTTTAAAGATATTGACTTTTTCAGATTGCCCATAGAAAGAGAAGGGTATTTTTCTAACTATCAATCTTATTCTATCTACTTGAAGGAGAACGCTCCTATCGCAAGAAATGATATGATGCAACAACTTTTAGATATGGGGGTAGTAACACGTTCGGGTGTGATGACCGCCCACCGAGAAACAGCCTACAAAGGATATTGGCAAGAACCTTTACCTGTTTCAGAAGATTTATGCGATAGAAGTATTATTATCCCGCTTTATGTACCTATGAGTGAAGAGGAAGTTAAATTTGTGATAGAAAGCATTAGAAAAATTGCTTTGTAGGTTTTGACTATGAAAAAGAAACTTATTATCTTTCCTTTTAATAGCAATGGTTTAGAGGCTTATGATTGCTTGGGCGATGAATTTGATTTGATAGGCTACGCCGACGATACCCCCGAGAAGCAAGGGAAACACGAGCATTTTGAAGTTTTTTCACGAGATATTATTACAAAGTATCCCGAAGCACAAGTTTTGGCAGTGGTGGGAGGTACAGCTACTTACAAGCAACGCAAAGAAATTATTGCTTCGTTAAATATTTCGGAAGAACGTTTTGCAAAAGTAATACACCCAAAGGCTTCGGTATCACGTTTGGCTACAATAGGTTACAACACACTCATTATGGCAGGCGTAGTGATAACAAGCAATGCCGTAATAGGCAATCACGTAGTTATCTTGCCTAATAGTGTGGTGCATCACGATGTAACGATAGGGGACTATTGTTTTGTCGGGAGTAACGTGGTGATAGCAGGTGGGGTAAAATTAGGCGAAAATTGCTTTATTGGCAGTGGAACAAACATTATACAAAACACACATATCGGTAGTTTTTCTTTACTTGGTATGGGGGCAAATGTACTGAAAAATATCCCCGAACATAGTAAAGCAGTGGGAAATCCTGCTCAACTGCTGATGTAAGATTTGTTTCGTTTTTTTGAGATGTAGAAAATCTTGTGCTAATTTGTGCGTAATTAGAATTACAAAAATATGATGAAAAGGCTATTTCTCATTTTTGCTTTTATTCACTCAATACTATTTGCCCAAAAAACAGATGAGTTGGTTTTCATAAAAACTTCATTTGGCGAAATGGTGTTTGTCTTGTACGACCAAACCCCAAAGCACAAAGCTAATTTCCTGAAACTTGCCAAAGAAGGTTTCTACAACGATTTACTTTTCCATAGAGTTATTCAGAACTTTATGATACAAGGTGGCGATCCAAACTCTCGGGGTACCAAGCCCGGACAAATGCTCGGTATGGGCGATGTAGGCTATAAAATAGATGCGGAATTTCAACCAAATCTTTTTCACAAAAAAGGAGCTTTGGCGGCGGCTCGCGACAACAACCCACAAAAAGCCTCCAGTGGCTGTCAGTTTTACATAGTGCAGGGGCGTAAATTCACCGACGAAGAACTCAATGCTCTTAGTCAGCAAATTAGAGTAAATTTCCCTGCCGAGCATCGCGAAGTGTATAAAATGCTTGGCGGCTCGCCTCACCTTGACCAAAACTACACCGTTTTCGGCGAAATGCTCAGCGGTTTTGAGGTGCTTGATAAAATCGCCTCACAACCTACCAACGGAGCAGGTATAGACCGCCCCATTGAAGACATCAAAATGCAAGTTTCGGTAAAAAAGATGAAAAGAAAGAAAATAGAAAAAACATACAAATACAAATATCCTTCCAAATCCCGAACGTAAGCCATAAGCATTTGTGCAATTAGCTCGCAATCTAAGTTTTATCGCTCAGATTAGGAATTTCCATTTTGAAAATTGTGCCTACGTTCTGTTCGGAGTGCATATCAATTTCACCACCGTTGAGTTTATTGATATTTTCTTTGACTATGTACAGACCTAAGCCCGAACCCTGACTTCTCTCACTTGCTCTGTAAAACATACTGAAAACTTTATCCAAATGCTCTCTGCCTATGCCGTTATCCGAGATAGTAATGAGGGCTTTTTCAGGACTTACTTCTATTCAGCGGTTTCTACTGGTTGAGATAGATTTTTATTGGCTTGATTGCTTTCTTGATACAGAGGCAATGTGAAAGTAAAAGTAGAGCCTTTCCCTTCTTGGCTTTCTACTTTTAAGCTACCATTATTTTTTTCTACAAATTCTTTTACCAAAACTAATCCTAAACCAGTGCCTACTTCGTTGGCTGTGCCTTTGGTGGTGTAGCGGGCATCAATACGGAATATTTTTTCCATAGCTTCCCAGCTCATACCTACGCCTGTATCGCAGACCGACACAACCACTTCCTTTTCAGTTGCCCACGAACTAATCGTGATGCTTCCGTCGGTAGAAGTAAATTTAATGGCGTTGGAAATAAGATTACGAAGCACGGTTTGGATAGAATTGCTATCAGCCCAAGCCAATAAGCCTTTTTGGGTGTTGTTTATCAGGTTAATTCCTTTGTTTTGAGCCGAAACAGCCAATAGTTGTAGGTTCTGCTCTACGAGTTCTTGTATATCTAAGGCTTGATATTTGTATTCTAACACGCCCATTTGCGACCTTGACCACGAAAGTACATTTTCCAAAAGGCTATACAAATTTTTGACAGATTTATTCAGGTTACTACTCATAAATTTAATATCATCTTGGCTCATCTCGTCCAAATGATTGGTCATAATGTTTAGAAAAGCGGTAAGAGAGTTGAGAGGTCCTTTGATGTCGTGAGCTAAAATAGAAAAAAATTTGTCTTTGGTAGCGTTGAGTTGTTGTAGGTCGGCTTTTTGTTGCTCAATTTCCTTTTTTTGTTGCACAAGGGCTTCGTTTTGCTCTAATAAGGCTTTACTTGCCTCAGCGACCTTCTCTTGAAGTATTTTTTTCTGATTTTCTATTGATAAAAATCTCTGACGAATGATAATCACAATGGTTAGGGCTATAAGTAAAAATATTACTCCCCAAAACCACCACGTTTGCCAAAAAGCGGGTTTTATTTCAAAACTATAACTTACAATAGCAGAGCTACTTGAACCATCGGCAGTAATGGCTTTTACCCGAAAGATGTATTGATTGGGTGGAAGATTGGTATAACTTACTTCGGTTTTGCTGCTGGGTTTGTTCCACGCTGTTTCCAGACCTTCCAAAATCCATTGGTAACGAATATTATCGTTGTAGGAGTAATTAACTACTTCAAAATGGAAAGACAAGTAATTTTTATCGTGAGGTAGTTTTAAATTCTGGGGTACAAAAGACCACGCCAAAAGCCCTGAATGAAATTTTTGATTTTCCTCGCTCAGCCAATCTGTTTTCTGCAAAAACAAATCTACATCGGTGAGGCTCACTTGCAGTTTTTCTTTCTCTGTAATATCCTTATGAGGTTCGTAGCGAATAAGACCCCTTACTGTTCCAAACCAAATATTGCCTTTTTTGTCCTCAAAGATGGCTCTTTCGTTGGCTTCCAAGCCTGTAAATCCACTATTTTTGCTAAAATTCTTTATTTTTACAGGGTTGCCTTGCTCGTCAAGTTTAATCATACTGATACCTACCTGCGTACCCAACCAAACCTGATTGCGGGAATCTACCAGCACCGAATAGATATTGTTGGAGAGTATTCCTTTTTCTTCTCCTAAAAGCGAGAACTTATTTGTTTTTATGTCGTATCGGAGCAATCCCCCTAAGGTGGCTATCCAGATGTTTCCAGCTTTATCTTCGGAGGCATCTATGGCGTATTCGCTTGGCAGTTTTTCTTTTTTGGAGAAGTTAGTGAAATACTCATTTTCATATACAGAAATGCCATAATTTGTACAAATCCAAATTTTCCCTTTTGAGTCTTCAAAAATATCATTCACCAAATCGCTGACTAAATTTGCATTTTTGGTATTGAACCATTGTGTTTTCCGAGAGGTTTGGTCGTAAAAAAACACGCCGTTCTGGTATGAACCAAACCATATCCCTTTGGAAGTAACTCGGATAGCCGTCATTTGTATATCTTCGGGCAAATTATAGCGTTTGGCGGCATTGTGCAATACACCATTCTGATAGTACCAAATTCCTCGCGAGGAGCTAAGTAGCATAGTGCCGTCGGGAGCAAAGGCAATAGCATTGATACGTTTGATGTAGGTGTTATTTGCAATAGGCACTGGATAGAATCTTTCGCCATCAAAACGGGACAGGGGTTTATCGCCTGTTTCACCTATCCAAAATGTGCCTGTGGCATCTTGTGATACAGCCCAAACCAGCCCTGTTTCCAGCCCTGCTTCTGTGTAGAATTGTGTAAATTTATCCCCCAAATACCGAATAAGCCCTTTTCCATAAGAACTTAGCCAAACGTTTCCGTTGGTAGTAGGTAAAATGACATCAATACGGGTGGTAGGCAAGCCGTTTTTGGTAGAGAAATTGGTTATTTTTCCAGTGGTATCAATTTTAAAAAAGCCTTTTTTATCGATAGAAAACCAAATGTTAGCTTCTTTGTCTTCGGTCAGATACAAAAACTCGCCAAGTGAAAAATTTCCCAAAATATATTTTTTTTCTAAGCTTCCTTTGTGGTAGGTAAGCAGTTCTAATTGTTTGTTTTGAGGATTTTCGCAGATGAGTCGGGGGATTTTATGTTTGTTGTATCCGTAGAGTTTGGTATTTTTATTTGACGAAACGAGTGCATTGAGGCGAGACTCTACCAAAGTTTCGTTTTTGTATTCAAAGAATCCTTTTTGGGTTTGGATAATCAAGTTATCTTCTGAGTCTATGCTGATAGATAAAGCAATGTTATTTTGTATGAGTTTGAGTTGTTGTGAGGTAAAGTCTATGAAGCCGTTTTGATTCCACCGCAGAATTCGTACAGAGCCTTTTTCTTTTTCTACCAAAAACCAGAGATTGCCTTTGCTGTCTTCGGCTACTTCAAAATTTACCCCGTTGCTAAAATTTTCATTTTCGTCGTATTTATGAAATTTATAGCCATCATAAAGCGTAACACCTCTTTCTGTAATGAACCAAAGATTTTTCTTGCTGTCTTCAAATAATTTTTTGACTCGTGCATTTATCAGTGTATTGTCAAGTACCTTAAAATGTTGCCCGTTGAAACGAGCAACACCTCCGCCATTAGTAGCTATCCAAAGCGTACCTCTGCTATCTTCGAGCAAGTCCATTACTTCCGATTGAGGCAAACCCTCTTCCAACGAATAGGTAATAAAGCGATACTGCTGTGAATAAGAAATTTTACTTAAAATTAACAATAAGAATAGAAATATTTTTGCAAATTCTTTCATTCAATAGTTTTTAATTTTTAAACTTATCCGGGATTTTCGCAGGATAATCTATAAAATTATGGCTATTTTATGGAATAGTTTACAAGAATATATTTTTTTTGTGACTGATAAGCCAAAAATTATTCAAAAAATGCTAAAATATTTGTTTGTAAGCACATTTTCGGTATTAGTTTTACAAAATTGCACCGCACAAGAAAAAGAAATCAACAAAACTTCCGAGAAACTTGAAAACAAGTTGCGTGCCATTAGCTCTGCTCTTGCTCAAAAAACTTCGGAAAGTACGCTTTATTTGCAAAGAGCCTACATTTTGGATAGCCTTCAAAATTATTTAGATGCCTTGCAAGATGTCAATAAGTTTTTGGAAAAAAATCCCAAAAACATTGAGGCTTATCATTTACGAGGAAGACTGAAAGTAAAGTTAGATGATGCTTCGGGGGCTATCAACGATTTCAATAAAATTATTTTATTAGATAGCCAGAACGCCGAAGCCTACTTTCAGAGGGCTTTGATACGCCTCAAAAGTGGCGATAAGAGCGGTGCTTGTAAAGAATTTGAAAAAGCCAAAACATTACAACACCCAAAAGCAGGTGAATATTGGCAGAAAATTTGTGGTTAAATTTAGCACATTGTAAGTTGTATAGAAAACTTAGACAAGAAGGAAAATGCTTGTAATCTATTATTTCACAAAAAATTAACATAGTTCATTCTTTATAGTTTCAAATTTCATAGCATTTTGTAGTACTATAAAATTTGTTTATGATTTATGAGCATTTCAAAAAAACACTCATATTCATTGGACGAACTACAACGCCCTCTATCTCATTTGCCAGTAGGCAGTTTGAGATTGCCTTTGTCTTTGTTATCCGCCATCGGTATGTTACCTAAGAAGGGACAAGGCATGCCTTGTCCGTACTTATGCTATGTTAGCACCTTTGGCTACCGATATGTAGCGTTCAACTCTTACTGGTTTTACGCAAGCCGAGTTTTTGACTTGCAACCTCTTACCAATATATCAAAGAACTATAATGCAAAGATAAACATTTTGATAATACAAAAAACAAAAAAATATATTATTGATAATACACTACAAATACTATACCATACTACGTTTTTAGTGATGTTTTAATTATACAGTGAAAAAATCGTAAACTTGCGAAAATTTTATCTATGAACACTTTACTCAAACCAGTTTCGTTTCCTAAAACAGCTAAGCCCACTTCGCAAATAGTAGCCGCCATTGACTTAGGAACGAACACCGCTCACCTGCTTGTAGTAGCTTTGCCCGAACAAAGAGAAATTTTTGCCCCTTTCCGCATATTGCACAAAGAAAAAATCGCCACCAAGATAGGTGAAGGAGGCATCAGCAACAGAATAATCACCCAAGCCGCCCAAGAACGACTTTTCAAGGCTTTGTTTCAATTTAAAGAAGTATTGGAATATTACCAAATTAGCCCCGAAAGTGTATTTACAATCGCTACGAGTGCTTTCAGAAATGCTACAAACAGCGAAACTATCGTAGAAGAAGTAAAACAAAAAACAGGCTTACAAATACAAATTATTTCAGGTGAGCAGGAAGCCGAATATATTTACTATGGTGTAAAAACAGCTCTCAAAATAGGAAAAGGCAATGCCCTCATTATGGATATTGGTGGCGGAAGCGTAGAGTTTATTTTGTGCAATGAGGAAGAAATGATATGGAAACAAAGCTTTGAAATAGGGGCTCAGCGACTTTTGGATAAATTCATGAAAGAAGAAATCATCAGTCAGCAAGAAATACGAGACTTGGAAGCCTATTTGGAAAAAACCTTAGCACCACTCACCCAAACACTTCAACAATATCCCGTAGAGGTACTTATCGGTTGTTCGGGTACTTTTGATACTATTGACGATATTAACCTCATCAGAAAGCATAAAAAACTTGATTTCAACGCCAAAGAAAGTGCCTTCACCTACCAAGAATTTTACGCTATTTATCAAGAATTTTTACAAAAAAATCACCAAGAACGCCTCGCTATCCCTGGTATGACCCCTATGCGTGCCGATATGATTGTGGTTGCTTCGTGTTTGCTCAATTTTGTACTTTGCAAATACAACATTTCCCGAATACGTGTATCGCACTATGCCCTCAAAGAAGGTATAATTGCCAAAAATATGGCTTGGGTATAATTTTTTTCTCAAATTTTTCTCAAAAGTAATTAAGTAATTGATTAACAAAGCTCATCAAAATTAAGTACAATAATTTTGTTTTTTTATTTGCTTTTCTTCAAAAAAAGCACTTACTTGCTACTTGCGATAAGAGATGCAGATAGTTATAGATTTACAATACTTTCCTTGTTTAGCTTACTTTTGTTGCCTGTTAAAAGCAAAAGAATGTGTAATTGATATTTATGAGTATTACGAAAAACAAAGCTATCGGAATAGATGTAAAATTCTTACAGCAAATAAAATACAAACACTAAGCGTGCCTGTTTGCCATCAAGGCAAGCGAGCAATGAAAGAGGTAAAAATAGACTACCACGAAAATTGGGTGAATGTACATTGGAGAAGCATAACGGCAGCTTATGGGAAAGCCCCTTTTTTTGAGTTCTATGCCGATGATTTTCGTAAAGTTTTGTACAAAAAGTCTGTCTTTTTGGCAGACCTAAATGCAGAAGTTCTGACACTTTGTCTAAAATTCTTAGGTATCCAAACACCTATACGATATACCGAAAAATACATAGAAACACAACATTTGGGCGAATACAAAGACATACGCTCACGGATTCACCCTAAAAAAGAGCAGTTTATTGAAGAATTTTATATGCCTAAATCTTATCCACAGGTTTTTGGCAATAAATTTGAAACAAATCTCAGTATATTGGATTTGTTGTTTTGCGAAGGCAATAATAGCTTGGCTGTATTATCTGCCAGTTCTACGAACAAAGACTTTTAAATTTTTGTTAAAATATTGAAAAATTTTCTAAAAAAACAAAATGGAAGCAAAATTCTCCAATCAAGTAAAAGAAGTTATCTCCCTTAGCAAAGAAGAGGCTTTGCGTCTGGGGCATAGCTATATTGGTGCAGAGCATATTATTTTGGGCTTACTCCGAGAGGGTGATAGCAAAGCCGTTAGTTTGCTCAAACAGCTGGGAGTTTCTCTTGAAGAGTTACGCTACGTAATCGAGCAAGCTATTAAAGGAACAGCTACTCACGACATCAAGAACATAGCCAATATATCCCTTACCAAACAATCTGAAAAAATCTTAAAATATACATATTTAGAAGCCAGAGATTTAAGATGTTCTGTAATTGGTACAGAACACCTGTTGCTTGCTATTTTGCGAGAAGAGGATAATCTTGGTTCTCAAATTTTAAGAAAATTCAATATTACACACGAACTTGTTAAAAAAGCCATTGATAATCAAGGATTTACAACACCTCACGCAGGTCCCGATACCGAAGACGCCGATGACGACCACGGTAGAGGTGTATTCGGAGGAGGTTCGATGCGAGATACCAAAAGTACAGAAAAATCTAAAACCCCCGTTTTAGATAATTTTGGAAGGGATTTAACCAAAATGGCTGAGCAAGGTAAGCTCGATGCCATTATCGGTAGAGAAAAAGAAATTGAGCGTGTTGCCCAAATCCTTTCTCGGAGAAAGAAAAATAACCCCATACTTATCGGAGAACCCGGCGTAGGAAAAACTGCCATCGCCGAAGGACTTGCCCTCAAAATCGTGCAGAAAAAAGTTTCAAGAGTTCTGTTCAATAAACGTGTTATTACACTCGATTTGGCTTCATTAGTAGCAGGTACAAAATATCGCGGGCAATTCGAGGAACGTATGAAAGCCGTTATGAACGAACTCGAAAAATCTCCCGATGTAATTTTATTCATAGATGAGTTGCATACTATTGTAGGAGCAGGGGGGGCAAGTGGTTCGCTCGATGCCTCCAATATGTTCAAACCAGCTTTGGCTCGTGGCGATATACAATGTATCGGAGCAACTACCTTAGACGAGTACCGCCAATACATAGAAAAAGACGGTGCCTTGGCTCGCCGTTTTCAGGTAGTAATGGTAGAAGCCACTACCCCCGAAGAAACTATTGAAATTCTCAACAACATCAAAGACAAATACGAAGACCACCATCACGTCATTTATACCAAAGAAGCCATTGAGGCTTGTGTAAAACTTTCAGATAGATACATTTCCGATAGATTCTTGCCCGATAAAGCCATAGATATTCTTGATGAAGCAGGAGCAAGAGTGCATATCAACAACATTCAAGTTCCCGAAGAAATTTTACGTTTGGAAGAGCAAATAGAAAACATCAAGAAAGAAAAAACACAAGTCGTAAAAAGTCAGAAATACGAAGAAGCCGCCCAACTACGCGATAAAGAAAAACGTCTGATAGACCAGCTCGAAAGAGCAAAAATATACTGGGAAGAAGAAACCAAGAAAAAACGCTATACCGTAACTGCCGAAAACGTTGCCGAAGTAGTGGCGATGGTTACAGGTATTCCTGTGCAGAGAGTTGCTCAAACTGAAAGTGCCAAAATCCTCAACATGGGCGAGGCTCTCAAAGGCAAGGTAATCGGGCAAGACCAAGCCATCGAGAAATTAGTAAAGGCTATCCAAAGAACACGCGTAGGGCTGAAAGACCCCAAAAAACCTATCGGTTCGTTTATTTTCCTTGGTCCTACGGGCGTGGGCAAAACCGAACTCGCCAAAGTCTTGGCTACGTATCTTTTTGATAGAGAAGATGCTCTCGTAAGAATTGATATGAGCGAGTATATGGAGAAATTCTCCGTATCGCGGCTCGTGGGAGCTCCTCCGGGCTACGTAGGCTACGAAGAAGGCGGACAACTTACCGAGAAAATCCGTAGAAAACCTTACAGCGTGGTACTCTTAGATGAAATTGAAAAGGCTCACCCCGATGTGTTCAATATCTTGTTGCAGGTACTTGATGATGGCATCCTTACCGACGGCTTAGGGCGTAGAGTGGATTTCAAAAATACCATTATCATAATGACCTCCAACATAGGCGTTAGAGATTTGAAAGATTTTGGTACAGGCATAGGTTTTGCAACCAAATCCAAAACTGAAAGTGTAGATGAGGCGATGAAAGCTACCATACAGAACGCTTTGCGGAAGGCTTTCTCACCCGAGTTCCTGAACCGACTTGATGACATTATCATCTTCAATTCTTTGGAAAAACATCATCTACATCAAATTATTGATTTGATGCTCGCCAAAGTTTTTGCTCGTATAGAAAACTTAGGCTTCAAAGTAGAACTTACCGAAAAAGCCAAAGACTTCTTAGCCGAAAAAGGCTACGACCCCCAATACGGAGCAAGACCACTCAACAGAGCTATTCAGAAATATTTGGAAGACCCTATCGCCGAAGAAATCCTCAAAGCCGAAATGGAACAAGGCGATATCCTAATCGCTGACTACTCGGGAGAAGGTGATGCTCTGGTGTTTTCTGTGAAAGATACTAAAACGACATAGCCTATTCTTATTTCAAAACCTCTTATAGCATTCTCAACGCTGTAAGAGGTTTTTCAGAGCTTCATTCCAATTAGAAGAATATCATCTCTTTGTTCTTCGCCATTCTGATATTCGTCTAAAAAAGTTTCTAACTTAATTTTTTGCGAAAACATTGTTTTTTTTCTAAATAACAAAAATAACTCTTCGAGTTTTCGTTCACCTATTTTTTTCCTTTCATAGTTATTTTGGTCTGCTTTTTGAGGAGGTCTAAGTCTTCGGGCAAACTTTTTATTGCTTCGTTTGTAGTTTCTTCCTCAAAAAACGTCTCACTCTCTTGTATCATTGATTTTAGCACTTCAATTAGCATCAAAGAGGATTTCAAAGACCCAAAAGCTATATTTATTTTTTTTTTATTGAACATTACAAAGCTATGCAATGCTCAAAAAATAGAAAAGGGACACATTCACGTTTTAGATAGGAATTTTTCCCAATTTTTTTCGGAAAAAATCTGTTTATCAACTTATCATTTTACATCACTATTGAAAATGGTAATCCTTTTTCAAACGGACATAGGTACATCATTGATTTTGCAGATATTTGCTAATTGATGATTTGTTTTAATACACAAACAATGCAATAAAAAAACCTGTCATTAGAGGACAGGTCTTTCTAACTTATAGTATTTGGGTTTGTAATTTTACAAACCGAAGGCATAATAAAATGTTCCTTCAATGTCTTCATAGACACCTTCAATCATCACACCGTCTTGGGCTTTTTCAAGAATTTTGCGGAGTTCATCAACACTCTTTACAGGCTTTCTATCAACTTTCGTGATAATAAAACCATCTCGCATATTGGTACTTCTACGCAATTTGCCATTGCCCACTTCCACTACTTTTACTCCTCCTGCAATACCTAATTTTTTAGCAGTTTTACTATCAACGGTTTCAAATTTAGCACCCAACATTGAGGCAAGGTCTTTTTTATCTACTTTTTCGGTACTTCCTTGTTCGTTACGCAAGATAGCAGTAAATTCTTTTTCCTTGCCATCTCTATTCACTTTTACAAGCACTTCATCGCCAGGGCGTTTTCTGCTAATAATTTCTTGCACTTCTGATACGTTACTTACTTTTTTGCCATCAACAGCTATGATTACATCGTTTTCTTTGATGCCAGCACGTTCGGCGGCACTATTTTCATTTACTTTTACAATCAAAGCACCAGAAGTTACCTTCAAATCTTTTTCTTTGGCAAGGTTGCCATCTACGTTTTGCAACTGTACGCCCAAAAAGCCTCTTTGCACTACGCCATATTGCAAAATATCATCAACCACTTTGGCAACGATATTAGAAGGCACAGCAAAACCATATCCCGAATACGCCCCCGTAGGACTGGCAATGGCTGTGTTGATACCTATCAAATCGCCATTTAAATTTACTAATGCACCGCCACTATTGCCAGGGTTGATTGCCGCATCGGTTTGTATGAAGGCTTCTACGGCAAATTTTTCCCTTACGATGTTTATATTACGAGCTTTCGCACTGATAATTCCTGCTGTAACGGTAGAGTTTAGATTGAAAGGATTACCTACGGCAAGTACCCATTCGCCCACTTTTACGTTGTCGGAATTAGAAAATTTGAGATAAGGCAAATTATCAGCACTGATTTTAATGACAGCCAAATCGGTGCTGGGGTCTGTACCTATTACTTTTGCCTTGAAGGTGCGTCCGTCGGTGAGACCTACTTCTACCTCGTCGGCGTTGTTGATTACGTGATTGTTGGTTACGATATGTCCTTTGGAGTCAATAATCACCCCTGAACCTGTACCTACTCGGGGCAGATTTCTGCGTCGGGGGCTATTGAAAGGATTTCCAAAGTTATCATCAAAGAAAAAATCAAATAAATCCATTTCTCTACCCCCTTGCGAACTGATAGAAGTAGATTTGATGAAGACAACTGCCGAAGTAACTTTTTCAGCAGTAGCCGTAAAATCAATAGGCACAAGATTACCCTCGGCATCTTTGGTATAAATGGCAGAACGAGCATAGTTGTTGTCTGCAACCTCTACGCGTGTAGGTGTTGGTTTTTCAAAGGCTTTGATAATTCCTGCTGAAACACCTCCACCTAAAAGAGCGGCTAATAACAAATTTCTAAATTCCTTCATAGCAAAAACATTAATGTTTAGTGTTGAATGATGAACGATAAATTCGCAATTAAATTGCATAGTTTTGCCTCACTTTTACCATAGCAAATGTAATGCCTTTTTGAGTTAATCTTCCAAAAATGCCAAAATGGCACTTTATTTAGAACTTTGAGGCGAGTTCTCGTGTCATTTGATCAGTAGCGAGCAAATCTTCTAAGGTAGGTTTTTCCGTAAAATTTACTTTGGCTAAGCAATGTTCAATGATTTCGGTAATTTGCAGAAAAGTAATCTTTTCTTCTAAAAATTTAGCAACAGCAATTTCGTTGGCGGCGTTGAGGATACAAGGCATATTTCCACCTTTTTCAAGGGCGTAGAAAGCCAAAGCCAAATTTCTGAATGTTTCGGTATCGGGGGGTTCAAAGGTAAGCGAGGGGTATTTGGTAAAATCAAATCTTGGAAAATTGGAGGCTATACGATTGGGATACGCCAAAGCGTACTGAATGGGCAGTTTCATATCGGGCAGTCCCATTTGGGCTTTCATTGAGCCGTCTTCAAATTGCACCAAAGAATGAATGATAGATTGCGGGTGAATGATGACTTCAATTTGATTGCTTTCTAAACCAAAAAGCCATTTAGCTTCAATCACTTCCAAACCTTTATTCATCAACGTAGCCGAGTCGATGGTAATTTTTGCTCCCATTGTCCAGTTGGGGTGTTTGAGAGCTTGGGCAGGGGTGATATTTTTCAAATCGTTTTTTTTCTTTCCCCGAAAGGGTCCTCCTGATGCCGTAAGAATGATTTTTTCTATCGGATTGCCAAATTCACCCACCAAACACTGAAAAATAGCCGAATGTTCGGAATCTACGGGCAAGATAGGCACTTGATATTTCTGCGTAAGATGAGTAATGATTTCGCCTGCCACCACCAAAGTTTCTTTGTTGGCAAGGGCAATGGGTTTGCCTGCTTCAATGGCTTTGATAGTTGGTTCTAAACCTGCAAAACCTACCAAAGCAGTAAGAACTATATCTACGGTATCCATTTGCACTACCGACTGCAAGGCTTTTGCCCCTGCATAGACCTTGATAGGCTGGTTGGCTAAGGCTTCTTTTACTTTCGGATACAAAGTTTCGTTGGCAATGACTACCACGTTAGGCTGAAAGCGAAGACTTTGCTCGACGAGCAAATCGGCATTGTTTTGGGCTGTAAGCACTTCTACTTCAAAGATATGCGGATTAGCGGCGATTACCTCTAAGGCTTGCGTGCCAATAGAACCCGTAGAACCAAGAATGGCAATGCGTTTTTTCATTAAGTAGTGATAAGTGATAGTTTCAAAATGATATATTGAACGTAAAAACTAATAAAACGATTTCACTTCCAGAAAATCTGAACGCCCGCAGATTTCGCAGATTTTCGCTGATTTTATACTTAAAAATAATTGGTTTTTGTTAAACCTCACCCCCAGCCCCTCTCCAAAGGAGAGGGGAGTTTTTGTAGTCGTAGATTTAAAGTTTTACTAAAAACCACTTTTGATTGAGTATATACTCAAAATTGTGCCCTTCTCTAAAACTTTTTGATATTGTACTGGCTTTAGTTTCTCAAAGAGGGTGAAAGGGACTTTTTGAGTTCGCAAATTAGAAATTTTTTTCAAAAATACTTTTGTTGAGAACATTTTTACAAAGCAATAGACAATCTTGCTTCTTGTTTCCTGTTTCTAAAAGTCTATTTATCAAACAAATCAATATGTTTGGTAAAATGACTGATACCGAGGTGTTTGTAGGCTTGTTCGGTGGCTTCTCTGCCTCGTGAGGTTCTTTTGATATAACCTTCTTGTATGAGGAAAGGTTCATAGACTTCTTCGATGGTTTCGGCATCTTCGCCGCAGGCAGTGGCAATGGTCGTAATACCAACGGGACCTCCTTTGAACTTCTGAATGATAGTTAGCAAAATTCTGTTATCCATTTCATCTAAGCCGTTTTTATCAACTTCTAAGGCTTGGAGGGCAATTTCGGCGATTTTCAAATCTATTTTGCCATCACCTTTTACTTGGGCAAAATCTCGTGTTCGGCGGAGCAGGTTATTGGCGATACGAGGCGTACCACGGCTTCGGCGGGCGATTTCGTAGGCGGCTTCGTCGCTGATAGGCACATTGAGTATTTGGCAAGAGCGTTTTACGATTTTAGTAAGCAGAGTAGCATCGTAATATTGCAGACGAGCATTGATGGCAAAACGAGCCCTAAGAGGAGCTGTGAGCAATCCTGCACGCGTGGTCGCACCGATAAGCGTAAAAGGGTTCAAACCGATTTGCACGCTACGAGCATTAGGACCTGAGTCGAGCATAATATCAATTTTGTAGTCTTCCATAGCCGAGTAGAGGTATTCCTCTACAATGGGATTGAGGCGATGGATTTCATCAATGAAAAGAACATCATTTGTTTTGAGTTTGGTGAGCAAACCTGCCAAATCGCTTGGTTTATCCAAGACGGGTCCAGAGGTAGTCATCATTTCTACGCCCAGTTCGTTGGCGATGATGTTGGAGAGGGTAGTTTTACCCAAGCCGGGCGGTCCGTGGAGCAAGACGTGGTCTAAGGCTTCTCTGCGTTGTTTGGCGGCTTGTACGAAAACTCTAAGATTTTCAACGATTTTTTCTTGTCCCGTGAAATCATCAAAACTGAGAGGTCGTAAGGCTTTTTCTATTTCTCTGTCAGAAACAGAAAGCTTTTCTTCTTCTCCTGTGAGATAATCTTTCCGCATATTTTTCCTTCATCTCTACAATGCGAGAGCATTTAGCTGTTACTCGTCTTCTGAAATAATTTTGATATTAAAAGGCACATTGAGCAAATCTTGATAGTCTTTGCCTGCTTCAATCATATCGTCATCAAATTCTTCGCACCACCAGTTGATTTCTACGGCAGCTCCCATTTTTTGGATAGCAGCCATTTTCTTAAATACATCAAGCAGGCACTTAGAAGAACTTGTATTGAAGTATTCTAAGGATACGTCCATACGCACTACTCTTTCGGCGGCTTGTGCCGAAAAACGCTCGAGCCATTCGTTGAGAGGCGTATAAAACTCCAAAGGATTTTCAGGAACGGAGCGTCCTTTAATTTCCATTTTACCTGTATCAGCGTCTAAATGAACGTAAGGAGTGTTAGGGGTTCTTTCTATGAATAAACTTTCCATTGTTTATGCAATATTTTTGTTTTCCCTGATGATTTCAACTTTTAGTGTGAAGAAAGCCAACTCGTCATTGAGGTGGTGAAATTCATATTTAATGTTTCCGTCGGTTTTGCGAGCAATATCGATGAACCCTAAACCTGCTGTTCCTTTTTCTGAAAAATTTTCACTATCAAGCATTTTTCTATGATACTCGCGAAGTTGTTCTTTGTTCAAAGAGTTGATAAAATCTATTTTTTCTCTAATTTTCATTTCGCTTTCTTTGAATACGTAGTTGCCCGTAGCAATAACGTATTTGTCTTCGTAAGCCTCAAACACTGCCAAACCTTTTGTGCCAATTTCTTGGCTGTGTTTTTCTAAGTGGTGGCTCAAATTCTGATAACATTCGGTAGCAATGTTATAGACTTTCTTTCGTGTTCGGGGATTGGTTTCGGCGGTTATCAATCTATCTTCAATGATTTTCAGCAAAGAATTGATTTGCACAAAACCTACTTGCCCCTTGTAGGACAAGATAAAATTTTCATCTTGCATTTCGTTGTATATTTTACTATAATCTTTTGTCATTGCAAAAGATATTTATGGTTTGAAAAGTATTTTACTATACTCAAAAATAAATGGTTTTGTGCTTTTTTGTGCGTTTCGGCTTCGTTCAACGCACAAAAAAACACTTTTCTCTGAACAAGTTCTGAAAAACCACTTTTGATTGAGTATGACAAGCAAAACTATGAAAAAAACGAGAATAATCAAAAAAAAATTGATTGTTTCAGTATTTATACTCAAAATAAATTGGTTTTCTACATCTCAATCCCTTTAACCTCACCCCTATCCCCTCTCCAAAGGAGAGGGGGACTTTTTGTAGTCGTAAATTTAAGTTTTACTAAAAACCACTTTTAATGCAGTATATGATTATTTTGTTTAAGAATTAGTAGTGTATAACAAGTAATGCTGAAATAAAAAATTTGTGCGTCGTTACGAGATTTTCCAGTAAGCAAACCGAAGTAATCTCTTGCATTTAGAAAGATTATTTCACCTTCAACTCACAATGATGCAGAGAGGTAGCACCATATCTTTAACTTCTTGAAGAATTTTATCGTGCATTGATGTTTGAGAGAGGTTTTAGAAGAGTATTCAAACACAAAATAAGCCAACCTGCTATAAAAAATACACCTCCAAAAGGCGTAATCGTTCCCAAAATACTTATTTTGGTAATTGATAGCAGGTATAAAGAGCCTGAAAACAAAACAATACCAACTATAAAGCTGTACGTTGCCCACTTATATTTTTCGGGTTGTGGCAGTAGAGCAATCAAAGCCAGAGCAAATGTATGATAAAAATGGTATTGATTTGCCGTTCTGAACACTTCGGTATAACCATTTTGAGCCAGTAACTCTTTGAGAGCGTGAGCCCCAAAAGCCCCCAAACCAACAGCCAATGCTCCGAGAATACCTACAAGAGCGAGAATTGTGTTCTTACGCATTTTTATTTTTTACGAGCAAATATGGCAATCTTTTCTGCAAACGCCAAATGTTTGTGTTATCTTCGTAAGAAACTTCTACCTCGTCCATAATGTTTTTGACAAGGGTAAGTCCCATTCCGCCTTTACGTTTTTGTTTTACAAGTTCTTGAAGATTAGCGTCTTGATGTTGAGTAAGGTCAAAGTAAGGGGAGTTGTAGTCGTAAATTTCAAAAGTAATTTCGCCGCCTTTTTCGGTGAGGGTAAGGTCTATGTTTTTTTGGGGGTCATTTTTGCTGGAATGAATGATAAGATTAGCTAAAATTTCATCAACCACCAAAATAAGTTGATTAGCCTCAATAGCTGAAACTTGAAGTTTAACAAATACCTCGCCCAAAAAATTTCTTACTTTTTTGAGATTTTTCTTATCAGCTTTGATGCTTAAATCATATTTCATAAATCATAAGTAATTTATGACAAAAATGGATTTTGTCATCTACCGAGTGCCTCTTGCAAAGCGATTTGTTTCGAGGGAAAATGTTTTATGAGTTGCTCTAAGCCTAAAATTTCAAAGACATTTTTTACCTTTTCATTCATTCCGTAAAGTGCAAAAAATATATTTTTTTCTTCTAAATCTGACAAATGCGACATAAACACCCCCAAACCTGCCGAAGAGATATAATTTAATTTCTCACAATCCACCAAAATAGCTTTCTCGGGCTTACTGATAGCCTCGTACATAGCTGTATCTAATATGATAGAAGACGAGGCATCTAAATCGCCTTCTATATGGATAATATGAATTTCTTGCTGTTGTTCTGTGCTTAGGTTCATCTTTTGATATAAATTACGTAAAAACTTACACAAAGTTATGATTTTTTGCAAAAAAGATATTTTTTTCACAAGAAAATGCAGTAATTTTATTGTAAATTATTGATATTCAATACTTTATTCCTAAGAAAAAAATCCACAAGCACCAAAGCCGCCATAGCCTCTACGATAGGAACGGCACGCGGCACTACGCAAGGGTCGTGCCTGCCTTTGCCTGTAATGATTGTTTCTTGTAAATTTTCATCAATACTTTCTTGTTCTTGCATCAAGGTTGCTACAGGTTTGAAAGCCACTCTGAAATAAATGTCTTCGCCATTCGAGATGCCTCCTTGTATGCCTCCCGAGTAGTTGGTACGCGTTTTTACTTTCTGATTTTCAACAAAAAAGCTATCGTTATGCTGCGAACCGAGCATTTCTACACCTGCAAAACCACTGCCATACTCAAAGCCTTTTACGGCATTGATAGAAAGCATTGC
>Ga0308407_1000830_pt1 | contig 19572 bp, 17 predicted proteins | sample HotsprSampleMSe2_FD_203476 | JGI IMG/M metagenome (GOLD analysis project Ga0308407, IMG submission 203476) | Hot spring phototrophic mat microbial communities from Mushroom Spring, Yellowstone National Park, Wyoming, United States - 20060911_MSe2 ...
ACACTTAGTTAACCCTTAAAACATCAGAAAAACTAGTTTATATAAAGAAAGAAGATTAGTAAAAATTTTATTTGAAAATTTTAAAGTAAAACTTATTTTTCTAAAAAACATTGTATTTTTTGCAACCTCTATGTATTATAATGATGCCAAATATTATCTTAATTAAATGTTGTTATGTTTTTTTCTTTTAAAGCCAATACTTTAATAGGTAGATTTTTGGAATGTTTAATATTTGAATCACATTATATAAATAAAGAAAGGGGGGATGCCCCCTTATTTTTTTATTTCTCTTGATATCATAAGGTTAAGGTCTTCCATTAATGCCTGTAAGTCTTCCTCATGTTCAACTTCATCCTGAAGTATTTGTTGTACTATGTTGAAAGTTACAAAGTCTTTGTCTTTAACAAACTCTAGTATTTTTTCATAAGTAGATATTGCACACTGCTCACCTTTTATGTTTTGTTCAAGAAGCACTCTTACATAAGGGTCTTTTGGTGCATCGTAACCACAATTTGTCATTTTATACCATTCCTCAGGACTTATTAAAGGTGTTCCATCTAGCTGTATTATCCTGTCTGCAACCATTGTTGCATGTCTTAACTCATCTGCTGCGTGTTGTGTAAGTTCTGCTATTACACTCTCTTTCATAGGACCTTTTGCAACTTTAGACCCAATCCAATACTGATAGTATGCAAGCCATTCATCTGCAAAAGCTTTATTGAGTAATTTTATTAATTCATTTATATCTACCTTAATTATTGAACTTCCTCTTGTTCCCATTTTACCTCCTATTGATAAAATCAATAAATTAATTTTAAATAAAAAAACATGTTAAGTCAAGTTTTTAGTCTGAAGTGTTTGATTTTTCCTCATTTATTGATTCCACCATACCAAAACCCATTGATGTCTTTTCTCCAAATCCACTGAAATATCCTACTTTTATTATATCTGGTGGTGCCTTAAGTTCAAATGGTGCTAATATACCTAATATCCAGAAAGGTTCTTTTGTGCCTTCTTTCATTGTTATTAAAGAATATAAGTCTTTTTCATCTCTTTTTTCACAGTAACTCTCATCAAACTTTATTTCAAAGTCATCAACCTCTATTTTTTTACCATATAGCTCTTCAAACTTTTTTGCTAAGTTGGTTTTTAATAACTCTTTTAGTTCATCTTTTTCTTTTATTGATACATATTTTGTCTTCTCACCTCTTCTTGTTATCACAAGTGGAGATATCATCTTAAACTTCATAACATCTTTAAACTCTGGAGAACTGCAAAAATTTATATCTTTTAAAACAAGGTCTATTACTTTTGTCTCTTGTTCTGTTTTTTTGACTATATTTATTGTGTTGTTGAACTTTAGGAAAGACTTCCATAATAGGTCTGTTCCTATATCGGGAAAGTTCATAGACAGTTTTAAAAAAATTGTGCCACTTAATGATACTATACCCTCTTTCCTTATTTCTCTGTTTGATATTTCTAGTCTTGAGAATGTTATGTGGTTTAGAAAAGTTGTATTGTCCATCCCCATATACTTTGAGTTTTTCTTAATGTACATAAATATCTTGTACAAAGCAGATCCAAGTTCATAGTGATAGTTAAAAGGTATTACAGTACCTTTTTTAACATTAAAAACAAGCCTGAATCTCATAGTATTACTCCTTAAAAGTTTTATATATTAATTTTATTTTTTATACATATCAATTTTTTTAATAATTTATTTATAATAATAATTAATTCTACAAAAAATACAAATAAATTTTTTAAAAATTTTTTCAAAAAATTTTAAAAATTCTTAATATTATTTTACTCAGATTTGAAAACCTGAAAAGACTAGTTTATAATAGGGAATTTTAAAAAGATTTGTAAAAAGTTGATAAATAAAACTTACTTTTTCAAAAAACCTTAGTATTTTTTAATCTTTATATGATATAATAATTTAGAGTAAATATTATCTATCTATGTATTTTCTTTTTTAAAACCTATAAAAGAACGAAAAAACTTGTAAAAAGAGTTTTGGCACAAGTAATAGTCCCTTTTTATTGAAGCCTATGTATAACTTATACTACAGAAAGGAAGTGAAAGACTATTTTTAAATGATAAAGTATAGTTTTTAATTAAGTATCTAAAGTAATATATTTTTCAAAAACTTGACAATTTTAGATATTTTTTAGTAAATTTTATATTGTAGACGCGGGGTGGAGAAATTGGTATCTCGTCGGGCTCATAACCCGAAGGCTATAGGTTCAAGTCCTATCCCCGCAATTTGTGTGGCGGTGTAGCTCAGTTGGTTAGAGCATACGGCTCATATCCGTAGTGTCCGGGGTTCAATTCCCTGCACCGCTATTAATCTTAAGTTATACAACTCTATTAATATTTCTTAACCTAAAAAAATTTTTTAGAAAATACCTTTTTGGATCTTAAAAAACTAAGTTATAAAAAAAGAAATTAATAAAATTCTTTTTAAAAACTTCAAGTAAAATTATATCTTTTACATAAATCTTGTGTTTTTTAGTCTATATTGGTATAAAAACCTATGATAATAATATTTGAATACAATAAAGTATTTTTTATCTTCTTTTAAAAAAAAAGCCAAAAAACTAGTCTTAAAGTTCTGAATATATATACACTTGTATGTCAAATCAATTAAAGAGGGTAGTACTTAGAAATGATTAATACTACTTTTTAAGGATTAGAAACAGAGTTTTTAAGTTTTGTTGTGATTCTTAAAATGCATAGTTTAAAAGACTAAAAATTGATTGTATTAAGAAATCATCTTTTTTATTATATCTTTCATATGTTGAGGTATTTTAACTGAAAACTCAAGATATTTTTTTGTTATTGGGTGAGTAAATCCTATCTTTTTTGCTACAAGGCACATATCAAGGTGTTTCATCTTTTTGCCATATATCTTGTCACCTACTACAGGATTCCCTATATGACTTAAATGAACTCTAATCTGATGAGTTCGTCCTGTCTTTATCTTTATTGCTACTAGACTTGTGTCTTTATATTCTCTTAATACCTTATAGATTGTTATTGCTTTTTTACCATTCTCATTAACAGCGAACTTTAACTTGTTCCTGTGATCTCTTCCTATTGGGAGAATTATAGTATCTTTCATTTTTAATAAATGTCCTTCAACAAGAGCGTAATATATTTTTTTTATCCTTCTCTTTTTAAACTCTCTTGATAATTCTTCTTGTGCCTTTTTTGTCTTTGCAATAACAATTAAACCTGAAGTGTCTTTATCTAACCTGTGCACAATACCTGGTCTTTCTGAGTCTTTATCTTTTAGTTTTGAAAATACAGCATTTAAAAGTGTATTTTCCCAATGGCCTTTTGCTGGGTGTGTTACCATTCCATATGGTTTATTTACAACCATGATATAATCGTCTTCGTATACTGTCTCTATTGATATATCTTGTGGTTTTATATTTTTTGTTTCTATTATTTCTTTATACCTAAACTCAATTATATCTCCTTCTTTTACTCTGTGACTTGGTTTTACCTTTCTATTGTTTAAGATTATATTATCTTCAAACTTTTTTACTGTTTCTCTGCTTATGCCTGCTATTTTTGATATTGTATAGTCAACCCTTGTATTGTTATAGTCTGAAGTAACTGTTGCTCTAATCTCTTTCTCTTCCATAGTATTCCTTTATCTCTTTTATTGTTTTTTCTAGGTCTTCTAATGACCTTGATGTGACCAGTTGTTTTTTAAAACCTGCTGAATTGGGAAAGCCTTTTATATAACAAATACCTATTTTCTTGAACTCGGCCCAGTCATCCTTTTCAAGTTCAAAGTGAGATATCATTGTATCGACTATTTCAGGAATTGATGGTTTTTTATAGTTTTTGTTATCCATAAACTCTCTTATCTGAGATATTAAGAAAGGATTTCCTATAATTCCCCTTGCCAACATTATACCATCGGCGTTAGTATATTCTAAAACTCTTTTAGCATCTTCTGGCGTAAATATGTTTCCATTGGCTATTACAGGTATTTTTAAACTTTCCTTTATCTTGGCTATAGCATCATAATCAACATCTCCACTATAAAACTGTGTTCTTGTCCTACCATGAACTGTTATAAAGTCAGCATCACCTTCTTCTATTGCTTTTGAGACCTCCATATAGTTCTTTGAATTGTTATCAAAACCTATTCTTATTTTTGCAGAAAGTACTATATCAGGAAAGTTTGTTTTTATAGTTCTTATTATCTTGTAAATATTTTCTGGATCTTTTAGCAGGGCAGACCCCGCACCAGTTTTTGTAACTTTCTTTACAGGACAACCCATATTAATATCAAAAACTTCATAGGTAGGGTCAATACTCTTTATTATTTCTATACTTTTTACAAACTCTTCTGGTTCAGAACCAAACAGTTGTATGCCTATATTTCTTTCTGGAGTATCTTTTTTTATTATTTTATAGACAGCCTTATTGTTATAGATTACAGACTTTATGCTGAGCATCTCTGTATATACTATATCAGGATTAAATCTCTTTATTATCTTTCTAAAACTGTATGTTGTATAGCCTGCTATTGGTGCTGTAAGTATTAAAGGAGGGGTAACACCTAAATTTTCAATAAAATTTTGTTTTTTTACACAAATCATATTATATTAATAACCTTATTAGCCGATTATAAATTTTTAGAATTTTATAGCTAAAAATTTATTAAATTTTGGTTAGTTCTTATTTATTATTAAAAGGGATTTATTATGTTTAAAAAGTTTTTGTCTTTTTTAAAACCTGATATACCAAAAAAAACTTATGCATTAATGATAGTTCCACATAATCAAAAAAGTGTTAAAAACTATAAAATAACGAGCAAGACATTATATCTTGTTTTCTCTTTATTGGTTTTTATTACAATTTTCTCATTAATGTCAATATCAAGGTATGTTTATCTTTCTTTTAAAGAAAGGTCTGTTAAGTCTGAGAATGAAAAAATGATAAAAAAAATAGAGACGTTGGTATATAACAGCAATAAGATAATAAAAAGTCAAAAAAACTTTAGTGATGTTTTTAACAATCTTTTGTCCACTATGGGACTTTCAGAGCAGATATTTTATTCAGAATCTAACTCAATAGGAGGACCTTTTATCACCCCTAACCCTGAAGAGTTGAAAGAAGACAAGATATTTAAAGAGATAGAAGAGATAAAAGACCTAAAAGCTATTGAAAATAAAATAAATATTGTAGATAAGGCTATAAAAAAGGTTGTTAATAAAATAAAGACCTATGAAAAAATAACTAAGTATATACCTTCAATCTGGCCATTGATTGGTGATGGGGAGATAGTTAAGAATCAAGATGGGGTATTGATAATAGAGACAGAACCTTATACTCCAGTAATTGCAACAGCTAAGGGTAGGGTTGTTAGGATTGAGGTAAATAATAATCTTTTAAAGATTACTCTTAAACATAATTATAATTTTATAAGCATTTACTCAAATATTTATGATATACCAGAAGAGATAAAGGAGAATGTTGTTGTCGAAAAAGGTGATATAATAGGCTATACTGGTAAAAACATTGGAAGAAACTATCTAAAATATGGTATTTATGTGGGTAATGAAAATGGCATAATGCCAGTTAATGCTGAAAAGTTTTCTTATCTAGGAAGAAAATAAAATAAAAAAATATTTCTTGTTATTATTTTCTATTATGTTATTTTAATCTATAAATTTTTTATAAGACTTGTGAGTTTATAAGATGAAAGAAAAAAGATTTTCTATATTAATGGTACCTCTAAATGATGATAGATGTGAAGGAATAAGCCTTTCTAAAACATCTATATACATTCTCGCTATATTGTTTTTAGGTATATTTATTTTTGGCATTATTAGTTTTATTTTGAAACCATATAGGTTTAAGACAGAAGACACTCTTAAGAATACTCTTTTATTATTGGAAAATATGGTAAACAAGACTGATAGTTTTAATGAGAGATTAAATAAAGAACTTGATAAAATTATAGACTCACTTTATCCTAGATTTGATCAATTTTTTCTTGTTGAAGATGATGAAGCCAATATTATAGACCTGATAAAAGCAAAGCTCTATCTTATAAAGTCTTTTGTTGAGTTTAACAGAGGATACAAATCATTTTTAAGTTTTATACCATCTATATTTCCAACTTTGGGTGGAGGTGGTATTAACTCTCCATTTGGTGTTAGATTAGACCCTTTTACTGGAGAGCTTAGTTTTCACAGTGGTGTTGATATTTTTAGATTACCTGGGGTTCCTGTGAGAGCAACAGGTAATGGTGTGGTTAAGTTTGCAGGCTGGAATCCAAATTATGGTTTTATGGTTGTTATTGAACACTCTTATGGCTATACTACGCTTTATGCACATATGCAGCCAAATCTTATTGTAAAGGTTGGAGATTCTGTAAAACAGGGACAGTTTATAGGTTATGTTGGTTCTACAGGTAGGTCTTTGGGTTATCATTTGCATTATGAAGTAAGGTTGAATGAAAAGTATCTTAACCCAATTGACTTTTTGTATCTTTACGACCAATTTTAAGTTTTTTGATTATTAAAATAAGCCTTTTTGATTAAAACTAACTTTTTTATAAAATATTATAAGTAATCTTTATTAAGGGAATAGATTATCTTAATTTTAATCTTTTAAATATTTGAATAACTTAAGACAAGTTTTACTAAATGTTCAATTTAAACAATCACCAAAATTATTTACTGGTAACCTAAAAATTAAAAAATACTATTTTATGAGAGGGGGGGTTTACAAAAACTTGTTAAAAATTCTATAGCGATGATTTTTAAAAGACTTTAGGTTTTTTAATCTTTATATATATAGACCTCTAAAAATATTGATAAAACAAATATTTCCATTTTATCTTCTCTTTTAGAAAATCTGCAAAAGAAAAAAAACAAAAGAAAACTCATAAAAAGTTTTTATCCTAGAGACTAATTTTAAGAATCTTATGACCATATTTTCTTAGGGACAGAGTGAAAGAATATAACTATTTAAAATTATTAAGGATAGGTTTTAAGGATTGACTCCTCTATTTTCTTTGTAAGGTGGAAAATTAAAGGTTAAATTTTATACACAAAAAATGAAGGGGTATTTTTTGAAGAGACTTGCTTTAATTATTCTTGATGGGTTTGGACATAGGGAAGAAGAATATGGAAATGCTGTTATTGCTGCTAATATGAAGTACTATAAATACCTTAGGTCTAATTATCCATTTACTACTTTAAAGGCATCGGGTCTTGCTGTTGGATTACCAGAGGGACAGATGGGTAATTCAGAAGTTGGGCATTTGAACATAGGTGCGGGTAGGGTTGTATATCAGATATATACAAAAATTAATAAGTCTATAGAGGATGGAAGTTTTTTTGATAACAAGGTATTAAAAGATGCGATAGACAATGTTAAGAAGAATAATAGCAGTTTTCATATAATCGGTTTATTATCTGATGGTGGTGTACATAGCCATATTGAGCATTTTTTCGCTATGATTGATATGCTTAAAGCACATTGTGTTAAAAAAGTTTTTTTCCATATTAACCTTGATGGTAGGGATGTACCACCAACCTCAGCTTTAGAATATGTTAAAAACTTAGAAAATAAGATAAAAACATCTGGGATAGGCAAGATAGTCACAGTTATGGGTAGATACTATGGAATGGATAGGGATAATAGATGGGAAAGAACAAAACTTGCTTATGATGCTATGGTTAATAGGATTGGGTTAGATGCAGAAAGTAGTATAGATGCTGTTGAGAATGCTTACAAAAGGGGAGAGACTGATGAGTTTGTAAAACCAACAGTCATTGGTAAAGAGGGATCTATTTCCGAAAATGACAGTGTGTTGTTTATCAATTTTAGACCTGATAGGGCAAGACAGATCTCAAGAGCACTGGCATTAAAAGACTTTTCCAACTTTGAGACTAAAAAGATGAACATTCACTATATCACTATGGCTGAATATGATAAAACTTTTCCTTTTCCTATTGTGTTCCCACCAGAGAATATGAATAACATACTGGCTAAAGTTTTGAGTGACAATAATAAAAAACAATTGAGAATAGCAGAGACTGAAAAGTATGCTCATGTAACATTCTTTTTTAATGGGCAAATAGAAGAGCCATTTAAAGGTGAAGACCGTGTATTGGTATCATCTCCGAAGGTTGCAACATATGACCTTAAGCCAGAAATGAGTGCTTATGAAGTTACAGAAGAGGTTTTAAAAAGAATAAGAGATTATGATATTTACATAATAAACTATGCCAACCCTGATATGGTTGGGCATACTGGTGATTGGGATGCAACCATAAAGGCTTTAAGGGCTGTTGATGAATGCATAGAAAAACTTATTGAGTCTTTTAAGAAAGAAAGTGTTACTGTTATTCTTACTGCTGACCATGGAAATGCAGAAATGATGCTTGATGAAAATGGTGGTAAAATTACATCTCATACTACATGTGAGGTTCCATTTATGATCATTGATGAAAATAATTATAAACTAAGACCTGGAGTTTTAGCAGATATAGCACCTACAATCCTTGATATAATTGGAATAAGTAAACCAGTTGAGATGACTGGTAAGAGCCTGATAATATAAGGGAATTATTTTATGGATAAGATGAAGACAAAATACATATTTATAACTGGTGGTGTATGCTCTTCTCTTGGAAAAGGAATTGCCGCAGCATCTTTAGCCTCTCTTTTGGAGTTACGAGGATTCAAGGTTGGGCTACAAAAAATAGATCCTTACATAAATGTTGATGCTGGAACAATGTCTCCATACCAACATGGAGAGGTTTTTGTTACTGAAGATGGTGCTGAGACAGACCTTGACCTTGGTAATTATGAAAGATTTACTAATAGCCCTGTTACTAGGATTAATAGTATCACAACGGGTCAGATATACCTTAGTGTGATAAATAAAGAGAGGAAAGGAGAATATTTAGGGAAAACAGTTCAAGTGGTTCCTCATATAACTGGGGAGATAAAGGCAAGAATAAAAAAGGTTGCAACAGAATATAATCTTGATATTTTGATAGTAGAGGTTGGTGGTACTGTTGGAGATATAGAGAGTATACCTTTTATTGAGGCTATAAGACAGTTTGCACTTGATATGGGGAAAGAAAATGTACTTTTTATACACCTTACTCTTATTCCTTATATACCTGTTTCTGGTGAGTTAAAGACTAAGCCCACCCAACACAGTGTAAAAGAATTAGGATCTTTAGGGATTTTACCTGATATTCTTATGTGTAGGACATCTAAACCACTAAGTGAGGATATGAAAGAAAAGATTGCAATAATGACAAATATAGAGAAAAAGGCTGTTATTCAGGCATTAGATATATCAAGCACTATATATGAAATACCTTTGCAGTACTCGAAAGAAGGGCTTGATGACATTGTCATTGAAAAACTAAAGTTACCTCAAAGAAAAAAAGAGTTAGATAGATGGGAAAAAATTGTTAACGTAATAAAAAAACCAGAAAAAGAAGTTAGTATTGGGGTTGTAGGTAAATATCTTGAATTATCTGATTCTTATAAGAGTCTGTTTGAGGCTCTTATTCATGGTGGTATTGCTAATAAGGCAAGGGTTAGTATAAAAAAGATTGATGCAGAGTCTTTTTCTGAGAATGATTTAAAAGATGTAGATAGTATTTTAATACCAGGAGGATTTGGTAACAGGGGGATAGAAGGAAAGATAAGGGCTATAACTTATGCAAGGACAAATAATGTACCTTTGTTTGGTATATGTTTAGGTATGCAACTTATGGTTGTTGAGTTTGCAAGAAATGTACTTGGTTTAAAGGGAGCTAACTCACAGGAGTTTGATGAAGATACACCATACCCTGTAATTTCTTTAATGGAAGAACAGAAAGAGATAATAAATTTGGGTGGTAGTATGAGGCTTGGTACTTATAGGACCAGGGTTAAAAAGTCTTCTAGGCTTTATAAGGTTTATAACAAAGAGTACATACATGAAAGGCATAGACACAGGTTTGAGTTTAACAATCAGTTTAGAGAAGTTTTTGAAAAAAATGGTATATTAGTTTCTGGGGTGCATGAAGAGACAAACTTAGTTGAAGCAATAGAGATAAAGGATCATAAGTGGGCTATAGGGGTTCAATTTCATCCTGAATACAAGTCAAAACCTTTTGATCCTGCTCCTTTATTTGTTGATTTTATAAGGGTTAGTATAAAATGATTCAAAAGTTAAGAAGTATTTTTAAGAGTTTAATTGATCTTGTTTTAGCAAAAAAACTGATTTCTGTTGTGTTGGTACTTTTAATTTTCTTTTTTACTTTTTTTATTATCTTTTTGTCTAAGATAGGGCCTGTTGACAAGAATGATAAAGAACCAGTTTTTATTGAGATATCAAGTGGGCAGTCTTTTGTTTCAGTACTAGATATGCTTGAGTCTAACAATCTAATAAAGTCTAAGTTTTATGCAAAAATTTTGTTGAAGTTTAAAAATAAGAACTTAAAAGCAGGTTATTATAGGTTTACAAGATCAATGTCTGTTTCAGAAATCTTTGATTTGTTAACAGAAGGTAAAGAGTTTTTTATACCTGTTTCTATACCAGAGGGCTCTACTGTCTTCGATATAACAAGTATTTTAGAAAAAAAGGGCTTTGATAGAGTTTTTATAGAAGACTTCAATAAGTCTTTAAATGACAAGACTCTTATTGAAAAGTATTCAATACCGTTTGATAATCTTGAGGGTTATATATTTCCTTCAACATACTATTTACCTAAGAACTTTGATGGGAAAAAGTTCGCTGAAATGGCATTAAAGACATTTAGGTTCAAGACTAAAGACTTGTTTTCTAACATTGATAAAAATACAGAAAAAAGGGTAATGATTATAGGTTCTATAATAGAGAAAGAGGCAAGACTCGATACTGAAAAGCCTATAATAGCATCTGTATTTTATAATAGATTAGAAAAAAATATGCTGTTGGAGTCTTGTGCAACTGTGATATATACTTTTGAGAGAATTGGTATACACAAGGTAAGGCTTTTATACAAAGACTTGAGCATTGATTCTCCTTATAATACCTATAGAAACAGGGGACTTCCACCAGCACCTATTTCTAATCCTGGGCTTGAATCTATAAAAGCAGCATTATATCCCTTAAAGACAGATTATTTATACTTTGTATACAAAGGAAACAAAGAACATTATTTCTCCAGAACGCTTAAAGAACACATGGATGCCTATAAAAAATACATACTCTATCAAAAGGTAAACAGATGAAAAAGAAAAGGACCAAAGAGTATTCGTTTGTATACGTTATTTCTAAGATTACTTTAACACTTAACCTGGTTACTTTTATCTTAGGTGTTACTTTCCTTTATCAAACAAATCAGTTAGTCTTAAATGAGGTTTATACACCTGGTAAAAAAATATTATTATTGAACTTAAACAACTGGATTATTATAATAGGTGTTTCTTTAACAGTTCTAAACTTGGCTGTATTAATTGGTTCTTTTATTTATAGCAATAAAAATTATTTCAGGTTTTTGGATACTCTTAACTTTAACACACCTGAAGAATCTCTTAAAATACTAAACAATATGAATAAGATAGATGAATTTGGGTTTTTAGGTACTAAGATAAAAGAACTTTTTAAAATATATCTTGAGTTTTCATATAATAAAAAAAACAGGATAATGGAAGACTCAAAAAAGGTATATTTTCTTATGGAAGAGATTGATAAACCTGTAATACTATGTGAAGTTTCTGAGTTAAAAAACAGTTTTGAAATTGTTAATGTTAATTTAAAAGCATTAGAAGACCTTAAAGTAGACTCTAAAACATCTTTATTGGATAATCTAGAAAAAATAATTCATCCTGATTCTTTGGAAGACTTTCGTGATTTTATTAATTTTATAACACTTAATGAAGATAAAAACAGACAAAAGTTTTATGAAAAAAAGTTATTCTTCATACAGTCTTATTATGATAAGGCTCTGTTTAGGGCAAGGTTTTACATTTTTGAATCTGATTCTTATATAATAGAGGATAACGTTTTTAAGTTAAAGTCTAAGTTTATAGATTCAATGATAATTGTCCTTGAGAAAGATTAAAATCACCCTTAAAATATTTTAAAAATCACCGAGATTGAAATTATAAAAATTAAATATTTTAGGGGGTTACTCATATGATGAGGTCTTTATGGACAGCAGCAACTGGTATGCAGGGGCAACAATTTCTTTTAGATACTATAGCTAACAATCTTTCTAACGTAAATACAGTTGGTTTTAAAAAGAATAGAGTAGACTTTCAAGACCTTTTATATCAATCACTAAGGTTGGCTGGATCTCCATCTTCATTGCACAGACAAAATCTTGCAAAGTACCCTACCGGTATAGAGGCAGGACTTGGTGTTGAGGTTGGGGCAACCCAAAAGCAATATACACAAGGTTCTGCAAAACAGACTGAGAATGAACTTGATATGATGATTTTTGGTAATGGTTTTTTTAGAGTAAGACTACCGGATGGAAGACTTGCATATACAAGAGATGGTGCTTTTAAGATTGACTCAAATGGTGATATTTTAAGTTCTGATGGTTATTATCTTGAACCAAGAATAACACTTCCTCAGGATTATATTCCTGGGACTGTTAATATATCTGAAGAGGGGATAGTAACTGTCAAGACTGCTGCAAACCCAAATGAAGACATAGAAATAGGTCAGATACTTATCTATAGATTTATAAATGCAGGTGGATTAACTAACATAGGTAAAAACTTGGCTATAGAGAGTCAGGCTAGTGGGCCTGCTATAGAAGGTATTCCAGCAAGAAATGGATTTGGGTTTATAAAACAAAGATTTCTTGAAATGTCAAATGTTAATGCAATACAGGAAATGGTGGATATGATAGTTGCTCAGAGGGCTTATGAAATGGATTCTAAGGCTATACAGACATCAGATAATATGCTTGGAACAGCAGTATCGTTAAAGAGATAGGTAATGATTAAACTCGTTTTGTCGTTTATTTTAATATTTTTGTTTATTGATGTTTATCCTTTGGTTATTAAACTCAAGAAAGAAGTTGAAGTCTGTGGTTTGTATGTTGAGCTTGGTCAGATAGGGGATATTGAGGGGGATAATGAGTTAAAGAGCCTTAAGTTATGCAGAGTTCCTGATAAGACAATAAAGATAGATTCAGATTATTTAAGGAGAATGTTAGAAAACATTATAAAGTCTGATTTTATAATACAAGGGAAAGAAGTAGTTATAAAACCATTAAGGACAATTTTGTTACCTCAAGAAATAGTTGAAAAGATAAAGACTGAAGCATATAAAACCTATGAGTTTTTGAAACCTGATTCTGTACAAATTGTTTTGACAAGTCCATTATCTGAGATAAGACTCCCTCAGGCCGATATACAGATTAATACTATTATCCCAAAGACTATAACAAATAAAACTAAAATGGCAAGGATTGAGGTTTTGGTAGAGAATCAGTTATACAAGACTGTTTTGGTTAGTTTTAATTTGATTATTAGAGCTAAGATAGTTAAAGCAGTAAGGAATATTAAAGAGAATGAGGTTTTTTCAAGAGATATGGTAAAAATTGAATCAGATTTTTTGTATTTTAATGATAATAGGTTGCCACTATTACCACATAATTATGGTAACTTTCTTGGTAAAAAGTTCGTGTGTGGCGTAAAGAGAGATAAAACTGTTTTTGAGGATTGTTTAAAATAAAAAAATTTTGAAATAAAATTTTAATTTTATAGTGTTTAAATATTTTTAATTAGCTAACAAGTTTTTTATAATTTTTAATATCTATTTTTTGTTATTTGGTTTTGATGGATTGTAATTCAATCAAAATTTTAGGAGTTATATATGTTCAAAAAAATAAAAGGTTCAAATTCTATTGGTATAGATCTAGGTACAGCTAATACACTTGTTTATGTTAAAGGAGAGGGGATAGTTATTTCTGAGCCTTCAGTTGTTGCTGTGGATAGTGCTACCAGAGAGGTTCTTGCAATTGGGGAAGAGGCTAAAAGAATGCTTGGTAGAACGCCTAATAGCATAGTTGCTATAAGACCTTTAAGAGATGGTGTTATTGCAGACTTTGACATAGTTGAAAAAATGATAAAGTTTTTTATCAAAAAAGTTGTTCCATATAAATGGGTTAGCCCAAGAGTTGTTATAGGTATTCCTGCTGGTGTAACGGAGGTTGAAAAGAGGGCTGTTAAAGAATCGGCTCAGCAAGCTGGTATAAAAGAAGTGTATCTTATAGAAGAGTCTTTGGCTGCTGCTATTGGGGCTAATATGCCTATATATGAAGCATCAGGTAATATGATTGTTGATATTGGTGGGGGAACAACAGAGATTTCTGTTATCTCTTTAGGTAGTATGGTCAAGACTAATACAATAAGGATTGCTGGTGATGAGTTTGATAGCTCTATAATACAGTATATGAAAAAGGTTCACAATCTTGTAATTGGTGAGAGAACAGCTGAAGAAATAAAGGTGACAATAGGTAATGCTTATCCTTCTAAAGAAACTAAAAAAATGGAAGTTAAGGGTAGAGACTCTAATAATGGTCTTCCAAGGACATTAATAATAGATTCAGAAGAGATAAGAGAAGCTATAAAGAGAGAACTATTTGCTATAAGAGATGCTATTGTTGAGACATTAGAAGAGACACCACCTGAACTAACAGCTGATATAATAGAAAGAGGAATAGTTCTGGCAGGAGGAGGAGCATTGTTAAAAGGATTACCAGACTTTATAAGCAAAGAGACAAATGTACCTGTTATAGTTGCTGACAATCCTTTAACATGTGTTGTTTTGGGGGCTGGAAGATACTTGGATGAAATAGCTAAAATAAAACAGAGGAAGTTTTAATGTTTTCTTTCTTTATTTTCAAGAATAAAGAAAGGTTAGTATTTACTATATTTTTTGTTGTATCTATTCTGTTTATGAGTTTTAGTACAACAAAGTTTTCTATATCTTTAAAAGCAGTTTTTAATACTGTTGTATATCCGTTTGAATATGCTGTTATAGGTATTAAGAATACAGTTGTTTATTTAGTTTCTTCTTTTACTGAAGTTGATTCGTTAAGGAAAGAGTTAAAAGAAAAGGATAAGTTAATAGAGTATTACAGAGGGCAGTTAGCAGACTACTATTCTATAAAGTATAAGATAAAAGAACTTGAAGAAGTCTTAAAGTATAAGAGCGAGTCTTCTTATAAGTTAGAGATATCTAAGATATTGAACAGAGATACTGAAGAAATTTTTTCTCATCTTATTATAGACAAGGGTTATGTTGACGGAATAAGAGTTGGAATGCCAGTAATATCTTATAATCGGGACGAGCCTGGTATAGTGGGTATTGTTTCTGAGGTTTATCTTTTAACATCAAAGGTAAGGACATATAAAGACCCTCTTTTCTCAACAGGTGTTTATCTTCCATATTCCAGGGTTATTGCTGTTGCAAGTGGTATGGGTAAAGATAAGACTCTTCTTAGTTTAGGTTATATAGAAAAAGACATAAATATAAATATAAATGAGCCAGTGTTGACAACATCTGAAAGTAGTATTTTCCCTGAAAATATAAAAGTTGGATATGTTAATTATATAGATAATACTGAAAAGTCTAGTTTAACGTATAAAGTCTTTTTAAAACCTCATATAGATATTAATTCTATAAAAAATGTTTTTATAATAACAGAAAGAAGGTAGTTTAATGTCTGTATTTTTTTATAGGACATTTCTTGTATTTTTATCTATATTTTTGGTGATATATTTATTCGATTTTTTGGCTATAAAAACTGTTAGGCCTGATCTTGTTTTGATAATTGTAACATATATTGCTTACAGAAAAGGATCTTTCTCTGGTGAAATAACAGGTTTTTTTTATGGTTTGGTTGAGGACTTTTTATTTTCCAGTCTTTTTGGCATACATGCATTTTCAAAGTTTATAACAGGTTATATCACTGGTAAGTTTGTCAGTAATTTTATTATAGATAACTTTTTTGTCCAATTTTTTATTATACTCATAGTTTCTATAATAAATAATGTTATTTTTTTAGGGGCCGCATTAGTATTTACTAATATAAGTTTTTTTGATTATTTAGGACTTTTATGGATAAAAACCTTATATACAGCATTTGTTGGTGTATTTTTATGGTATTTTTTAGTTTATTTTGAAAGAAAGCTTGGAGAAATATAATTGGGGTATAGTTATACTAAACCTAGACAGGAAACAGAGATATCAAAAAGATTATCAAAAATATTGTATTTGTTTTATATACTTTTGATTTTTTTGTTAATAAGGTTTTTTTATCTCCAGATAATTAGGGGTGATTATTATCTCTTACTTGCAGAAGGTAATAGTGAGCAGATTTTACCATTGATACCACCAAGAGGCATAATATACGACAGAAACCATAAAATACTGGCTAAGAATATAGCATCATATAATATGGCTATTATTCCTGCTTATCTTCCCAAAGAAAAAAAATTAAGACAAAAGTTGATATCTGATATATCTAAAAGATTTCAGATTCCTTATGAGACTATAATAAAAAAAATAGAATACCAACTAACAAGTTATAAACCTATACTACTTAAGGAAAATATATCTAAGAAAGAAATAATAATGCTTGAGGAGCAGGAAAAAAAGTATTCTCCTCTTAAAGTTATTAGTTATCCCGCAAGAAATTATACTTATGGTGAATCACTTGCTCATTTTATGGGTTATGTTGGTATAATTAGCAAGAAAGAGATTGAAGAAAAAAGAAATAACAAGCTTTACAGGATAAACAGTATTATAGGAAAAACAGGTATTGAAAGGCAATACGATATTATGTTAAGAGGTATTGAAGGGGCAGATGTTAGTATAGTTAATACTTTAGGAGAACCTATAAAAGACTTACCTGAAAAACATATTAAGCCAGTACCTGGGAAAAACCTTGTTTTAAGCATAGATGGGGAATTACAAGACCTTTCTTATCAAATTATAAAAGGAAAAAGAGGTATAATATTAATTACAAAACCAGCAACTGGAGAAGTTGTTGTTTTTGTAAGTTCACCTTCCTATGATCCCAATATTTTTTTAGACTCTGAAAAAATAGAAAAGACATTTACTGAATTGTCAAAAAAACCCGAGAAGCCTTTCTTAAACAGAATAACACAGGGTAGGTATGCAGTAGGTTCTATTTTTAAAATAGTTACCTCTTTATCAGCTCTTGAGGATGGTGTTTTGAATCCTTATGAACTTGTTGACTGTTCAAAAGGTTATTTTGAGGTTGGAAATAGGGTATATAAAGATTGGAAGAGGCATGGGTATGAAAATCTTTTTACTGCTCTTCAAAAGTCGGTAAACGTTTATTTTTATAAGCTTGGTTACAGGTTAGGATATGCTGCTATTTTAGATTATTCTAGGAAACTTGGGCTTACTTCTAAAACAGGGATTGACCTACCTGATGAGATCCCAAGTTTTATCCCTACTCCTGAGTGGAAAGAAAAAACTTTTAAGGAAATATGGTATGATGGAGATACTGTAAATGCTGCTATTGGTCAGGGTTTTATAACATTAACGCCACTTGCAGTAAACAATATAATTTCTTTTGTTGCAGCAGACAGGGTGTTTAAACCAAGAATTGTTTGGGAAATAAGGAACCCTTATACAAATTCAGTTGAAAAAAGGTTTGAGCCAGAAGAATTAACATCGTATCATGCTAATCCTAAAAACTTAAAGTATATAAGAGAAGGACTTAAACTTGTTACACTTGAAAGGGGAACAGCTGCATACCATTACTATGTTTCAAAGATACCTATCGCTGGAAAGACAGGTAGTGCTCAAAATGTAGAAAATAAGACTCACTCATGGTTTACTTCCTATGGACCTCTTGATAAACCTTTAAACGAACAGTTTGCTATAACTGTTATGGTTGAGGCTTCAGGGCATGGTGGCTCAGTTGCTGTACCAATCTCTTCTCTGTTATACAATTTTATAGAGGGGAAAATGTCCAAAGAGACAGTTTTGAAAGAAATATATTCTATATATAAATATCAAGGACTTGAAAATTGAAAAATATATTTAAAATAAGTGCAAAGATTGATCTCTGGCTTATTTTGGTAGGTTTAGGCCTATCTATAATAGGTATTTTTTTTGTTTATAGTTCTAATATCAATAAAGATTATTATAAGTACGTAAAACAAATTACCTCTCTTGTAATAGCTATTGTTTTTTATATTGTCTTAGCCACATATGATTATAAAAGGCTTGTTAATAAGTGGATGTTTTTTTATGCAGCAGGGATATTATTGCTATTATTAACACTTGTTTTTGGGACAAGGATTAATAATTCAAAGAGCTGGATAAAAATATTAGGCTTTAGTTTTCAAACTTCAGAGATATGTAAAATATTTTTTGTAATTTCTCTTGCAAGTTTTATTGAGAAGTTTAAAGAAAATATAAAGAATTTTTCTTTTATAATTGTTTCATTTGCTCTTCTTTTACCTTATATTGGGCTACTATTATTACAACCAGACCTTGGGACAACGATTATATTTATTTTAATCACTTTCATAATGCTATTTATAAGTGGGGCAAGGTTTTTTTATATTGGTGTGTTTATATCAGTAATAGGTGTGGCTATTGTTATATCGTTTCTTTCTTATGTTTTGGATTTTTATTCTTTTTCTTCATTTTTCTCGATTATGAAAAATCACACTTTTCTTATTTTACTTGGTATTATATTGTTGGGGATAGGCCTTTTATTGATGTTGATTAATTTTATTACACCAAAGCAGATGAAAAAACTTTTTTATACCTATATGTCACTACTTGTAATTGGTTCTGGGCTTATTTTATCTGTTCCTGCTAAAAACTTTTTTAAAGACTATCATTATAAAAGACTTATTGTTTTATTAGACCCTGAAATAGACCCTCTTGGTAAAGGTTATAACATAAGGCAGTCTCTTATTTCGATAGGTTCAGGAAAGTTTGTTGGTCAGGGTTTTACCATGGGAAAACAGAATAGAGGAAACTTCCTTCCTTCAGAAGATACTGACTTTATAGTATCTGTTATAGCAGAAGAGACAGGTTTTTTAGGTATAAGTATATTGTTGATTTTACTGTTTTTGTTAGTATATAAGTCTTTACATATTGCTTTTTCTTCACGTGACTTTATAGGTTATCTCATAGCAGGTGGCATTTCTGCAATGTATATTTCACACATTACTATTAACTTGTTATCTGCAACAGGTCTTTCCCCTGTTATAGGAATACCTTTGCCTTTTGTAAGTTATGGAGGTTCATCTCTTATAACAAATTTTATTGGTCTTGGTATATTGTTTAACATTGAGTCTAAAAAGTTTACTTATATTTCAGTATAAGTTTTAATTTTTTAGGTTACTTAAGTCTTAAAAACTCAAATAAGCTTCTTTAGCATTTTGTACGGGGAATTTCTTTAAATAATTAAAAATAAAAGATAAATGGCAACTGATAAATGAAAAATTGTATAATTGAAGTGTTAATTTATACTGGATTTGTAATAAGTAAACTTAAACCCATTAAAAATCTTATAATCACAG
>Ga0308407_1000837_pt1 | contig 19405 bp, 11 predicted proteins | sample HotsprSampleMSe2_FD_203476 | JGI IMG/M metagenome (GOLD analysis project Ga0308407, IMG submission 203476) | Hot spring phototrophic mat microbial communities from Mushroom Spring, Yellowstone National Park, Wyoming, United States - 20060911_MSe2 ...
TCGGAACCAAGCCCATCGGTTCCCCCTGCGGCAGGAGGAACGCGGTTGGCAGTAGGGGCGAACGGCGTTCGCCCCCCCCTGACGCCCCAACGGTTCCTACACCCACCCTTGGGGGTGAATGCTACCGGAACGCCAAGCGTCTCACAAACCAAGTCCAGCCTCGGTTTCAATGGGCACCCACCCTTGGGGGTGAATGCTACGGTATAGTCTACCTCATCACACCCCCCCTTTGTCAAGGGGTCGACGCGCTTCTTAACATTTCCAAGCGATTTTGAACTCAACGCTTTGCGCGAACCTCGGCGCATGTTGAACTCAAAGGCGAATTCGGGGGAGGTTCGCGCAAACAGTCGGTGTTTGGGGCGGTCGGTGTTGGGGTGGGTTTTTGGGGTGATTTTGAGTTCAAGTGTGGGGTGGTTTTGTGGGCGTTGTTGGGGGGTGTTGGGGTCTTGAGTTCAGGTATTTAGCGTGGCTAACTATTGCGCGAAGGTCGGTAGACATATGATCCGAGTTCAAGTGGGTTGGAGGTTCGCGCAATACTTAGTGTAGCTAAGGGATTGAGTTGGGTTGAGTTCGTTGTGTTGGGGTGTGAAGTTGGAGTATTGGTTGAGGTTTGGGTGCAGGCGGTGTTTTTGTGTGGGGGGTTCGCGCACTATTTAGCGTGGCTAAGTATCTGGTGGGGGGCGGCAGGCGTGGTTCCCCGCGTCGCGCGCGGGTATAATAGCGCGCAGGGAGTTATCGCCATGAGAAAACTGGTCGCACTGATCACAGCGTTTGCAGTGCTGGTGGGCGGGATTGCGCAGCAGAACGCGCCTGCGCCGCAGCCCGCGCCGTCCACACAGGAGCAGTCGCAGCAGCAACAGTCGCAGCAGCAGTCGCCGAAGCCGCCCGCGCCGCCCAAGCCAGGCGTCTTCACTGCCGAGGGGCGACAAATCAACTTCTTCTCGCGAGGCGAGGGCGCGCTGGTCTTTCGCGGGCGCGGCTACTTGGTCATCAACACGGTGCGGGGCAAGGTACAGATTGAGGGCTTCCAAGAGGTCAAAGAGTTGCCGCGCGGCGTGCGCATCAAGCCCCCGCTGAGCGAGCGACTGAAGGTCTACATGGGGCAGGGCACAGTGCGCATCGAGGGCAAATACGACTCGGTGCGGGCGGTGCTGCGCGATGTGCGCATCGATTTCAAGGGCGTCGCGGCGTTCACCATGCAGGGCGCGGGAACCGCGTCTATCGACGGCGTCAAGCGCGAGCTGACCCCTGTGTCCGCCTTCACGATGCTGGTACCTGAACCGAACTGGCAAGCGGAAGACGATGTGAAGCCGCAGACGCCCAAAGCCGACGAGCGCTAAGCGATGCGTCTAATCGCGCTGGAGCTGGAGAACTTTCGCCAGTACGCCCACGCGCAGGTGGCTTTTGAGTCGGGCGTCACGGCGATTGTCGGCGCGAACGGCGCGGGCAAGACCACGCTGCTGGAGGCGATACTGTGGGCGTTGTACGGGGCGCGCGCGCTGCGGGAGAGCGCGGACACGCTGCGCTTTTTGTGGTCGCAGGGCGGCGCGAAGGTGCGCGTGCAGCTGGAGTTCGAGCTGGGCAACCGTCGCTACCGCGTGCGGCGCACCCCCACTGATGCGGAGCTGGCGCAACGGACCCCCGACAACGGTTGGCTCGCGCTGGCGCGCGGCACAAGCGGGGTCAACCGCCAGCTGGAGCAGCTGCTGGGCATGAACCACCTGCAGTTCCAGACCAGCTTCTGCGCCCGCCAGAAGGAGCTGGAGTTTCTCGGCTACACGCCCCAGAAACGGCGCGAGGAGATTAGCCGCATGCTGGGCTACGAGCGCGTCGGCGAGGCGGTGGAAGCCATCGGCAGGGCGGAGCGCGAGCTGAAGGCGTCGGTGGAGGGTCTCCGACAGGGCGTCGGCGACCCGCGCGCGTTGGAAGCGCAGCTGGACGCCGTTGAGCAAGCCCTGCAGGCGACGGAGACCGCGCTGCAAGCGGAGCAAGCCGCGTTGGAGCGAGCCGTCGCCGCGCGCGACGCCGCACGCGCCCACTACGACGCGCAAGCCGCCCTGCGCGAGCAGTATCAGCGCATGCAGCACCAGCGCACCTTGCTTCAGAACGACCGCCAGCACGCCGAGCGACGCATCGAGGAGCTGCGCGCCCAGTGGGAGCAGCTCAAGGCGGCGTGCGACCGCTACAAAGCCATCAAGCCCGACGCCGAGCGGTATCGTCAACTCGCGCGCGAACTGGACGCGATGGAGCAACTCGCGCAGGCGGCGCAGCAGCGCGGCCAACTGCAGGCGCGGCTGGACGCCCTCGCCGAGCGACGCATGCACCTGCACGCCGAACGCGACGCGCTCCAGCAGAAGCAGGAGCAGCTCGATGCGCTGCAGCCCCAACGCGCGCGCGCCGACGCGCTCAGCCGCGAGCTGGACGCGCTGCGCCAAATCGCCCGCCAAGCCGCCCAGCGCGCCCGTATCGAGGCGCGCCTGCAGGCTGTGCGCGAGCAACTCCAGAGCCTGCAGGCGAAGGCAGCCGAACGCGACGCGCAGGCGCAGCAAGCGCAGCACGCCGAAGCCGACCTGCAGGCGCGTCAAGCCGAGTGCGCCCAGACCGACGCCGAACTGCAGCGAGCCCTAGCCGAATGGAGCCAGCAACGCGCCGACCTCGACGCCGCAAGCCGCGCCCTGCAGACGGCTCTCCAGCAGCAGCGTGTGCGCGTGCAGCAGCTCGAGTCGCTGGGCGAGTCGAGCGAGTGCCCCACCTGCGGGCAGCCGCTGGGCGACGCCTACCAGCGCGTGCTGACCGCCGCGCAGCAGGAGGCGCAGGCGACCGAGCGCGAGCTGCGCGCCCTGCGCCAACAGCGCCGCGCCCTGGAACAGGAGCCTGACGCCGTGCGCACGCTGCGCCAGCATCTCGCGCTGCAGCAACAGGCGCGCGACCATGCCCAGCGCCAACTCGCCGAGCTGCAGGCGCGCCTGCGCCAACTGGACGCCGAACTGCGCCAGACCGACGCGCTGGAACGCGAGGCGCGCGAGCTGGAGCAGCGCGTCGCGCAAATCCCGCCCTACGACCCGCAGGCGGAGCAGCGCACCCAAGCCGAACTGGACGCCCTGCAGCCTGCCCTGCAGCAGGCGCACGCCCTCGAAGTCGAGCTGCGTCGCCTGCCCGCCATCGAGCGCGAGATGCAGCAGACCGAGCGCGAGATGCAGCGTGTGCAGCACGAATACGCGCGCCTGCCCGAAGGCTACGACCCCGACCAGCACGCCGCCCTGCGCGCCCAAGCCGAGCAGCTGCGACCCCTCTACGAGGAGAGTCTCCAGCTTGTGCCCGTCATCCAGCAGCGGGACGCCCTGCGCGCCCAAATCGAGGACGCCAAAACCGCCCTACAGCAGATTGTCGCCGACTGTGAGCAACTGGACGCGCACATCGCGCAGCTCGGCTACTCGGAGGCGGCGTACCAGCAGGCGGCGGAGGCGTACCAGCAGGCGGAAGCGCAGGTGAACGCGCTGGAGCGCAGCCTCGCCGCGCGACGCGCCGAGCATGCGAACCAGACCGCCCTGCGCGACCAGCTGCGCGCCCAGCTCGAACGGCTGCTCGAACTCCAGCGCGCCCTGCAGGAACAGGAACATCAACTGCGCATGCACACGCTGCTTCGCAAGGCGATGCAGGACTTCCGCGCGGATCTGAATACGCGCCTGCGCCCTACTCTCGCTGCGCTCGCTGCCGAGTTCCTCAACGCGCTCACCAACGGACGCTACGCCGAACTCGACATCGACGAAGAGTACCGCTTCACCCTGCTGGACGAGGGGCATCGCAAGCAGGTCATCTCTGGCGGTGAGGAGGACATCGTGAACCTGAGTTTGCGCCTGGCGCTGGCGCGGCTGATTACCGAACGCGCAGGACAGCCGATGTCGCTGCTGATCCTCGACGAGGTGTTCGCCTCGCTGGACGCTGAGCGACGCCACAACGTGATGGAGTTGTTGAACAACCTGCGCACTTGGTTCGACCAAATCTTGGTCATCTCGCACTTCGAGGAGATTAACGAGTCGGCGGATCGGTGTTTGCGCGTGCGGCGCAACCCGCAGACCCGCGCGAGCGAGATTGTAGAGGACGCGCTGCCCGACCCTGCGACGCTAACTGCCGCCGCGCTGGACGATGAATCGCTGGAATAGCTACCGCCGCTTGCCGAACGGCGACCACTTGCGCTTCTGCATGCGCTGCTGCATCTTGGTCATCTGCTTCATCAGCTTGCGCATCTCGAAGAGCTGGTTCACCAGCGCGCTGACCTCTTCCAGTTTGACGCCGCTGCCTTTGGCGATGCGCGCTTTGCGGCTGTAGTTGATGATTTCGGGATGGCGACGCTCCTGCGGGGTCATCGAGAGGATAATCGCTTCCGCCCGCTTGAGTGCGCGGTCATCGATGGGCATATCGCCGACCTGCTGCTTGATTTGGCTGAAGCCTGGCAGCATCTGGATTAGCTGTTCGAACGGACCCATCCTGCGGATTTGTTGCATTTGCGCGAGCATGTCTTCGAAGTCGAAGCTGGCGTCGCGCATCTTCTTTTCGAGCCGTTTCGCCTCCTCTTCCTGCATGGTCTGCTCGACGCGCTCGATGAGCGAGAGCACATCGCCCATGCCGAGGATGCGGCTGGCGATTCGGTCGGGGTAGAACGGTTCGAGCGCGTCGGTGCGTTCGCCGACGCCGACGAAGCGCACGGGCTTGCCGACGACCGCCTTGACCGAGAGGGTCGCCCCGCCGCGCGCGTCGCCGTCCATCTTGCTCATAATCACGCCCGTGAGTTCGAGCCGTTCGTGGAACGCCTGCGCGACACTCACCGCCTCTTGCCCTGTGGTGGCGTCGACGACCAGCAGCACCTCGTGGGGCTGCAGCGCGGCGTGCATGCGTTGCAGCTCGTCCATCAGCGGTTCGTCGACCTGCAGGCGTCCTGCGGTGTCGACAATCAGCACATCGTTGCCGTGCGTGCGGGCGTACTCAAGGGCGCGCTGCGCCGTGCTGACGGGGTCTTGGGTTCCCGCCAGTTGTGGGGTGAACACGGGCGCGCCGACCTGTTGCCCCAGCACTTCGAGTTGCTTGACGGCGGCGGGTCGCTGCAGGTCGCACGCGGCAAGCAGCGGGTTGCGCCCTTGCGATTTGACCCAGCGGGCGAGCTTGGCGCAGGTGGTCGTCTTGCCCGACCCTTGCAAGCCGCAGAGCATAAACACCGTCGGCGGGCGCGCCGCCCAGCGTATCGGCTCCGCCTCGCCCCCCAACAGCGCAATCAGCTCGTCGCGCACAATCCGAATCACCTGCTGGTCGGGCGTGAGGCTCTTCAGCACCTCCTCGCCGACCGCCTGCTCGCGGATGCGGGCGATAAAGTCCTTGACCACGCGGAAGTTCACATCTGCTTCCAGCAGGGCGAGCCGAATCTCGCGCAGCACCTCGTCGACGGTCTTCTCGTCGAGGCGACCCTTGCCCCGAATGCGCTCGAAAATCCCCTGCAACTTGTCGGTCAGGCTCTCGAACATACCATGAGGATACCTTACAGGCGCACCCCCCGTCAGGTACCCTTCATGTCGTGCGTGAGGAGTTGGTGTGGCTGGACGAGGAGTCGCCGCGGCGGAGAGGCGCGCTACAGGCGTCGCTGGAGTTTGTGGGCGCGCTGGGACTGCTGCTGTTTGCCAGCCTGCGCGGGATTCTGCAGGCGCGGATTGAACTCCGCGAGACGCTGCACCAGATGGCGTTCATCGGCGCGGCGTCTGCCCCGATTGTCGCCCTCACCAGCGCGTTCACAGGCGCGGTGGTCACCCTCTACTCGGCGTCGCTGCTGGTCGATGTCGGCGGTGGGGGCTTCGTCGGCGGGGCGATTGCGCTGGCTATGACGCGCGAGCTTGCGCCCATCCTCACGGGCATCATGGTCACCGCGCGGTGCGGGTCGGCAATCGCCGCGCAACTGGGCACGATGAAAATCACCGAGCAGATCGACGCCCTGCGTGCGCTGGCGGTCAGTCCCATCCAGTATCTGGTCATCCCGCGCGTGCTGGCGTCGCTGGTGATGTTCCCGATGCTGTGCATGATTGCCAACGCGGCGGGCGTGCTGGGCGGCTGGGCGGTCGCGCAGGCGTTCGGCGTCTCCACCAACAGTTTCCTGCAGTCCATCCGCCTGCTGACCGAGCCGTTTGACCTCATCGGCGGGCTACTCAAGACGCTGGCGTTCGCGCTGATTGTATCGCTGGTGAGTTGCCAGCAGGGGCTGGGCACGCGCGGGGGCGCCGCAGGCGTCGGGCACGCCACCACCCGCGCCGTCGTGCTGTCGATGGTGCTGATTTTCGCCGCGAACTACTTCCTTGCCGACCTGCTGTTTGCCAAGCGATGAGCGAGACGCCCGCCCTCGAAACGCGCCAACTGGTCTACGCCGTCGACGGCAGAACCATCCTGCACGGGATTGACCTGCGCGTCGACTACGGCGAGGTGGTCGGCATTATGGGCGCGTCGGGCAGCGGCAAGACCACGCTGCTGAAGTGCCTGTGCGGGCTGGTCAAGCCGACGGCAGGCGAGGTGTGGGTGGAAGGCGTCAACATCGCGCCCCTGAGCGAACGCGAGCGCATGCCGTTGCGCCTGCGACTGGGCATCGTGTTCCAGTACGCTGCGCTGTTTGATTACCTGACCGTGTTCCAGAATGTGGCGTTCGGGCTGGAGCGCCATCGGCGGCTGAGCAAGGCGCAGATTCGCGAGATTGTGCGCGAGCGACTGGCGTGGGTCGGGCTGGAGGGCATCGAAGACCTGTACCCGTCGCAGTTGTCGGGCGGGATGCGCAAGCGGGTCGGCTTGGCGCGTGCGCTGGCGATGGACCCGCACATCGTGCTGTTCGACGAACCCACCAGCGGCTTAGACCCCGTGAACGCCTATCAGATTGACCGCCTGATTACGCGCCTGAACCGCGAGTTGGGCTTGACGGCGGTGGTGGTGTCGCACGATGTGGTGAGCCTAATGCGCACCACGCACCGCATCGTGATGCTGGATGCGGGGCGCATCATCGCCGACGGGACGCCCGACGCCATCCGCGCCAGCGACCACCCCCAAGTGCAGGCGTTCCTGCAGATGGCGTCGGCGGAGCGGCTCTGACGCCAGACACACCGCCCTGTGCGGGGAAGTCGAGCGTGTTGCCTATACCAATCGCGCGGGCAAAGCCATTGACTGCATGCGAGCGTATGCTCGCGTACCCAGCAAGCGCCGCACTGGGAACGCGGGCTACGCTTCGTGTCTCCGCACAAACCTTCAGCAGGAGTTCTGCCCTATGATGTCGAACCCCGTGCGCGTGGTCGAGACGCAGGTGTTCGAGCAGGACATCGACGGCGATGGTCTGATCGAGACGGTACGGTTCACGCCGCAGGGGGAGCCGTTCCTACAAGTGTTTCGTGAGGGGCGACGGCTGTGGCAGTGGGGTCCTGCCGCGTTTCGGGCGTGGAAGCTGCAAATCGTCGACATCGACGACGACGGCTACGCCGAGTTCGTCGTCGGGGTGAACCGCAGCACGCGCTGGTATCGCGACCGCCAAAACACGATTCACATCTTGGGCTGGACGGGCGCGTATGGCTACGCGAAGTGGCTGGGTTCGCGCCTCAGCAGCCCGCTGCACGACTTTGTGCTGGCGCGCCTCTACCCCCGACAACCGCTGCGCCTAATCACCATCGAGAGCAGGCGTCCCGAGCAACCGTTCGTGCGCGTGTATCGCTGGAGCGGCTTCGGCTTCACGGCGGTCTGGGAGAGCGCGCTCCTTCGTGCGCCCGCGCGCCTGCACCTGCGCGGCGAAACGGTCGTCGTGAACGCCGCCCAACGCGCCTACATCCTGCGTCAACCCCACGAAAAACTTCGCTTCACGCTGGAGGCTGACCATGCAAACGCAACCGAAGCGATTCGACCTGAACCAAATCGTTAATCTCGATCAGTACGCCACGCTTCCCAGCGAGGCGCGCGCCCTGCTGGAGCGCAACGGGTTCGTCCTCCAAGAGGGCGAATGGGAACAGCCCTTCTTCATCTACGAGGCGAACGCTTACTGGAACATCCCGAACTTCGTCACGCTCGACTCCATACTGCACCTGTACCACCTGTGCTTTCAGTTCGCGTTGCGTCGGTTGGAGGAGCGGGTGCTTGCGCCGCGCTTGGCGCAGTTCACGCGACGGCTGCTGGCGCAGTGCGTGCAGACCTACCGACAAGCCCCGACGCCCGAGTTGAAAGACGCTGCGCTACGGAATATCGCCTATGTCGGCGTGGCGGCGCGCCTGCAGAACCTGAACGACCCGCTGCCCGAACCCGCGATGCCCCTCGTGCGCCGCGAGCTGGAACTCGCCCGCAAACATGAGGATTTCACAGTAGGCGCAATCCTGCCCTACGCCATCGATTACACCCAGTTCAAGGTGCGCGGGCACTACACACGCACCGCCACACTGCAACGCTACTTCCGCGCGATGATGTGGTACGGGCTGTTTCCGTTCGCCCCGAAGCGGCTGGTTCCGCCCCAGCGCACGGAGCCGACGCCGACGCCCATCCGCCAAGCGCTGCTGCTGACCGACGCGCTGTACCGCGCGAACTTGGTGAACGAGTGGCAGCAGTTGATGACGCCCATCGACTTTTTCGTGGGGGGCGTGGACGACCTCACCCCGCCCGAAGTGCGCCAAGCCGCCGAGCGGGTCTACGGCAAGAACCCCACCCTGCGCCAATATGCCGAGCCGAAGCGTTTCGAGGCGTTTATGACGGCGTTCCAGCAACTGCGCATGCCCTCTATACGCCCGAAATTCGTGTCAACTGCAGGCTCGCTACCGCCGCTGCCCGCCCCCGACTCGCCCCAGATGCGCCTGATGGGGCAGCGGTACATCCCCGACAGCGAGGTGCTGCAAGAGCTAAGCCATCCCACGCTGCGACCGATGCCCAGCGGGCTGGATGTAATGGCGACGCTGGGCAGTCAACGCGCCGCACAGCACTTGGACGCCAATCCGCCTAAGTGGAAGGATTACAAGCCGATCCGCCGCAAACTCACCGAGCGGTTCGCCGCGCTGGGCAAACGCGAGTGGACGCGCAACCTCTACTGGGGCTGGCTGTGGGTGCTGCAGAGCATCGCCGAACCGCCCCAAGAGCGCGCCCTGCCCGAAGTGTTCCGCACCACCGCATGGCGCGACAAGAGCCTGCAAACCGCCCTCGCCTCATGGGCGCAGCTGCGCCACAACACCATCCTCTACGGCAAGCAGTCGGTCGTCGGCGCAGAGGGCGGCGAGGCGGAACCAGAGCCAAAGCCACGCTACCACTATGTGGAGCCAAACCTCGAAGCGTGGAGACGACTGCTGACACTGATACAGCAAACCCTCAAGCTTCCTCTGCTGGATCGCGTCATCCGTGAGAAACTGGGGGAGTTGGAGACGCTGACGGATTTCCTCGTGTCGTGCGTGCAGAAACATGTCGCGGGTCGTCCCCTGACCAAAAGCGAACTGGAACGGCTGCACTACATCGGCGGTGAGATGGATCGGCTGGCGATTACCGTCATCACGGGCGACAGAATAGCCCGTTGGATAGATATTGCGCACCCTGCTGACCGCCGCATGCCGTGCATTGCCGATGTCCACGCAGCGTTTGACAGGACTCCCGAAGGTATGGGCGATGTGGTGCTGGAGGTCGCCGTCGGGTTCGCGCACGAGATCTTCGTGCTTGTGCCCGCTGGAGGCAAGTTCGCGCTGGCGCGTGGCGCGTCGTTTAGCTACTACGAGTTCACCCACCCCGCCGAAGACCGCCTCACCGACGAGCAGTGGCAACAGATGCTGGGCGCGGAGGATGTAGAACTGGAAACGCCCGACGCGCAACCGACGCTCCCTGCGCAAGACCTGCCTAAAGCGCCCCCGCAGCCCGCGTGGATCCGACCGCTCTACACGCCAGAGCCTATCAAGCTCAAACCCGCGCCGCTGGGGGAGGTGGAAGAGCCATAGCCCATCTGCCGTAATCAGTGCCTATGCAGTGGATTTTCGACATGCACAACCATGCGTGCAGGGACAACCACAGGGGGTTGCCCCTACAAAACGGCGTCTCTGTAGGGGCAGACCCCCGTGTCTGCCCCGATTCGCAACGCATGCACCCCATCACTTGGGGAAGCAACCAAAAAAGCCCCGCACCTCGTAGGCGCAGGGCTGCACAAGGGAATGCGAAAGACTGACAGGCTTATCGGAACCAGACGCTGAAGCCAATAGCGACACCAAACCCGTCCGCCTTCTCTCCGCCGCCACGAAGATTAGCATAACTAATACCTATGTCGAGGGAAGCATTTTCAGTAAGGAACAAGTGCCCTCCGATGCTAGCTTGAAACCCTGTGAGATCACTTCCGTCAAAATCAATGCTAGCATATGACACATTAACAAAAGGCACAAAGTTGGTCGTGCCACCACTGCCAAAATACAGAGAAACTCCTGCGCTCCACGCAGTTGTTTTGGCACTTTCACCTTCAAACTTGGATTCCGTATAACCAACACCAAGGTCTAGCGAAAAGTTGCTCGAGAAGAATACAGAACCACCAAGTACAATGTTAGTAGTTTTCACTCCTTCGAGGTCTGAGTAGGCTATACCAGAACCGCCCTGTGTCGAGAAACCGATGCGGAAGTCGCCCGCTTTGGGCAGGTACTCTCCGTTATCCTGAGCAACCGCTTGGGCAGCGACCAAGCACGCGAGAACTGCACTGAACAGCCAAATCCGTCCTTGCATGACCAATCCTCCTGTGTGTTGCGTGTGTTTTCGCAGCGACAACGCTACGACAACAAACAATAAGGATAGTGTACGGAGCGAGGTGTACCTCTCTCCTTGTTGTCTATGCTCTAAAGTATACCATGTATCTGACAGTTTTGTCAAGGGTGGGCGGCGCATGCGCCAACACATCGTTTACACCCGTGAGGAGGGTTGGGTGAGGCGTGAATGTTTATATCTCCACAAAAAGGTGCTTGATAGGTGAACTGTGTCCCTCTCTGGCTTGGTTCTGCTCGCGGACAAGGGGGAACGCAGGAGGTCATCCTCGACAGACCCACTTAGGGTACACAACGATGGAACAGTGTATTATGTCATCTCTGAAGGTTCGAGATACAACTCAATATCTCCTTTTGGCATAGCTAAACGCTGTCGCAGAATGTAGTTGAACTCGCTTAACAGTGATAGTATATTTTTTTCAGCAGATTCAGTGTGTACAGCTACCAGAAGCTTGGGAGAATTCATGCGCAAACATGTTTTCATCCCTTCAATTACATACTCTTCGAAACCCTCCACATCGATTTTGACAAAGGTTGGGGAGGGCAATCCTGATTGAATCAGAGAATCGATGCTGTTGACATCGACAAGAGTGTCGCCAAGATTATCGACGCAGTGCGTACCGCGCCCTGACCGAGTATTCAGTCTTACTGTTCCTTGTGCTGCACCAGCAGCTATTGGGAGGATGGTCACATTCTCTGCTTTGTTGAGTTTAACATTCCTCTTCAGGAAAGCGAGATTAACGGGGCTTGGCTCAATAGCAACCACTGCGCCCTCTTTACCTACAATTTTCGCGCCCAGTACAGTAAAGTATCCAACATTTGCCCCAACATCCCAAAAAACATCTCCCATGCCTAGTGCATTTATAATGATGGCTGTTTTCTCTGGCTCAAAGGTACCCCTAACGAACCTAATCCCACTAAATAGCGTCCATCGGGATCCTTTGAGCGGTCCCGAACGAACCCTCGTTGTGAACACACTTGAGAGTACATAGATACATCGCTTGAGTCTGTATTTCATCGGCGAGTCCTCACTCAGTTCCCACCGACCTGTTAGACGGTGAGAATGAAATTTCATAGCCACAGAATGCCTCTCTGTCAAGGCTTTTATTCTTCTCGAACAGCAAGCAACAATAATATACCCTATACGGCATAGGATCAAGACTGCTGGCGCATTCGCCAGTAGCTTCTGTACTTTGCATATATACCCCGCAGAAATCCTCTCTCGAACGACGAATCCCCAACGCGTGGTCGAGACGCAGGTGTTCGAGCAGGACATCGACGGCGATGATCTGATCGAGACGGTACGGTTCACGCCGCTGGGGGAGGTGGAAGAGCCGTAGCCCATCTGCCATAATATAGCCGTATGCCAGAGATACGGATTGACCTCATCACCGAGGAGCGTGTGATTGTGGCGACGGAGCGCAGCCGTCGCCCACACGACTTTAAGAAAGCCGAGACGACCGCCGAGCCTGCGCCTGAGTTCGTGCCGACCTGCCCGTTCTGTGCGGGCAACGAGGCGATGACCCCGCCCGAAGTGGACGCCTTCCGCGAGGCGGGCACTGCACCCGACACGCCTGGCTGGTGGGTGCGCACCGTGCCGAACAAGTTCCCCGCGCTCGCGCCCGACAGCGACGACGCGCCCAGCGCAGAGGGCATCTACACCCGCTTCGGCGGCTACGGCGTCCACGAGGTCATCATCGAGACGCCCAAGCATAACGAGACGCCCGTCGTCGCCTCTGCACACCAGTGGCGCGAGGCGGTGCGCATGTACCAACGGCGACTGCAGACACTTATGCGCAACGAGCGGCTGCAGACCGTACTCATCTTCCGCAACGAGGGCAAGGCGGCAGGCGCGTCGCTGGAGCATCCGCACTCGCAACTGGTGGGACTGCCGTTCATCCCCCCCGTGCTGCAGCGGTACATCGAGGGCGTCGCCCGCTACCAGAGCCGCCATAGGCGACACCCGCTTGAGGCGATTCTGGAGCATGAGGTGCGCGAGGGCGCGCGGCTGGTGAACCAGACGGCGCGGTTCGTGGTCTACGCGCCGTTCGCGTCGCGTGCGCCCTATGAGTTGGCGATTGCGCCCACCACGCCCGACCTGCAGCTGGCGACGATGGACGCCGACGCCCTGTCGGAGTTCGCCGATGTGCTGCAGGACGCCTTGCGTCGCCTACACACGGCGCTGGGTAACCCGCCGTACAACTACATGCTGTTCACCGCGCCTGCAGGCTACGACGGTGTGTTCTGGGAGTATGTGCGGATTGCGCCGCGCCTGAGCATCGACGCGGGCTTCGAGCTGGGGTCAGGCGTGGGCATTAACATCACCGCGCCCGAAGACGCCGCCCGCTACCTGCGCGAGGCGTCTATGGCTTCTGCGTGAAGCGTTCCACCAGCGCGACGAACTGCGCCAGGAGCTGCTCGGCGTCTTCGGGCGTGCGCGACTCCACGAAGATGTGAATCAGCGGCTCCGAAGCGTCGGGCAGCGCGAGCGCCCACGAATGGTCGGTGTAGACCTTCAACCCGTCGATGGTCTCGGTGCGCCCGTTAACTTCCTGCGCCAGCATGCGCATCACGCGCCCCTTGAACTCCCACGGGCAGGGCAGCGCACGGTACTGTGTGTAGAACGGCGGGATCTGGTCGTAGACCTCCGAGAGGGTGCAGCCGAGTTTCTGCGTCGCTTCCAGCAGGCGCACATAGGCGAACATCGCGTCGAAGCCGGGGTGGAACTGCGGGAAAATCAGCCCGCCCTGCGTGTCGCCCGCAAAGCAGAGCGTCTCGGCGTTCTCGGCGGCGGCGTTCATCAGCGAGCGCACATCGGCGCGGGTGCGGATTACCTGCACGCCGTAGGGCGCAACAATTTCCTCAATCACCGACGGCGCGTTCACGGGCACGGCGATTTGCTTGCCCGGGCAGGTCTCCGCCATCAGCCGCGCGAAGACGGTGAGCAGCGCGCTGCCGTCGATCACGCGCCCCCGCTCGTCGACAACCGTGAGCCGCTCGCCCTCGTTTTCAAACATCACGCCGCAGTGCGCGCCCAGGCTCTGCACGACCTGCGTGAGTTTCTCGGCGAAGGCGTTGTGTTCGGCGGGGGTGCGCGGCGAGCGGCGCGGGTCAGGATAGGCGTTCAGCGCAACCACATCGTAGCCGATTTGCCCCAGCATCGTGGGGAATATCGCCGCCACACGGCTGAAGGCGAAGTCCGCCACCAGCCGCAGCGGGCGCGCCGACTCCGCCAACTGCGCCTGCTTCTGGAAGTCCGCCTGATACTGCTCGATGGCGCGTGAGGCGAAGTAAATCTCGCCCACCTCGTCGGCGTCGCAGCGGGCGAAGTCCTCGCGGAAAAACAGGTTCTCGATCTTGCGCTCGCCCGACTTGGGCAGGTAGACGCCGCGCCTGTCGTAAAACTCGATCAGCGTCATGCGCACATTGTTGGGCGCGACGCGGATGCACACGCCGCCCGCCGCGCCCGACGCGCGAATGTAGTGGCGCGTGATGGGGATAGGCATCGCGCGCAGGTCGGCGACATCGACGCCCGTCGACAGCACGCCCGCCATGAAGCCGTGCTTGATCATGCGCGAGGCGCGGAAAGTGTCGCGCGCCAGCACAATCGTTGCGCCGCGCGGCAGGGTGGAGGCATACGCCGCGCCCAACTTCGCCGCGAAGTCGGGGGTCATCTCGATGTTCGACAGCCCCGACACGCCCAAATCGCGGAACAGCGAGCCGCGCCACCGCGCCCCCCAAATCAGGCTCATCGTCACGGTGGAGCCTGCCTCGATATACTTGTCGGGCCAGAGCTTGACCCGCGTGCGGATGATGCTGTCGCTCTCGATGTGGCAGCGGTCGGCAATCACGGCGTCTTCCTGCACCTGCACGTTCTCCTTGATGGTGACGCCCGTGCCGACAATCGCGCCCTGCAGTTGGCTGCCCGCGCCCACATAGACGCTGTCCCACAGGATCGAGCGCACGACCATCGCGTTCGGCTCGATGATGCAGTTGTCGCCCAGCGTGGTGTAGGGACCGACCACCGCCCCGCGCTTGATACGGCAGTTGCGCCCGAAGCACACAGGCGGAATCACCTGCGCTTCGGGGTCTATCGTCGTTCCTGCGCCAACCCACACGCCAGGGATGCTCTCCTCGCCCGGCAGGGGCAGGCGCACCTTGCGGTTGAGCAGGTCGTAGTGCGCCTCGCGATACTGCTGCAGCGAGCCGATATCGCTCCAGTATTCGCTCATCACATAGCCGTACAGCGGCTTGCCCTCGCGCAGCAGCAACGGGAACAGGTCTTGGCTGAAGTCATATGGCTTGCCTGCCTCCATATACTGGAAGATCTCTGGCTCCAAGATGTAGATGCCCGTGTTGACCGTGTCGGAGAAGACCTCGCTCCACGAGGGCTTTTCGAGAAAGCGGGTGATGCGCCCGTCTTCGCGGGTGATGACCACGCCGAACTCCAGCGGGTTGGGCACGCGCGCCAGCACGATGGTGGCGATGGCTTTGTTGCGCTGGTGGAACTCGATGGCAGGCTGAAGATCGATGTCCGTAAGCGCGTCGCCGCTCATGAGGACGAAAGTACCGTCGCGCAGGTGTTCCTCCGCTTGTTTGACGCTGCCCGCCGTGCCGAGCGGGGTGTCTTCCAGCGAGTAGTGAATGGGTATCCCCCAAACCTCGCCGTCGCCGAAATAGCCCTCGATGGCGTCCGCGAGGTAGTAGACCGTCGCGACCACCTGCTCGATGCCCTGCTGTTTGAGCAGCAGCAGGATATGTTCCATAATCGGGCGGTTCACGACGGGCGCGAGCGGTTTCGGGCGGTTCGCCGTGATCGGGCGCAAGCGCGAGCCTTCCCCTCCAGCCATCACTACGGCTTTCATCGTCGGGCGTCCTCCAGCACACTTAGAGATTCGAGAGGCACGCGCAGAATCCTGCTTGAAATAAAAACAGCCCCCTGATTTCAGGGGGCTGTCGTGATACGGCGTGGGGAACAGGGTTAGAACTTCACGCTGAGCGTGGTGGCAGCCACCGCGCCGCTGTTCTTGCCTGTAGCAGGACCGCCGCTGAAAGGAGCGGGTGTGCCCTTCCCGTCGGTGTCGATGATCTGGTACAGCACATTCAGCGCGGTGTTCTCGCCGAGGTCGTAGCCAACGCCGAGCGTGAGGTAGTTCCACACGGGCTTCGCACCACCGCCGCTGCCCTTGAGGTTCCAGAACACGCCCTCGTAGTTGAGCGACACATTCAAGCGATCGGTTAGGCGGTAGTCGACGCCCGCCAGCACCTGAATCACCTCGTCGTTTGTAGTGTAGCCATTCGCCACGCGCCCCGTACCCTCCAGGAACGCGCCTGTGAGGTTGATCTTCAGGTCTTCGGAGGCGGTGTAGTTGACGCCCGCGTAGAAGCCGCGCAGGTCGGACGGGTTGTAGAGGTAGCCGACGCGCCCCCACGCGCCCGGCGCGGCGAAGTACGGACGCACCTCACGGTAGCCTGCCGTGATTCCGAGGTTCGGACCGAAGTTGTAGCCGAGGTTCGCATCCAGCGCCCAGTTGTCGCTGCTCAGCTCGCGGTCGGTATCGCGCAGGAAGTCGCTCTGCGCATACTCGACGCCGATGTTGAACCCAGCGAACTTCGCCTTGATGTCCGCGCCGAACACATCCACGCGGTTTATAGGATTCTGGTTGACATTTGAAGGCGTCAGTGTACCGAACCTGAAGTTTCGCTGCGGTCCGATGCCAGCCGCGTAGTAGGTCGCGCCGACGGTTAAGTTGGTCTCCTCGCCGCGGATGGCGTCGAACTCCAAGCGCGCGCCGGCGAACTGGTCAATCGCAATCGGATTGTTTCCAGCGTCCACCACAGACGAGTTGTGGTTCTGCGCAAACAAGCGGTTGAACACGCCGTTGTTGGACTGCTGGTTCACCTGCGCTGCCCACAGGTTCAGGCGGAAGGTGTCGAAGTTGAAGCCGAGCGCGCCGCCGTCCACGCGGAACGCGCCGTCGCCGTAGCGCGGGAAGTTCAGGTAGTAGTCGGGCTTGATGCGCTGCAAGGTGAACGGCGTAATCTTCGCCGGGTAGCGACCGACGGTCACATCCACCTTCGCGCCGAAGATATCAATCGGTGCCTTCACAAACGCCTCCCAAATCACGATGTCCGTGTTGCCAATCGCGTAAGGAGCTGTGGCAAGATTGGTAAGATCTGTAAGCGCACTCTTGCCCGACCCCTTCACATAGGGCAGGTAGTTGCCCAGAATGAAGGTGGCGGAGCCAGAGACCTCGTCGTTGATTTGCCCGCTGAAGGTCAGCCCCAGCTCGTGCGGGACAGCAATCGCTTCCAGGAACTTGCCAGGTCCAAGGCGGGTGCGGTTGTAGGTGTAGACATCCTTGCCGTCGATGCTGTGCGCGCCGTACACGCCGAAGGTCAGGTCGCCGCTCATCTTGAACTTCTCTTCCTTGCCTTCGAGCGCTTCCACGCGGGCGCGCAGCGACGCAAAGTCGCGCTTCAGCGTGTCGACATCGACGCCCAGCCCTGCCAGCTCCTGCTGGAAGGTCTGCGCCAGTCGCTGCAGGGTCTGAATCGCCTCGTTGAGCTTCTGCAGCTCTTGAACCTGCGCGCGAAGCTCGTTGATCTGGCGCTCCAGCGCGGAGGTGTCAACTTGCTGATCGCTTTGCGGACGAATTTCGGAGATGCGCCGATCGAGTGCGCGCAGTCGCTCGTCGATGTTGCGGTACGCGCGCGCAATCGCCTGCGCAAACTCAGCACGGGTCATGGTGCGGTTCGGGCGGAAAGTGCCATCGGGATAGCCCTCAAGGATGCCCAGCTGCACCAGCTGCTCAATCGACTGATACGCCCAGTGCCCAGGCGGGACATCCCGCATCTGGGCGAAGGTCAAGCCCGTAATCAGGCTCAGACCAGCCACAGTAACGAGTAAACGCTTCATAGAAGCATCCTCCTCCATGAGTTAGATTGGAAGGATGATTCTGAGGCGGTTTGGGAAAAAGCGCGTCAGCCGTTCCGAGGTTTCCTGAAGCGCATTCCCTTGCGCACTCCGAATCTCCTTCTCCACTATATTACCCTCTGGCTGACGAAAAAGTCAAGGGGTGGGGGCGCATGCGCTAACGCCTCCATCCCTGCGCCTCCATGACCCCGCCGCGAGCCACTCACGACGCGGAACCGTTTCAGTAATTTTTCAGTGTTTTTTCAGGGGTGAATTCATTAATTCGGGCGGAGGTAAACGACGATGCGTGTACGCTCAACACACTTGGTGCAGTTCGGTATGCGAGCCGTGGCTCGCACAGCGTTTCGTGGCGTTTCGATGCTTGCTGCACTTGGCGCAGTGAGCCTGACCGTGCTGTATGCCAACCCGTTCAGCATAACCATTCGCAGCGGACCTGGCGTGACCTTTGTCGCTAACAGACAGTGCGGAGTGCCTTTGAGGTCGTCTGCGTTCACGGCGGCGGATTTCGCGGCGGCGCAGGCAGGCGCGTCTGCGGTAGTGGTCACACCGTATCCTGGATGGATCTCCTCACTTCCTGCAGACCCACAGGCGCAGTGGATTGCGGTCAACGCCTTTCGCCTCGATCGCTCTGCCCTATTTGCGCAGCGGTTCGACCTGCCGTGTCGCCCGCTGGAAGGAAGCGTGCAACTGACCTTTCACTGGGCAGTGGACGACTTTCTGGGCGACCCAGCGTCGGGACAGTATGCGGGTCCGAACATCAGCGGCGTCTACATCAACGGCGTGCCGCTCAATATCTCAGGACCGGGCTACAACTTCCAGAGTACAGCGACCGTTTCTGTGCCCGCGAGCATTCTGAACCCAGGTGCGAACTATCTCTATGTTTACATGCGCGACGCGGGCTGTGGCGTCAGCGGCGTCATCTATTCGGCGACCCTACGCGGCGTCTGCCCAGCCTGCATGTATGACAACGAGCAGCCATGGAACAAGTGCTTGCCATCCACCCCCTCGGCTGTGATTGACTGCGCGCCGCCGACGCCGTGGAACATGCTCGTCGCCCAGAGCACGGACGACTTCGTGGCGACCTACACGGGACCCGTTAACACAGTCGAGTGGTGGGGCACGCTCAGCCACCCCAGCCAGCGCAAGCGCCCGTTCCAAATCGCCATCTATCCGCAGGACGCGAACTGCCGACCGCCGTATGGTCTCCCACTCTATCGGGTGTGCGTGCGCGCGCAGGCGCGACCTGTCGGCTACGATTGCAACGGGAAGCGCGTCTGGCACTTCCGGGCGTACCTGCCCGCGCCGTACTTCAATCAGGTCGCAGGGCAACGGTACTGGCTGATGATTACGGAAATCGACAGCGCCAGCATCCGTCCAGGGCAGACCGACTTCGAGTGGTCGGGGCACGCGGCGTGCCAATCGTGCGCGGGCGACGGGTTCTACTGCAACTGCCGCGCGATCAAGTTCACCTTCGACGGCTCACAGGTCTATGTGAACCCTGTGCAGGGCTGCCAAGGCGAAATTACCGACCTGGCGTGGGCGTTGCGCTGGCGCACGCACATCAAACTGCTCACAGGGAACAATCCGCCCCATGCGGCGCATGTGCGCGTGCGCTTGCCAGATAACGGTCCCGTGTTGGAAGAGCATGCCCTCGTGGGCGACGCCGACCTCGAAGAGGGCGACGCTTGGGCGACGCTCGTGAGCA
>Ga0308407_1000853_pt1 | contig 19051 bp, 16 predicted proteins | sample HotsprSampleMSe2_FD_203476 | JGI IMG/M metagenome (GOLD analysis project Ga0308407, IMG submission 203476) | Hot spring phototrophic mat microbial communities from Mushroom Spring, Yellowstone National Park, Wyoming, United States - 20060911_MSe2 ...
CACTGCATAGGTTGCTTGTGTTGACTTTTAGCTGGTCGTTGGTAAATTCTTGACTTGTGCAAAGAATACCAAGCGAATTAATAAGCTCAAATGTTGTGTTTTTGTGGTTTTCTGGTAGCAAAACATTAAGTTCGTTTGTACCAGGGTTGGGATAAACAAGAGTTTTATCAAATACATAGGTATTTTTGGGCACACTCGATAAAATGTTACCAAGGCTGTCGAATTTTAAAATAAAAATATCACGTTGTTGGATATTAAGGGTAGTATCATATAAAGTACCAGTTACATAACATCCACCATCAGAACTTGCTAACAATGAATTAGAACTATATAAAAAGTCACCACCTACAAATTTTCGCCATCTAAGATTCAGGTTTGAGTCTAAATTGCAAACTACTATCCACGTTTTTTTACTTGACCATGGAAAATCTAACGGAAAATTATAAGTATAGCTAAAATAAAGGTTTTGAAGATTTTTAAAGTCGAAATTTGTATAAGCAGCTGGGTAATTCGAAGTATCAGGAGTTGAGTTTTGAAAGTGTACTGTTTTTAAAACATGATAAGAAGTATCAAAAATTGAAACAGTGCTTCTATGATAAACCGAACCAGCAATAATTTTTTCTGACTTGCCCGATAAATAAAATTCCTTTTCGTTTTTCTTCTTAATATTCATATATAATGCAATTCCGCTTTGGCGTGGTGGTATTGTATCTATTCTTATTATATTTAAAGATGAATCCAATCGAACAAAACACGTTGCTGTTCCAAAAGACGTTGCCAAATAACTTGAGTATATTGGAGCAATATAAAAATTGTCATATTCTACGCTTCCGAAAGCTAAATCGTAACCTAAATAATCAAAATAAACACTATCTATTAAATTTACATTTAAATCAAATTTCAAAAATAATATCCCAAGTATTAGGTTACTTATTCCTGTTGTAGTAATAATGTAATTTCCATTGCTTAATTGATTACAATGCACGTAAGTTTGTTCATGAAACTTAGTTAGATAATTTTTATTTTCTAAAATATGAAGACTTGTATCTATTAGCCAGTAGGTCAGATTCAAATTATTTGAATTATTATCAGAAGTAAATCCCCACGCTGTAAATGTTTTAGAATCTTTTGTACCAAGATAAAATATGGTACCATTATAGTCAACTATTTGCAATGAATCGACCAAACGATTTTTTTTAAATTTAAAAATAGTAGGAACTCTATAACCAATATTGTAGTAAGTTGACAAAAATAATTGGTCGTTTTCGAAAGCAAGCATGCAAGTAGGAAATTCATCTGCCTCGGTGTAAATACGCTTAAAATAAAAATTGTTTTGTGCAAAAATGTTTTTATAACTAATGATTATCCATAAACCAAGTAATATTCGCATATTCATTATTTTATTTATTTAAATTTTATTAAAAAAAGGCTGTCTCAAAATTAATATTATTTACTGTTTTTCGACGCTTGGTTATCATATGGGTTAAAAACACTGTTAGTTGGCATTTCTTTGTCTTCTTTTTTGCAGGCAGTCATCATAATTTTTCTGCCAAAAGTACAAATTTTATCAATTTGCAAAACATAAGTTTTAATTTAAAAGTTGCATTTACTAATTGAGCTTAGGAAAGGTTCTTAAAATTTTATAAGATCAATAATACGCGTTTGATCTTCCCATTTTAATGGTAAAATAGAATCAACTTTTTTCTGTGAGGTGTAAATTAGTGTTATATTTGTTATGGGTAATGCTAATTCATTAATTTCAGCAAAACTATCTACCAAAAACTTAATCTTACTTGATTGCTTCATTATTAGTTTTGAATTGGCTAAAATAAAAGTAATTTTAGTTGTGTCAATTTGTTTATAGCTATGTATAGTTCGATTGAATAAAGTTTGAGTACAATCAAAACACCCTAAATCTGAAACGATGTAAAAGCAATGTTTTTCATTTGGTATGCTCAAATGAAAAATATTTTGTAAATACGATTTGAAAATAGTTGTTGTATCGATTGTATAATCAGAATTAGCTGTTTTTACATTTTCTTTATTTTCATTACATGAAAAAGCCATAAATAAAATACAAATTAAAATAATATTTTGAACTCGCATAATCGTTGCCTTTTTTTTCGTTTATCTTCTTTTGTCTTTTTATAACCTATCAAAAAACCACTTTTTGAAGGATAAAATAACCTAAAATCAAAAATTGAATCTTTTAAAAAAGGAATTTCACCAACTAATTTCATTTCTTTATCAATAACAGAAATAGACCAATTTCTATAATTAGTTTTCTTTCCATTTTTTTGATAATATGGTGTATGAATGGAATTAATCCTATAAAACAATTTTTGGTATGAATTATATTTAATACCTTTGTATTGAGGAACTTCATATCCATATTTTTCGACTAATGAACTATAATTTACATCATAGAAATATTTTGTATTAAAAGGAATAATTTCTTTTTCATCTATATAAGAACTTGTTATTTTAAAAGAATCTAATTTTGAGCTTTGGATATTAAATCTATAAACATACGGATATCTGTTTAATAAATATACAATATTACCATTATCGTCTGTACAATAAGATAATTGTTGATCCATATAATAATCATTAGATTGTTTCGCTATAAAAGGGAATGGTGCATTTAAATTATCTAAAAGTGCATTATCATTTTTAATTTGTAAAGAACCCAATAATGGATAACTAAAATACAATTTTCTTCCTTCGGCAGTACTTTGATTAATATTTCTTCCTATCATTGTAATGAAACAACTATCATTTAAATAAGTAAAAGGGCTGAAACGAATAGAATAAATATGATAATCAATTTCTGAAGGTTTTATTTCACCGATAACTTTATATTGTGAAATTTTGTTGTTAATTATATTTATTGATGTTATTTGTTTGTTATTTGAGATAAAATATATTTCTTCATTGATGATTTTATCTAAGAATAAATCACTATATATTGAAAAAGGGAGAATATTTGTTGTATCAAATAAAACATTCAAATTAATTGTTTTTTCGCTTCCATTATTTAAATCTTTTAGATAAAGACAAATAGAATCATTTTTAGTTACATAAAAAAAGTAATTCTTTTTTGTGGTAGATTCTATCAAAATCGGTATATCGTTTATGTTGTTAAGAACAATCTCATTTATTTTTAAAATTTTTATTTTATTGTCTGTATGAGTACAACTTAATAATACCAATAATATGAAATATGTTAATGTTTTTATTTTCATTACTTTCAATAAAAAAAGAAGAGGCTAGAAAAAAAGCCTCTTCTAAGTTATTTACTTTTTATATTCTACAACTAAATCTAAATAATCCATGCCAATTTTAAACTCTTTAGGATTTAAATCATCGGGTACAAGAAAATAAAAATATTTTCCTGTTTTCTCATTTTTTTGCTCAATGAATTTCATTTCAGGATTTAGTGTGAGTTCATAAAATTCTGCCCATTCTTTGTCAAGCAAAAAAGGAAATAACATTTCAACTTGTTCTTTGTCAGCAAAAAATTCATGTTCTTTACCTGCTGAAATCGAATTTAAAAAATTCATATAGCACTTAATTGATGTGCCTGTTGGAGTTACAACAACATCATATGGTGCACATGCAACCGGGTTATTAACACAATCATCATACCCTTCTTTTAATTCTCTGCCATTAGAAGCTGGTTTAGGTTTTTTAGGTACTGATTTTGTGAAATTAACAATTGAACTTGTTTTTGTGTTCATTTCATTTTCTTTTTTGCAGGCAGTCATTGTAATAACTGCTGACAAAAATTGTAAAAATAGCTTTACAATTATCTATTCATTTTTTTTCAAGTTTGTAAAATTCAATAATTTTATTAATATATTCATCTATTTGATGAGGTAAAAAAGATTTTTGATAAACAATTTCATCGTTCTTAATTATTAATAATTTAGGCTGATTATCATTTGCAAAGGTTTTAGAATAATTTGTTGTTGTATCAATAAGTGTTTTCATTTTATAATATATACCCATGTTTTTTAATTCACCTATTAATTTTTTTGATGAATAATATTCATTAACATAAATTAAATAAAATCCTTTTAAATTGAATAATAGAGAACTATTCATCCTGATAAAATTTATGATAGACTCGTTACAAGATGGGCATCCATTTGAATTCAAAATAGTAAGAACAACTAAGCTATCTTTTAGATTAAAAGTTTTTATATAGGTTAATATTTTTTTGCTATTAGATTGTTGTTGTGTTATTAAATTACATCTTTTATTTTTTTCCTCTGTCAGAATCTTTATTTTATTTAATTTTTGTTTTTCTGTGTTTATATCTGTAATAATTTCTTTCCATTCAGTTCTTATTATTCTAAGAATATTTGAATCTACCTCAAAATAAAAATAATTATCCATATCCGGATCATTCATTGGTAAATATTTATTTTCGGATTGATATACACATTCACCCATGTAATTCAAATTTTCGTCGTAGGTAACAAAAAGTCTTGTATTACCATATTGTTCCTTATTAAAATTAATAACCTGAATAAATTTGTTTATTTTACTATTGAAGAATAAATGTATAATATCATTTTTGAAAAAATTATTTGTATCAATAATTTCTGTAAATGTTTTGTTAAATAATTGAGGTTGTAATGTTTTTTCTTCGAATTTATTATTGATTTCGTCAAAAATCAAACACTTTGTTGTATAATAAAAAGATATTAAGTTTTTACTGTCGGAGATTCTTTCTATTATTTTATATTCTTTATAAAAATTCGGTATATTTTCTGGTGTGTTAATTTTATAATTTTCATAGAACCAATAAAATTTTTTATCTTTTAAATTAAAAGTTGCATAATAAGGATAGTCAGAACCTTTCCCTTTTTTTTCAGAATAAAAGATAAAATTAATTTTATTGAACTTTATAAATGTATTTGTGTAAGGAACATCTGCAAAAATGCATGTATCAAAAACATCTTCTTTATATTTATTCATTTCTTCTGAAAAGATGGGGAATGTTTTTTCTCCAATTATTTTAGGATGTTCAATAGGGAATATATGTTTTATTTTTCCTCTATCATTTATAACCATTAACGAACTGTCATGATTATAATGATACGTTGTTCCTCCAAATACCCATATAGAATCTTTATTTATGTATTTAAAATGTAGTGTTGAAAACCAAGGATATATTGGAATACTTTTAATAAATTTTTTTGAAGTTAAGTTAAATAAATATAATTTACTTTTACTATAAAAATATAAAAGTATATAATCCGAGTCATTTTCTTGAAAATAATCAAAATTTTTGATATTTATAAAGTTATTTTCGGGTAATATTACAGAAATAGTATCTTTTATTACTAAGGTATATGCTATATTTTGCTTTTTGCTATTACAACTAAATAAAATATTTATTAGTATAACTAAAACTATTAAAATCTGTTTTTTTATCATACTATATCTTTTTTTATACCATCTCTTTTTATAATCAGGTGCATATGCATATGCACCTGATTATGTAAGTTTTTATTTTTTATAAGGAACAGGACTTGTTCCTGGTTTTACCAAAATAACCCTTTCACCATCAATTATCCATACCGTACATGTATTGCCTTTACCTTTACAATCTGTATGACCAAATTCATCTATTTCTTTAAAAGATTTATCCCAATTTACAGCCTTATTTTCTTTTGTTTCATAAATTATCTGACCTGTTTTTTTATTCATGTATTCATCGCAAACAATTCCGTTTACTACAACATTTGATTTAATAATTACCCAATCACTTGTTTTCCAAGAATGACCTTGTTGGTTGGTTTCTTTTTTCATTTCTTCTTTTTTGCAGGCATTCATCATAATTCCTCCTGCCAAAATTAACAAAAATACTTTTTTCATAACAAAAATTTTTTTGGTTAAACAATAATTTTTTAGTCTTTTGAGCCGCTCAAAAAGACAGAGCGAATTTCATAAAAAAAAAAAAAAATGAAAACAATGATTTTTGTCATGTTTTTTGGGAAAAATAATAAAATTTAGATGTTGATACTATTTCCTGACTTTGACTCTCTAATACGCGATTGTAAACCGAAGGGTATTGAAGAGCTTTGTATTTAAGCTATTTTGCTAATGCACATTCCCGTTAGTGTTAAGTGTTATGGGGAGATTGCTTCGCTCACTACGTTCGCTCGCAATGACGAAAAGGGAGTGTTCGCTCGTAATGACGCCTCATTCCGTCATTGCGAGGGCGCAGCCCGAAGCAATCTCCTCGTTGCACATCCCTTTTACTATTAAGTGTTTTGAGGGGATTGCTTCGCCTGATTGCCATCAGGCTCGTAATGACGTGAGGAGGTTGTTCGCTCGCAATGACATTGTGTGTTACAAGCTACCAATTACATCATTGCAATTCTGTTCTTTTAGACTAATAAAGGTATATAATAAATGTAGTGGCACAAATCGGCAAAATTTTTGTATTTTACTTATTATCAATAAATTAAAAATTATAATTGTAAAACTTGGGAATAAAGCAAAACGTTTCTTTAAAAACCTTTAAGATTTTGAAAAGGGTTATTTTTAATCTTTAACAATTATTACTTTACCTGAAACCCTCATTATTAAATTTTGGAGTGAATCCATTTCGGCTGTGTCGAAACGATAGACTTTAGAATTTTCGCAATCGTTAATATTTTTTAAAAGAATAAATGGTTTGTCAAAGTTTAAAAAGGAATTAATATGTAAGTATTTATCTATTTTTATACACTTGCTGAATTCGCTATATTGTTTTGCTATTTCGTTGATAAAGTTTAAGTTGTTTTCGTTTTTATAAACAACTAATACAGGCAAATCTTTTAAAAACCTGTTTTTATGCTGAAAATACCAGTTTATCATATTTTTTACACAGGTAGGACATGTATTGGCAGATAAAATTAAAAGATTTTTGCTATTTCTAAAATAATCATTGTTACGAATATAATTGCTTAAACCACAAATATTATCCGATGGAGCATCAATTTCTACAGTTTTAACATTATTAGGACAAATTGCATTTTTATCTTTTTCAATTTCTTTTTTAGCCATGTCTAATTGATTAAAGTATTCTGTTTTTTTGATAATTCGTGTTTTGAATATTCCTTTTCTGATTACAAGCTTGTTATTGTATATATAAGTGGTAATATTTAAACTGTCGTTGAATTTTTTAGCAAAAGCTATTTTCAAATATTTTTCTCTATCTTTAAAATAATACAGCAGTTGTTCGCCTATACAATTTAACTGCGAATCGGTAATACTAAGCAATTCTAAATCGGTGCCATATAAATTATCGTCTAATGAAATATATCGGAAAAGAAACTCTTTTTTATCAATAATAACTTTCTGATTATCGGTATAATAAGAATAATTCTTTTTTAAAATATCTTTCAGGTCGTTTTCGTTGGAGTCAAACAATGAATCTAATAAAATGGAATGCATTTTAGTTAAATGAATTTCATTTGTCCTTAAATTTATTTTACTACAATAAGGAGTTGACTTATAAGCAACATATAAATAATTATTCCATGTAAAGTTATCATTTTCGTAATATTCGTCATTACTTTTATCGCTAATTAATGGGTACCAACATTTTATGTAATTTATTTTTTTAGTTGTAGTATTAAAACTTCCAACCAAAGGAAAAACATTTTGGCATTGCTTGCCAGAAGTCAATAGAAAATAAAGTTTTTGATTTTCTTTATTATAAAATTGAAACAACTTGTTGACATAAACATATTTATCCTTTTGTTCCACAAAAACGTAATTGCTATCGATTTTTTCTTTTTTTAATAAATTATAGTTAATGATTTTGCTTTTATTAGGGTTGTATTCATTAACTAACACATATAAATTGGTTTTAATAATAAGAAAGTCTTTAATTTCATCACTTGGCAAAAAACAAATAGAATCTGTTAGTGTTTTGGTTTTTAAGTTATAAATATACAAATAATTATCAATATGTCCATTTCCAGAAACAAGGTTTACAACAAAAAGGCTATCGTTTGTAACAAATTTGTGGATATGTGTATTATAATTTAACAAAACTGATTTGGGTACTTCAAAAAAGGCAGAATCAAGTGTAATAAAATCTTCAATATTGATAATGGTTTCGTTACCTGTTTTGTTTTTCAAGTCTTGCTTACAATTAGTAAATAAAATTAAACAAAGAAAGAATAACACTAGTTTAATCATATTGCGTTTTAATTTCAAATAATTTATATTAAAAAGGGAGAAATATTTTCTCCCTTTTACATTACTTTTTGGGATCGGCATCTTTTCTAACATAAACAATACCCTTAACATAATCTATTTCGCACTCATCAGAATTGTCTTTACAATTAAAAAATCCTCCTCTTTCGGTGTAATTTTTTGTTAATTGCATTTTAGCAGAACTTGTCATTTGCTTAATTATAAATAACATTTTACCATCGTTAGGATTTTGATATAAATCACCTAAATAACCATTTTCAAATACATTTTCTTTGATAAGTTTTAAATTAGAAGCAAGATTGTTGTTAGTTGATTTCATTTCTTCTTTTTTGCAGGCAGTCATCATAATTCCTCCTGCCAAAATTAATAAAAATACTTTTTTCATAAACATTAAGTTTTAAATTAAACATTTTTTTTGCGTTTTAATGAGCTCAATTAAAACTTTTCAAAATTCATAAAAAAAAAAAAAATGAAAACAATGATTTTTGTCATGTTTTTTTGGAAAAAATAATAAAATTTAGATATTTATAGTTATCTTTTTTACTTTAAGAGTTTTAGGGTTAAATGTAGTGTTTTTAAGAAATACATTAGTTTGATAATTAGTTGTCCCTTATCAACATTATAAGCAATTGCTTATTAATAACTTAATGTGATTTTTTTTAAATGATAACTAAAGTAAAAGAAGGAAATCTATTAAGTTTATTTTTTAACATTAATGCTATGTTGACAGCAGTTGTATTAAACTTTAAAAGAATGATGAATAAGTGTCAAACGCCATTTTTACAATTTTAGAGCTATTTCTTTAATATCTTTTAAGCCTCATTCTTCAAAAAAGATAAAAATGACTTTTTAAGGGTCGCCTAAATAAAGTAGCAAAATTTTGAAAGGAAAAAGTAATTTTACGTAAATGTTTTATATTAAAAGATGTTGATTTTGAATATCGTGAAGTTTTTTGTACAAACCATTTTTTGCTAATAATTCTTCGTGAGTACCTTGTTCTACGATAGTTCCTTTGTTTATAACAAAAATTTTATTGGCATTTACAATAGTTGACAATCTGTGTGCAATAACAATAGATGTTCTATTTTTCATTAGTTTATTTAAAGCGTCTTGAACAAGTCTTTCTGATTCTGTATCGAGCGAAGAAGTAGCTTCGTCGAGGATTAAAATAGGTGGATTTTTTAATATAGCTCTTGCTATGCTTAGTCGTTGTTTTTGTCCACCAGAAAGTTTATCACCGCTATCGCCAATGTTAGTATATAAATTATTTGGGTACTCCATAATAAATTCGTAAGCATTGGCAATTTTTGCAGCTTCAAAAACTTGTTCTTCAGTGGCACTGTTTTCTCCAAAAGCAATATTGCGGAAGATAGTATCGTTAAAAAGAATTGGTTGTTGTGTTACTATTCCCATAAGGTTTCTTAGGTCTTTTATTTTTAATTTTTTTATCGAAATTCCGTCAATTAAAATATCGCCTTCCGTAACATCGAAAAATCGGGGAATAAGGTCGGCAATAGTAGATTTTCCTGCGCCAGATGGTCCAACTAAGGCAATCATTTCGCCTTTTTTTATGGTAAAAGATATATTTTTAAGTACGTACTCATTTTCGTATTTAAACGAAACATTTTTAAATTCAATTTTATCTTTAAATTCTTTAATATCAATTGCATCTGAATCTTCATATATTTTAATATCTGCATTAAAAATTTGATGAATTCTGTCGAGCGATGCCATTCCTTTTTGTATATTGTAATAGGCTTGTGAAAAAGCTTTAGCTGGGTTTATAATTTGCGAAAAAATAACAAGATAAGCTATAAATTGTTGTGAGGTTAAATCGGTTTGTTTGTTTAAAACAAGCGAGCCCCCAAAATACATCAACGAAACCAGGACAATGGTTCCTAAAAATTCGCTAAGTGGCGAAGCAAGATAACGACGGCGAAACAGTTTTATCATTAAACGTGTGTAGAAATGATTCATATTTTTAAAACGTTGATACATCTTATCTTCAGAATTAAAGCCTTTTATAATACGAATGCCTGACAAGGTTTCTTCAACTACACTAATAATATTTCCAATACGTCTTTGTCCTTGATTCGATTGTTTTCTTAAGTTTTTTCCTACTCGTCCAATAATAAATCCGCTAATTGGTAGAAGTATCAAAGCAAATAAAGTAAGCTTATAACTCATAAAAAATAAAGTTAAGACGTATATCAAAATTGTTACCGGGTCTCTAAAAATCATTTCAATAGAGCTCATAATACTCCATTCAACTTCTTGCACATCGCTTGACATACGATTTATTATATCACCTTTTTTTTCGTTAGTAAAAAAAGATAATGGTAAATTTAAAATTTTATGATATAGTTTATTGCGAATATCTTGTATTACTCCATTTCTAATAGGTGCCATAAAATAATTTGCGAGAAAAATAGATAAATTTTTTAATAATGAAGTTAGTATAACAATAATGGTTACTAATAATAAAGCCGATGAAGGTCCATTTTTATCAATTTGCTGGGTTAGTATGTAATTAAAATTGTGTTGAATGCTATTGATAGAAAATTCCAAAGGCATACTTTCTCTAACTGGTTCTTGTGTGCCAAATAATATACCAAGAAATGGAATAACCATTGCCAGGCTAAATAAGCTGAATATCGAACCTAAAATGTTGAAAATACCGTTTAATATGGCATTAAACCAGTAAGGTTTAACGTAAGACAATAATATAAAGAAACGTTTCATATTATATTCCCGAATAATTAAATGGAGTAATATTTTTTAATTCTTGTTTTAGTTTATCAGATACAGGTAAATTTTCTATAAAGTTATAAATATCTTCTTTTTTAATATTATAGTTGGTTCTTGTAAAGTCTTTAAGTAATTCATAAGCATTTTCTATTCCTTCTCGTTTCAAAATTGTTTGAATAGCTTCGGCAATAACAAACCAATTTTTGTTTAAATCTTCATAAATTTTTTCGGTGTTTACAATTAATTTATCTATACCTTTTATTAAGCTTTTAAAAGCTATAAAAGAATGAGCTAATGGTACTCCAATATTTCGCAATACTGTTGAGTCTGTTAAATCTCTTTGTAATCTCGAGATTGGTAATTTTGAACTTAAGAATTCATACAAAGAATTTGCTATCATTAAATTACCTTCGGCATTTTCGAAATCTATGGGATTAACTTTGTGTGGCATTGTAGATGAACCAACTTCATTTTTATTAATTTTTTGATTGAAATAGTTCATTGATATATAAGCCCATATATCGCGAGCAAAATCAATTAAAACAGTATTTATTCGTTTAAGGTTGTCGAATAATGCTGCTAAATTGTCGTAATGTTCAATTTGTGTTGTAGTTTGCGAACGTTCTAATCCTAATACACCGTTTACAAAAGCATTGGCAAATTCGTCCCATTTAATATGAGGATATGCTACATAATGAGCATTGAAGTTTCCTGTTGCACCGCCAAATTTTGCAGAATAAGGTATAATATATAATAGGCCAATTTGTTTGTGTATTCTTTCTATAAAAACCATTATTTCTTTGCCCAATCGGGTAGGGGAGGCAGGTTGTCCGTGAGTATGAGCTAACATAACTATGTCTTTATATTCGTTCGATAAGTTTATTAGTTTGTCTAAAATATTGTCTAATAAGGGTAGGTAGTGTTCGTGAATAAATTTTTTAATAGATAATGGTATTGCTGTATTATTGATATCTTGAGAAGTTAAAGCAAAATGAATAAATTCTTTGTGCTTTGTCCATCCTTCTTTTTCGAATTTTTCTTTTAAATAGTATTCTACGGCTTTAATATCGTGATTGGTATTTTTTTCAATTTCTTTTATTCGTAAGGCATCTTCTAAAGAGAATTGTTCGTACCAAGAGATAAGAGTTTTAAATCGAGAACTATCGAAATCAGACAATGGAGGAAGAGGTATTTTGCACAAAGCTATAAAATACTGAATTTCTACATAAATACGATATTTTATTAAAGCATACTCGCTAAAATATTCAGCTAGTTCTGAAACATGTTTTCTATAGCGCCCATCTATTGGAGATATTGATGTTAATTCATTAAGTTGCATAAAAAAATTTTTTGTAAAGGTAGTTTATTTCTTAATAATTACAGGAATCGAAATGTTGGGATCAATTTTTTTTGCTTTTTCGAAATAATTAAGTGCTTCATTTTCTTGTTTTAAATTAAGATACGTAATTCCAATGTTTACAAGCGTTTGGGCATCTTTGGGGTCTAATCCAACTGCTTTCTTTAAGAAAATTAAAGAAGAATCGAATTGTGACAACATTCCGTAAACCACTCCAAGATCTTTGTTTAATGATGTGTCATCTGGCTTTATTTTATATGCTTTTAGTAGAAAATACTTAGAACGAATTAAATCGTTTTTGTAACGACCATATAAATGTCCTAATTCGTAATTTGTTTCAAAACGATTTGGATTTATTTTATAATATTCTTCCCAAACTTTAATTTTAAAGTCAACACTATCGAGATTTGAGAATATAAGTGATGTATTCGAGTAAACCAGGTTATGCTCTGGGTTTAACAGTAACAATGTTCGATATGCCCAAATAGTTGAATCGTAATTTTTATTGTATTCATAATAAGCATTACCTAATAATAACAAAGCATCGCCGTAGGTCGGGTGAATTTTAAGCGAATGGTTTAAATATTTTATAGCTAATTTTAAATAATCGTTGCGTAAATGTTCGTTGCCTTTTTTTGTAGCTTCTTCTATAAGTTTTCCGCCTGCCGAACAATTACTTTTTGCACCATTTACCGATACTTTAACATCGGTTGTAAAAAGAGTGAAATCGTTTTTCCAGGCAGTATTACGGCTTATGGTTTTTACAGCATATAAAATCATTATCAAAATAAAAATACTAATAACAACTTTTTCAGACTTTAGCCATTTATATAAATATTCTTTAAAAAAATAAGCACTTATTAGCGAAAATCCAATTGAAGCAACAAAAACAAAACGCTCATTCATAAAAACGCCCACAGGAAAAAGAATGTTAGATACAGGAGTTAGAGATATAGCATAAAATAAAATACTAAACGATAAAATATGTTTGCGTGGCAAATATTTTATTGTTATTAAAGCCAAAAATATGATAAATAGCAAAGAGCCCCAAGCTTCAATCTGTTTCCACTCAATGATTGGTATATGATAAGGATAATAATCGTAAGTTAGAGGATGAGGGAAAAAAAGGAGTTTTATGTATAAAAACATTGTATAAGTTATTGTTGCATATTTTTGCGATGCATTCATTTCTAAAAATGAGTCATTCATAAGTTCAGGAACTGTTTTAATTCCTTCTGCACTAATTACTTGCTGACGGACAATAAAGTAAATAAAAGCAGCAAAAATTAGTGGTATAATTGCTAAAATAATTTCTTTAAATTTTTTGTTTGTAAAAAACCATAAAGCAAGTGGAATAGTTAAAATAAAAGTTGCAGCTATTTCTTTTGAAAACATTGCAAGTATATACGATAAAAAAGTAAAAATATAGAACTTTATATGTTTTGTTTCTAAAAGTTTTAATATGTAATAAAAAGCCATAAGTGAACCGAGTAACGACATAATTTCATCCCTACCTTTAATATTTGCTACAACTTCTGTGTGAATTGGATGTGCTAAATAAAGCAAAGTAGCTAAAAATGGAATATGATTTTTCCAGCTATTGGCAGGAAAAATGTTTAACAACAGTTTAGAAAGAACAGTATATAGAATAATGCACAAAAAAGCAAACAATAAAACATTAATAAAATGGCTTATGTGAGGATTTAATCCAAATAATTCAACTTCAATAGCAAAAGTAACCATTGATAAAGGTCTGTAACGTCCACCTGCTACTAAATCTTTTTTTACTTTAAAAAAACCTGTAAAAAGTTCGTTAGAAAATATTTCAGGTATTCCGGCTATACCTTTTTGAGTAAAATCATTCTGCGTAATAACAATAGCATCATCAAGAGCATATTCGTTTAATATAGTGTTTCCGTAATAAACAAAAGTAAGAATAAAAATAACTAAATAGGCAATTTTTTTTGGAATACGATTGCTTATATTTTTGGCTGGAGGTATAAAATTTTCGTTAATATTTTTTTTACGTATGGTTTTATTTTTAGACATAATTTGTATTTTTGAGATTTCAAAAATAGTTATTTTCGTTTTATGTTTTTTAACAATTTATGTGTAAATTAAATTATAACGAAATTACTAGTTTAAACATTATTCATGTATATTTGAAGCAAAATAAAAAAGTATGAAAACAATATTAGTACCAATAGATTTTTCGGGCGATTCGATTAACGCATTAGAACATTCTATTTTAATTGCAAATAAAGTAGAAGCAAATATTAGAATGATTCACGTTGTAAAGAAAAAGAATTTTGAAACGCCTTTTGTTATTAATGATTTTACTTCTTTTTTTAGCAACAGTGTAGAAGATTTTTTTAAAAAAATTATAGAAAAATATAAAAAAGAAGCAAAATTTGGAATAGATTATAAAATACGAGAAGGAAAAATTTTTACAGAAATATGTAATCAGGCAAAATACGACGATGCTTTTTTAATAGTAATGGGAACTCATGGTGTAAGTGGTTTTGAAGAAAAAATATTGGGTTCAAATGCTTATAAGGTTGTTATTGACTCACCTTGCCCAATTATAACAATTAGAAAAAAATATGCTCCTGTAGAACCAAAGGTAATTATTTTACCTATAGACATTACTAAAGATACTCGAAAGAAAGTTCCTTTTGTTGCAAAATATGCCCAGATATTTAATTCTGAAGTTCATGTACTTGGTGTTGCCGAAACAAAGTCTGAAAGTGTTAAGAAAAAATTAACACAATATACCAATCAAACAGAAACATTTTTAAAATCAAAAAATTTAAAAGTTCATAAATCAATTATAACAGGTGGCGATATGACCAGCATAATATTGAATTATGCAAATGAAAACAATGGTAACCTTATTGCAATAATGACCGAACAACCAAATCCATTTGCACTTATAATGGGGCTTACAGCACACAATATAGTTAATGAATCTCCAATACCTGTTATGAGTTTTTCTCCTTATATTTTTTAAAAAAATGAAAAAAATATTTTTAATTCAAGTATTAATAATTACCTTAACTAAGTTAATTTACTCACAAGCATTAATTTTTCAAGAATTGGCTAAATCTGAAAAAGGGTGGGGCAATGTCAATATAATATCTAACAACAATTCAGAGGACATAATAGAAAAACATATTAATGTAAATCAAAAAGCAAAAGGCATTTCTGGTTATAGAATTCAAGTTTATTTTGCATCGGGTAATGAAGCAAAAAATCAGGCTTACAAACTGAAAACAGAATTAAGAAATGCTTTTCCGTCTTTTGAGTCTTATGTTGTTTACGAAGAGCCTTTTTTTAAAGTAAGAATAGGCGATTTTAGAACAAAATTAGAAGCTTATAAACTTTTTAATATCATAAAAATTACTTATCCATCTGCTTTTATTGTAGAAGACTTGGTTTCGTACGAAAATTTGCCATGAATTTATGGAACTTATACAGAAGTTAAAACATCAAGCTTACCTTATTAGAAGAAGTGTAATAGAAATGCTTGCCGAGGCAGGTTCTGGTCATTTGGGCGGTTCACTGGGATTAGCCGATATTTTTACAGTGCTTTATTTTAACGAAATGCGTCATAATTCAAAATCACCTGAATGGATTGAAAGAGATAGATTAATATTATCAATTGGTCATGTTGCACCTGTGCTTTATGCGACATTGGCATATGCAGGATATTTTGAAAAAGAAGAGTTGCTTACATTAAGAAAATTAGGTTCGCGATTGCAAGGACATCCTGGGAAAGACAAAGGATTACCAGGAATAGAAATTTCTTCTGGTAGTCTTGGGCAAGGGCTTTCTATTGCAGCAGGTTTGGCATTAGGGTTAAAATTAGATAAAATTAATGCTCGCGTATTTTGTATTTGTGGTGATGGTGAACTACAAGAAGGTTCTGTGTGGGAGGCCGCAATGTCTGGAGCACATTATAAGCTCGATAACTTAATATGTATTGTAGATAGAAATAAGGTTCAAATAGATGGAAAAACGTCCGATGTAATGGAAATAGAACCTTTAGCGTTAAAGTGGGCTTCTTTTGGTTGGCAGGTCTTTCATACAGATGGAAATAATATTTCTGAATTATTAAAAACATTTAAAGAAGTAAATTCTGTATTAAGCAAACCAAAAGTTGTTATAGCTAATACTGCAATGGGCAAAGGAGTAAAATCTATTGAAAACGATTACAAATGGCACGGTAAAGCACCTGATAAAGAACAAGCTGAAAAATTTTTAAAGGAATTAGAAAATGAGTACAGTATCATATAGAAATTTGATACCAACAAGACAAGGTTTTCACAATGGTATAAAAATTATTGCTGGTAAAAATCGTAATATTGTTGGAATTGGTTCCGATATAACGGTATCTGTTGGAATGGATGGCATAGCAAACGACTTTCCTCAACGTTTTTTTTCTCTTGGTATAGCAGAACAAAACGCTGTTACTTTTGCGGCTGGTTTAGCTTTAACAGGTAAAATACCTTTTGTAGCATCGTATGCAACGTTTATAGTTATGCGAGCTCTTGACCAAATTCGTGTTTCTGTTTGTTACAACAATTTGCCTGTTAAAATTGGTGGTGCCCATGCTGGCATTTCTGTTGGACCTGATGGAGCAACACACCAAGCCTTAGAAGACATTTCAGCATTAAGAGCTTTGCCCAACATGGTAATATTGTCGCCTGCCGATGCAAGTCAAACCGAAAAAGCCGTAATTGCAGCAGTTGAACAATATAACGGTCCGGTTTATATACGCTACGGTAGAGAAGCTATGCCCGATTTTACCGACATACAAGAACCTTTTATTATAGGAAAATCGCAGGTATTAAGAGAAGGAAAAGATTGTGTTATATATGCAACAGGACATTTGGTTTGGGAGGCTTTAATGGCATACGATATATTAAAACAACAAAATATTATTTGCACTGTTGTTAATATTTATTCTATTAAACCTATTGACGTAGAGACAATAATTGAAACTGCAAAAGTATGTAAATGCGCCGTTACTGCCGAAGAACATCAAATAATTGGTGGATTAGGAAGTGCTGTTACTGAAGTTTTAAGTACCAACTTCCCCGTTCCTGTTGAAATGGTCGGTATAAATAATTGTTTTGGAGAATCGGGAAAACCATTAGAATTAATGCACAAATATAAAATTGATAGATACGCTATTGTAGAATCGGTTAAGAAATCTTTAAAAAGAAAAATTTAAATAATTTTAACAATTTTTATTTCATTAGAAAGTTTTTTTGTGTTAGTTTTGTATTAGTCTAAATAAAAACATTGTGCTTATGAAAACAATTTTTACTTTTTTAATTTTAAGTTTGATTATTAGTGAGTTAAACTCACAAGTGTTATTAAAGCCAGTAGAAAAAAAACATTACAATCAAAAAGCAACAATTTATTTGTTAGATTCAACTATTAGCTGGCTTATGGATTACAACACAATGAATTTAGAGTTTTACGACAAGGAAATTTATGTCGACAGAGTTTCTGGTGCAGAATATCTGTGGAAAGAAAAGCACAGATATGAATACGATGTTGCAAATCAGTCTTGGTTACCAAAATTAAAAACTAAACAATCTTATTTTTCTAATTCTCCACAATCGCCTGCTAAAATTATAGAAGAATATCCATGGAATTCTTCTTTGAATGCATGGGATGATACATTATACTTTATTAATATGACTGGAGATACAAATTATACTTACGATTTCCCTATTTACACATACCAATTAGAAAAAGGTTACGATTATCAATCAAACTACTTTAATTATGGTCGAAGAACTTTTATTACTGTAATTAATGATACTTTACCAATACTTTTAGAACAAGAACTTCTGGATGCAGTAACTCAACAATTTAATAAGTCAATGAAAACTATTATAACTTATAATAGTAACTTTTTAATTGATACAATTTATCATATGAGTTATGATATAAATCAAAATCAGTATGTTAATGATTTTATGGAAGTTTTTATTTACGATAGTAATAACAATAATATTGAAATAATATCAAAAGTATGGAATGGAAGTAATTGGGAAAATTCAAATAGAGAAATAAATAACTATAATTCTTCAAATTTAGTAGTAGAAAGAATATATCAATTTTGGGATAATTTACAACAACTATGGCTTAATATATATAAACAAGAAATTGCATATAATTCTAGCAATTTAAGAACTTTATATATTGACTACGACTGGGATAGTAATTTAAACGATTGGCAACCTACTTCCAAGGGGGAAAAAGATTATGATGCTAATGGTAATGTTATTAGAGAGGAACAATTTATCTATGATGGAATAAGCTTTGTTTCGAATGGTAAAAGTTTGTATTCATACGACCAAAATAATAAAGTTTTAGAATATATCTATCAAACGTGGGATAATTTAACTAATCAATATGTAAATTACTATAAATCAGAATATTATTATACAGCCAATTTGCATGATTCAACTTTATTTTATTATTGGTATAGTGTAGATAATGATTGGATTTTAAATTTTAAAATTATAAATAGTTATAATAACCAAGATGATATATTGCTTAATGAACACCTAATGTTTGATGGAACAAATTGGAATACATTTTATAAAACACAGTATTTTTATTCTTTATTTAATTTGAATATAAATAGTAATAACATAACAGAAGCAATTACTATATATCCAAATCCAACATCAAATTTCA
>Ga0308407_1000856_pt1 | contig 19003 bp, 11 predicted proteins | sample HotsprSampleMSe2_FD_203476 | JGI IMG/M metagenome (GOLD analysis project Ga0308407, IMG submission 203476) | Hot spring phototrophic mat microbial communities from Mushroom Spring, Yellowstone National Park, Wyoming, United States - 20060911_MSe2 ...
CGAAACTCATCAGACTTCAGGAAGGCATCCATCCCTGTAAAGTGGATTGTTGCCATGACGGGATCGTTTCCCTGCTCCTGAAGTATTTGGGCAAAATGCTTCAGGGCAATAATCGAATTGAATTCCATCGAGCGGGTGGCATCGACTCCAGGCAACTGACGCACCAGTTTCAGTGCCTCTTCATGACTGTCCGTCGTCTTCAATCTCAATGGACCCATGGGAGTGCCCACCTCATTGGGAATCGAGTGGTCCACCTCAATGTCAACGCTTATCGCCGTGATATTCTGCAGGACATGCAGGAAAAGCTGGTTGTCCCTGAGATGTTCAAGCCCCATCTGCTTCAGCAAATAGGCATCCAGCAGATGATAGAACTTCTGAACCCGTTCCGGATGTCCCATCAGCACATGAAGGGTCTCATGCTGAATCACAAACGCCAATTCCTCATTGGTCATCTTTTTGAGCTGGTCGCTGTTGTAGTAAAAACGACCAAAACGGTCAATGGCGGCTGCGTGTGGCATCATTCCGGTGACATCGACGAACGTCATCTGTGAGTAATAGGGAGTCAGCACCGGAATACTGGCACATAGTGTCTGGGTGATCGTCGCCAGGCGCTGACTGGTTTCAGGACAGGACGAGGCTTTCTGGCGAAGGGGATGGTTGATGAAATGCATGGGAAGAACTCCTTTCAGAAAGGACTGAATCGCCTGACGGGAAAAGGAATGTGGATCAGAGCGGAGTGGAAAGGGAGGGACCGGAAGCGGAGGGATGATGCGGAGAAGGGGGCGCTTCCTTACCCGCCCCGGAACCGCCTCCCGCCGGCGGATTCAGGGCGTCATAAATGTGGCGGAAAAGATTGGTCAGAAGCGCAGAAGCCTTCGCGCTGATCTTCAGGTCCGAAACCACACCGAACTTGGTATCATCACTATTGTTCAATTGGCCAATCGTCCACTTCAGAACCGGCCGCAGATCATCCAGACTCGGCATGAACAGACTGTCAAACTCCTGCCCAAGATGTTTCTGCTGCCGGAGTTGTTCCAGAAACAGTCCGAAATGCTCCAGGTAGCGCGCGCGGGCAGCCGGAGTCCGGGCAGCCGCCTTGCCACCGTCACCGGCTATGGAGGCGGAAAAATGCTGCGACAGTGAGACGCAGACCGAGCGCACCAGCACCTTGATCTGCTCCGGCGAAAGATCGGCTGGAATGGGCTGCCCCTTCCGGATGATATCATCGCCGGTAATCTGGTTCTCGAGCGAAACAAAGGTCGCAAAACCATCCACCGCACTCTTCGGCAGAAGCGGCTGCAGATACTCCTTCAGCAGGTTCCGGTTGAGTGTTGCGGCTGCATCCGATGGATGGGAATGGTTCAGTTCCAGCATCTGACTGTACAGCAGTTCACCGTAGGCTTCGGCCACCATCGTCCAGTTGCGTGGACACAGCAGACGGCTGTCCACGGTCAGTTCGTCCCTGTTCGGCACAAACTGATGTGGATACAGTTTCAGATAACCAACCACCGACCACATGGCAAACAGGGTGCACCTGTTCAGCAATGGGGTGCGATCATCCATGCCAGCCTTCACCCCGTCTTCCACCCGCTGCACAAAATCCCGGAAACTGGGACGGAAGGGAATCCGCACCAGACGCTCATTCAGCGTCTCCCCAAACTCCCTCCCGGCCCGTGATTCCGAGGGGGCATTGCCCGCCGAAATGAACCGGATCGGAGCCACCGGTGTCCACGTCCCAAACTTCCCTTCCGCAACCTTCAGCAGCACGGCCTCCCACTGCGCCGAAATGTTGCTCATCTCGTCAATGAAAATGACCGGCTGCCTGCCTTTTTCCAGTGCCTTCTCGATGAGCCGCGTCAATCCGGTAAAGGTCGTCACCACATGCCGGCGCGGCAGCGTTTCGTTCCCGGGGGACCGGACGCCTTCCGCCACGGCATTCATATCCGCTCCGGGGGCATCTTCCAGTTTGACTGGAAAAGACACCCCCAACACGTCGGCCGGGGTCGAACTTGCCAGCACAATCTCGATGAGCTCGAATTGCGGTTCCCCGCGCGCCGCCAACTCCCGGTTCAGTTCCTCAATCACCCCCTTGACTTTGGAGGTCTTTCCATAACCTGGCGGACTATCGAGGTAAATGAAGTCGCTAAACGTTCCAACAGGTGACGGCTCATCCAGCAGATAGGCCCGGATGGCGGCATCCATCAGCAGATGCTCCGTAATGTCATGCTGCACCTGGGTGAAGATCTTTTCCTGCAACCGCGACTGGTTTTTTTCATGCCGCGCGCGGCTCGCCGTCAACATCGTGGAGACCTGCTGCATCTGTTCGCTGACCAGTTCCTTCGTTTCCCGCGTCTGCGCCAGCGTCCGCCCCTTCCGTGAGCCCTTCGCCCCCTGGGTCTGTTCCCAGATATGGGTGGCCCGCTCCGCCACATCGGCTCCATGCCGCTCCATCCACGTGACGAACTTCTGCGCTGTTTCCGCCGGCAGAACCTTGGACAGATACCAGACCGCCTCCTCGGTCCGCAGCGGACGCCCGTAAAACTGCGCCATACGCCCGTACCACTGCGCCGCCCGCGTCCACCGGCGTGGTGACGTCCGCTGCTGCGCATGGAGTTCCCCGCGGTTGAAATCCGACGGATGAGCACATAGATACTCCACCACCATGACCTGCGCCCGATACCTCTCCAGCGACTTCCCGGGCCGCAGCATGTAGTCACACCACTCCCCAAAGTGCGGGTGATAATGCATGAACTCCAGCCGAGCCTGCGCCGGCTCCTTGAGCGAACGCCCGTAGGTCGACTGCTGCGCAAAGTTGCCCGCTGCCACAAACAGCACCGAGCCCGGCAACTCCCATGAGCCCAGCTTGCCCTCGACCAGCTTCAGGAAGACGGCCTCCCATTCCGGCGAGATGTTGCTCAGTTCGTCGAGAAACACCACCACCTGCTTGCCCGAACGCGCCAGATCGTTGACCCGGCGTGTGAACCACGTCCAGGACGTGACCGAGTGCCGCGCCGGCAGACCCTCATCGCCTGGCGCCTGAATGCGCCAGGAAACATTGATTTTCCCCAACGCGGCCCCTATCTGTTTCTCACCCGACAGGGCGGCTGCCGCATCTTCCTCCGAAAACGTATACGGCACGACCGGCCCCACCAGATCGGCAATCGAGGGCAGCGAGGGCAGAACCACTTCCACCATCACGAAATCCCGCAGCCTGGCCAGTTCCTGTCTGTCCCCATCCGTCGGCTGTTCCAGCGCTCCCAGAACCATCCGCCGCCGCTGCACCTCGGCATTGACCATATCGATTGAGCGGCTGACAAAGTTCGTCTTCCCCAGCCCCGGCCCCCCAATCAGATAGGGAATCGGACGGAAAGACGAAGGCTCATACAGACTGTCGAGCATGTAGGACAGCAGGTTCGTCCGCACCCGCTCGTGTTCGGCCAGTTCCGCCCGAAAGTGCTGGCGAGCCGTCTGCCAGGCCTTCTTCCGCAGCGCCTCCAGCAACGGATGTGTCTCCACCGTCCGGGATTCCCCCCCCTTCCCCTTCTGCGCCCCCGTCTTACTCCGGCCGGATACCGGGACCGGGAGCGAAGGCGGCGCCGCCAGGGCCGTCCCTGCTTCTGACACCGTTGTGCCCGCGGACATATCGTCCGACACATCCGCCGGAACCAGAACCAGTTGCCGCCGGATGACATCGGCAGCCAGATGTTTCAGTTCCGCGCGGAACATGCCCTCAAACCAGTCCCGATATGCAGAAGCCACCGGCCCGGGTATCCGCCGTCGGGTCAGCCACAATACTTTTTCAGCCGTCAGTTCCCCGGGGGACTGCCGCGCCACCCGCGCCAGGGTGTCCGCCGTCAGCGTCCAGTTGCGTGGATTGAGCGCCACGTATCCCATCTGGTCCGGAGCCGGCCGGATGGACTCCGAGCGGGCTTCCTGATCAGACAGAAACCACTGGCTATTCTGATCCAGAAACGTCACCACCGACTGACGCATCAACGCGCGAAACGGTGCCCCCCCATTCTGCAGCATCACCTCCTGCAGCATCATCTCCTTCCATTCCTCGAAATCCGGACGGAACAGAATGCGGTAGAGCCGGCGCTGCATCGATTCACCGAACGAACGCCCTTGAATCGTCTGTTCAATCGGATTGCCGGCGCCCACCAGGATGAAGTTCGGCGGCAGTATCCGGTCCCCCAGTTTCCGCTCGCACACCTTCAGCAGGCAGGCCTCCCACTGGGCATTGATATTGTTCATCTCGTCCAGAAACCAAACCACGTATTTTCCCTGCTGGGCGGCATCCATCAGCAGCCGCTGGACCGGGGTCCAGGTCCGCACCACATGCCGCCGTGGCAGGGCTCTCCCGCTCTGCCCATCCCACTCATTCCCCTCCACCGCCATGAAAGAACGACCGACCGCCCCTTCCACATGGGTGCTGACCGGAAACGAGGTCCCGACAATGTCAGCCGGCGATGATAGCGAGGCCAGGACCGTCTCCAGCAAAACCACCTGCCCCTTCAATACCGGATGCTGCTCGTTGAGGTCCCTCACCAGTTTTTTTATCAGGGAAGTCTTCCCGTAACCGGCCGGACTTTCCAGATAAATGAATTGCAGGAATGAAGGCGGTTCCCCCATCGCATGCCGCAGCAACTGGTTGGTTACCCGCCGACGGATGTGATCGGCTGAGGAGTTGGAAAGAAAACCGCGTGAAAATGGCAATGACATCACCCACCTCCTGAAGTGGTCAGCATGAAAAAGGATTACCCGTGAAAGGGGGACCCGCAGCAATTTCCATAGAAATTTCTGCAACCGGTCCGGGCCACCGGCACCCCACCAGGCAGGCAAAAACGGAAAGCGAAACCCGGACATGGAGACCCACGCAGCCTGTAAACGGCGGGAGCGCTCCCAAGCCCCACCCTCTGCGGAAGGAGCCCCGCAGCCGGCGCAACTCCCACCGGGAATCCGGTCCGGCAGCGGGGAGGAAAGGGCCGTATCCCATGAAAAGCAAAACCATGTCCAAAAGCCCACTCCATATGCGCGGCTTGGCGCACTTCGCCCGTTTCAGCGTCAACCTCGTCAGCCCAGCCTGCTCCCAAAACTCCGACCTTTGGGCCAGGGTAGTGAACAAGCTCCGCCCTTCAGGGCGGGGGAGTTGACTTCAAAAGGCCCAGGAGGCGGAGACATGGAGGAACAGGAGAAGTTGAAGACAGGTGGCGACAGGAAACCGGAAAGCCGCCACCCCACCCCACAGGTGTATCACAAAAGAAACAGAAAGCCGGAAATCCATGAAACCCCGCAAAGTGTTTCAAAAATGTACCACATATCCGGTTCCAGGTAAAGGCAGGCTCTGGCAGACAGTCGGGGACGGATGCGTAACTCCCGGAGGGCACATGATTCAGAAGAGACGGTAAAAACAGCCACTTGCATGGCAACCAGGGGGGACAGGAAGGACAACCGGCCCCGGACGGCCACCCCCGGAAGAGCGTCCAGCCCGTCACCGGAAAACACCAGCCGGGTGGACAGGGAATTCGACTTGCCAGAATCCGGAAAATCCACTAGGCTTCAAACGGCGCTGCACGTCAGTCACGGAAAGTCCTCCTTTCGAGAGTGTAAGCGTTTGGACCAGGGATGCGCCCACCGCATCCCTTCTTTCTTTCCACTTTTTTCTTCCACCTCTGAAACCTGGAACCGGCCCTCCGGAACCATCTCCGGTGACCCCGGGGGGCTTCCACCTGGCGGAAGTCTTGCTTGCCTTCCCCCATCCCTGCCACTCCCTGTTTCCTGTCCACCACCTTCCGGAGGAGTTACCATGTTACCTTTGCAGCGTTTCAGTACCCTGGGCGTTCACCCGGCCGTCCGGGAATGGCAACTCACCACGGATCCCACCAGCCAGAAAGTCCGTCTCGCCACCTGGGAGAAGGTTCACTGGACATCCCCGGAATGGCAGCGGGCCGTCTTTCCCCTGGCCCGGTATGACCTCGCCGCGGCCCAATGGCCACCCCAGGACAGTATCCTCATCGTTCTCAGCCGCCTCATGCCGCCACCGGGGATTTCCCCGGAACAACGCGCCGACTGGAGCGCCGACTGGACCAACCTGGCCCGAAAAACCCCATCCGACCGGAAATCCTTTCCGTGCATCCTGAAAAACGCCCTGCGAACGGAACCCTCCCCCACCCGGCGCGGTGATCTGATCGCCTGGATTCTGAGTCATGCCAGACAACTCGGTTACGAAACGCTCGAAGTCATAGAAACCATTGCGGCGGAACTGGAGCCGGAACAACGCGCGGAACTCGGACGGCGCGTCCATGCCCGGCTGGGCGAGGCGAACCCGAAAGACAATCTGTTCGCTCTCAGTGAGACCTGGCTGCGCCTCGAACCCGCCCCCGGCGCATGGGTGGAACCGGCAGCCGGGCTCATCGCCACCACACACAACCCGTCCGTCATCGCCATCCTTGCCACATATACTCCACCACCGGAGAAACGGGCCCCGCTCGTCGCTGCCTGGGAAACCAGACTGACCCAACCCCCACCGCCCCTTCCCGCCAATAACAGTTACATGGAGAGAAACCGGTACTACCAGCAAGTGACCATGTTCCGCCAGGCCTTGAAAGCCCTCCTCCGCCTTGAAACCACCCCGGGTGAACGTCTCCCGCTGGTGATGAAACTCCTCCGGGAAGCTCCCGGATGGTTCCATCCCATAATGGAGGAAGTCCTGGACTATCCACCACCGGAGACGGCAACCGACCCCCGCTACCGCATCTGGCGCCGGGGACTCCAGCGCGCATGGAAGCCTTATCGCCACACGCTGGCGTTTCTGGACTGGCAACTGCGCCACGAAGTCCGTCCGGGCGCGGCCCTGCCGCTCGTGCTTCATCACCTGCAACACCGCCACCCCGACCGCGCCGAAAGCGAGCGTCTGGGCGTGCTGGCGCGTTACCGCCTCCCGCCGGACCCGGAATTTGCGCCAGCGCGCGAACGCCTGAGCGTCGCCTGGGAAGACTATGCCCGCCGATTGCCCCCAACCCTGGCCAGGCGAGCCCGGCAGGTGGCCGCGCAACACCGCCCGGACACCGGGAACCCGCCGGAGCGTCCCGCCACCCGCACGAAAGCGCCGGACACCACCCCGCAGCCAACCCCGGAAGAACTCGCCAGCCGGGTGGAGACATTGGTGCAGGAAAACAGTCCGCGGGACGCCCGCCACCAGCACAGAACCAGCTGGGAACTCGTCCAGAAGCTGGGGGCATCCGGACGCCAGACCCTTACCCCGGAAGAACGCGCGTGCCTGCGCCAGGCGCGGTTGAAACTGGCCGCCTGGAAACCCGGCGGCACATATCTGAAGGCGGAACTCTGGGAGCAACTCGTGGCCGACCCGGATATGGACGTCGCCGCAGCCCTCATCCGTGGACTTACCGGAAAAGACCCATTGCCAGGAGCCGTGCTGTTTGCCATGGCTGGATTCGTCCCCGAAGATGAGCCCACGGCCATGCATCTCTGGGCGGCCTGGCAACCCTTCCTCAACGGTGAAAAACATGCCGAATGGGAACGCCGGTATGTTTCCTGGACACGCTTCCGGTGGGTCCTACCGCCAGCCAAAGATGCCGCCGAACGCGCCCTGGTCCGGCTCCTTGACCGGTTCCCGGATGCGCTGCTGCCCCGGGTCGTGGAAGGCATCCTCCATGGCCCGCCAGCCTTGCGCAACTTTGTCGCCGGCTGGATTCCGGAAACAGCGTCCCGGCGACAGGCACTATGCGCCGCCTGGAAAACCCGGCTCCAGCAGGAACCCCATGACCCGGCCGCCTGGCTGGCCCTGCGCCTGCTGGACCCGTCAGCGGCCAAAGCCATGTGGGTAACCGCCGTGGCAGCCGCCGGTACCCTGCACGAGTGGAAATTTCTCATGCGCCAGACCCCGGAGAGCATCTCCGGAGCGGAGTTTTACGCCGTCTGGAAACCACATCTGCCGCGTCTGCCCTGGACACTCCGGCGGGTCTTCTGGCAGGTCAGCCTGACCGACCCGCCCGGCGGAACGGCATGGGAGGACCACCTCTGTGAAACCATCCGGACCGAGAGCTCCGTCCGGGTGCTGGAAGTGCTGGCGGCCGGTGTCCATGCTTCCACGTCCAGCCCCATCCTGCTGCCGGTGTGGAAGCGCCGTCTGGCAGAAGAGCGCATCCGGCCGGTGGCCCGGCGGGCACTGCGCAACATTCTCCAGCATGGCTGCCCGCTGCCTGAATCCAGCGGCCTGGTCTGGACGCAGTGGCAGCAGAGCTGGTCCCGGGAAGACGCTGATTACCGGGAACTGCTGACATACCATCTGCTGGACAACTGGGGGCAGGAAGCGCCGGTCCCGGAAACTTTCCCGCCAGAAAACCTCTGGATGCCGGCAGTGTTCAGGACGCTGCATGCGAACGGACCTGCTCCGGATGACTGGCAACCCTTCACCCTGGGGGAAAGGACGCCGCCGGACCCGGAGAAGCCGCCATTTTTGACCGCTTCCGCCAGGATGCCGCAACGGCCCACTGGAACCACATCCGGCAAACCTTTGTCGTCGCGGCCTGGCTCAGCCACACCGCCCGCCTGGCCACCAACCCGGACCTCCGGCAGCGTTACATTGCCCGCCTGCCCAACGGAACCGACGACCTGTCACCGGAGCGACTCCAGACCCATGCCCGCGCCATTGCGGATGAACTGTACGGACGGAACACCCACCCCCTGCCCCCCGGAGGCGAATCCGGAAGACGGGAACGCCAGCACCCGTTTTTTGATGCCGAACGCTTCCTGATAGCATGGATACATGAGGTGGAGACCGGCCGGAGGGAAGCGTCCGGGGACGACCCCGCCAGCCCCCTTACGCTCTACATCACCACCCTTCAGCGCCTGTTCCGCCACCCGGAGATCATCCTCCCCAGTACCACCGAAACCGAACTCATGCGCTATGCTTTCCTGGTGGCCGCCCGCGCCGCAGCCCAATGGCCCATCCGGCAGAAACCGGCGGCAGGGACGGGGCGGGAACTCGTCCAGCCGATCATTTTTGAGCATTTCCGCGTAACCGGGGTCGCCTGGCACCCGCCACGGCACTTCCTGATTACCGGAGACCAGAACTGGTCTGAAGCCGGAACACTGGAACCCGTCACCGTCCGCACCGCGTTCCTCTACGACCCGTTCCACCCGGAACGGAGCCGGCGCCTGGAAGCACAGTCACCGGAGATGGCGTACAACCGGCAACTCAATCCATCCAACTTCTACAAAAGGCTCCGCGATGTGCTCTGGAACGGCCATTGAACCTCGTTCTCCAGCTTCTTGACCGCGCGGTGCTTGCCCGTGGCCGGCAGCATCTGTCTGCGCCTGGCAAACACCCGGCGCACATGCCGGATTTGCCGGGCCTTCCAGAACACAACCGGGCCATCGGGCGTTGCCGCCACTACGGCCACGTTCTGTCCGCGATCCACGCCGATCCAGTGGCTCCGCATCGGGAACTTCCAGCGACACGGAAATGAGCACATACCAGATCCCACGACGGGAGCAAAACAGCCGCCTTGGCCTTGACTAAAGTCGCAGGGTCTGTAATAGAAAGGTCTCCCGAAGCCGTTCCTTTATCCGGTTTCCCAACGGATTCCCGGAAGGAAAGGTGCCACGAAAACAAAGTGGCACCCAGCGCAACCAGAAGGTGGGATTCCGCGTCATCCACAAACGGATGACCGGAACTGACGGTGGGAAAAACCGGTGTCGCCGGTTGCCAGGCAACACGGTCTGGCGAGCCCCATCGCCGTCCCGCTGTAAACGCCCCGTCTAGGGAAATCAGCCGGGAACGGAAAACATAGGGTGAAGTGGAGTTAATCAAAAATAAAACAAAGGGAATAAAAGTCAAGGAAAAGAAGCCGATACAGAACACAGGAAACAGAAGATAGAAAATAGAAGACAGGGAATGGAAGCAAAAACGGAGCCGGAAGATACCGGAAAGAGCCGCGCCAACTATCCGGCGGATGGCAACTGCCCCTCAATCGCGTCCAGCATGGCCGCCAGATGCTCCAGCAGCCGGAGCTGATGCTGCCGGACCACCGACCGCCCCAAATCCAGCCGCCCCACCGGCAACCGCCGTGACTCCGCCTGCCGCACGATTCCGGCTTCTATCCACCCGGGCAACAACACGGTGTCCATCGCTTCCGCAATCTCCTGCAAAACATTGGAAGCCAGAATTTCCGCAATGCTCTTGTTTACCTTGCCCAGCAGTACCGGAATGATACCCGTGACTATCAGTGGCGGACGACCAAACTGCTCCCGCAGCATGTCCACCTCGGCAATGTCCCGCCCGGGCTGGGTCAATAACCCCTTCATGCTGACCGCCACCGGCACAATCACCTCGTCCGCTGCCAGCAGGGCCCACTGGTTCAGCCGGTCCAGGGCGCTGTTCCCCGCGCAGTCCATGAAAATCCACCGGTACTCCTGCCCCCCATATATCTCCCCATGCTTGAGGCGATCAAAATATTCCAGCACCGCTCGCACGCCGGCGCCATCCCCCAGCCGCCACTCACGGTCGGCCACAGGACCGCAGGCTCCCAGGTCAAAGTTGTCATAAACCGGATAAATCGCCGGCAATTCACCCGTCTGCAGCAGGAAAGGTGTCCAGAACGTCGTCGGCAGGGTGTTGGCATTGAACCCCAGATCATTGGTTGCCGACCCCTGGGGATCGGCATCGATCAACAGCGTGGAAGCCCCACTCCGCGCCGCCTGGTCCGCCAGATTTACCGCCAGGGTCGTTTTCCCCACCCCACCCTTCCGGTTCCAGAAGGCAATCACCCGCGCCCGTGATAACCCAATCCCCGCAGCCCCACGGTCCCCGGACGGAGATGGCTTGACCCCGGAAACCGCATGCCCAATGGGACTCCCGCCCCCACGCCCCGTCAGCCCAGATACGGCGGAAAGCGCTTCAGACGGTTCACCCGCAGACTTCGGTTTTTCAATCAGCATGGCTGTATCTCCGGAACAGATGCCCCCGGACATGGGAAGTCACCACTAGATGACATGTCCGCCCCGCAGGACACCGAAATGGCAGCGGAATGGAGCAGAATTGTCCCCTTGAAAACACCCGCCGCCCGTAAAACCAGGACAAAAAGAACGGAACGAAAGACCCGGGCGGAAACGGAACGAAAACCCCGCCCCGCCCGGCATTTTCAGATTATCACTTGCGCAAAGGCATGACAATATACCGGAAAACCGGCTTCCCAACGTCACCCCCGTCGCCCGCAGGCGTTTCCGGTGAAAACGGACGCAATTCCACCGCCGAAATCTCGTCCTTGAACCGGAACATCACCTGTTCCGTGGTCATCGCCCCCAGAATGTCGAGCAGATAATGAGCGTTGAACATGATCTCGATAGTGGGGCCGTCATAGGCAATATCCATGCTCTCCACCGCGTCTCCCACCACACTGGATTGGGAGCTCATTTCCAGTTGTCCCGCCCGGAAGGTCAGGAGGGCCGCCGCAATCGTCTCATCCGCCACCGGCAATAACCGCCGCAGAGCGGCCACCAGCGGACGGAGCGGCAAGACCACCTGGTACGGCGTCTGGGGCTGCAGCACCGAATCCAGCGACGGAAAGAGGCCGCCCCCCTGCACGGCCCATAACTGCCGGTGCCCCACCCGGAAAAACAGAAACCGGTCGCCAATCCCGAAATCGGCGTCGCCGGGCGGCGCATCGGACAGCAACCGCAACAGGTCCTGTACCCCGCGCCGCGGCAACAGAAATGACAGCCGGGGATTGTCCGCCGACAGCAACCCCTCCCGGTTCACCACCGCCCCGGGCAGCCACGCCAACGCCAGCCGATGACCATCTGTCGCCACCAGCCGCAGGTCCACCCGCCCCGGCGCCGGGGCCGCCGAAGCCAAATCCGCCGGAACCGTCCCCGCCGGCGCCGCGCCGGGCCAACTCAATACCCCCTGCACCACCGTCAGATTGTACCGCCCCTCGTCCCGGGAAACGGCAAACTTCACCCCCTCCAGCGCGGACAATAACTGACCGGGAGCTATCCCGAAAGCCGCCGCCGGACGCTCCGGCAGCGACGGAAAACTGTCCGTATCCGGCCCCAGCAGGCGAAACCGCGCAGAACCGCACTGCAACTGCATCCCGGAATCCTTCCCGCTCCTCATCACCACCTCGTCGCCGGACATCAGACGGACAATATCGACCCACAGGCGACCGGGCAGCAGACCACCCCCATCGGAAAGAACATGGGCCGGACATGAAGTCAGTACCGTCGTGTCAAGATTCGTGGCCGTCAGCCGTAACTGCCCGCCCGTCCCCTCCGCCGACAACTCGGCCGTGCAGAGAATGTGGGAAGTGGACGGAACATTCGGACGCTTGTCAATCACTCCACCCAGTATCTGGAGTTCCTTCAACAAATCCGTGCGTGTCACTTGAACCTGCATCGCGCTGTCTCCTTTCGACCGGCCACCGCCGGAAATCAGGGGGCGCCGCCCCCGGTCGTACATCACCATCCATGCATCATCATGGACTCCATGTTTTATGCCATCCTGATATTCAATGTTTTATATACATCCGGGATCAAATGCAAGGGGTTTCTGAAAACATGCCCGCCCGCCCGGCAGAAACGGAAACAGAAATGAAAGAAAAACAGGGAGGGAAAACGGCAGGGAAAACGCGGACATGAAAACAGCAGAACCCGAAACAGCGAAAAACATTGTCTTTTCCCCAGCACGAGGTATCATGCTCCATTGGCTGTCGCCATATCCCAACTCCCGCAGGTCGCCATGAACATTCCCTGGTACACCCGGAATATCCTCGAAATGCAGCACCTCGATTACCTCAACCGGCAACGCTGGGCCTGTCACCTCATGCTTATGGACGGACTCGCCCGCCGCATCGAGGAACTCCCCCCATCCGAACAGACCCCCGACCGGCTCCCCAAAACCCTCAGCGGCTGGGCCGCCCATCCCTGGCTCCACCGGCATTCCCCGTCCCGCCTGCGCCAGGACATCGCCCGGGTCATCCATACCCTGCTCCCCCCATGCGTCCGCTCCGCCCAGAAGGGCGAACTCTTTGCCGTCACCTATCCCCTCTTTGCCCATGTCCACCACCCATCCCTCATCTGGTGGGACGACCCCCGGCACCCCACCGTCCGCCAGGTGGCCTTCCTCAAAACCACTATCCCCCCACCCCTCACCCTGCTCATCGCCCAGACCGGCTTCCCTCACGCCATCATTGCCGCCCTCTGCCTCGGCACCATCGCCCCCATCACCGAGCCCGCCGGCGACATGCGCCCCGAATGGTGGCTCTTCCTCAATCACCAGTTCCTTGAATGGAAACGCCGCGCCTTCCGCCTCACCGAACTCATCCCTGAAGCCGAACGATGCGGCCTCAACCCGGATGCCCTGCGCCAGCTCACCGACCCGGACCAGTCCCCCGTAGCCGGCGATACACGCGAAATCGAACTCATCCTCTGGGAACTGGACCACGGACTCCCTCCGCCTGACGCCATCCGGGAATGCCCCGCCTGGACCTACCAGGTGGACTGGTTTGAACGCTCATGGCACCCGGACTCCCGCTACCGCCGCCGCCGCGCCCCTTACCTCACCGCCGCCCTCCAGAACCATGCGCCGCATATCACCCTGGAGACCCTCAACCGGGCCTGGCAATGCGCCCCCCATATCGCCCAGGCCATCGGCATGCTCATCGAGCAGACCCTCGTCCTCAAACGCTTCGCCTCCCTGACCGAACTCTTTGTCCGCCACGCCCCCCATAACCAACTCGATCTGATGTTCGTCCCCGAAGCCCTCGCCGTCTGGGATGCCGCCGCAGGAAACCTCCCGCCCCAACCATGAATCCCAAAAGCCCGCCAGGCCAGGCAAAGCCGGGAGCAGGAAACCTCCCGCCCCCGGAAAGACAGCGCCCGGCCCGAATGCCATTGGCAGTTTCATTTACAGCCTCATGGGCATCACCAGATGCCGGAGCGTCAGGGAGGGGGAAATGCCCGTGTCCGCTATGACGGGCTCAAACCAGACCGGCAAAGTTTCATCCGTTAGCCCGATGCTCACCCAGGACGAACCAGACGATTCCAGAATCTCCAGCAAATAGCGCCCGTTGATCCCCACCGCCAGTGACGGCCCATCGTAGCCAACATCGAGGGTCTCGACGGCGCCGCCGCCCGCCTCCGACGTCACAGCCAGTGCCAGTTGCCCCGCCTTCAGTTCCATCCGCAACCATGGCGTGCGCCGGTCCGCCAGCACCAGTAGTCGCTGCACCCCTTTCAGCAACCGGCGCACCGGCGCCACCGCCCGATGCGCCGGCTTTTTGTCCAGGATGGGCTCCACCTTCGGAAATGAGCGATTCAGCGGCCGGGACCACATCTGCCGGTGTCCCGCCTGAAAAAACAACGCCGGCTCACCGGATGAAAAGGCAAGTTCCTCTGCCCCGCCAGCGGACAGCAAACGCACCAGGTCCGTTACCCCGCGCCGTCGCAGCCCGAACGACAGCGACGCCGCCTCCGAAGACAACGCGCCCGTCCGGTCACTGACCGACCGGGACAGCCACGCCACCGACATCCGGCAGCCATCCGTCGCCACCAGCCGCAGGTCAGCACAAAAGGCAGTCCCCACCGAAGCACCGGAGCGCGTCAGGGTCCACTCAATCCCTACGGGAAGGCGATCAGGCTCATTGGGCATGGAGAACTGAACCCCCTTCAGGGCCTGAAGCAAAAGCCCAGCCGAAACCCCAAAGGGCACCCGTACCGGCGCCGGTTGCACCGGAAACGGCTCATTCTGGAGTCGCGGCAACTGAAACTCGCCGTCCCGGCACCGTAACAACACTGCCGGACCCTCTCCGCCCGTAATCTGAACCCGGTCATCCCCCAGCCGCTGCACGAGATCAGACCACTGACGGGCAGGCAGCAACAACTCCCCACCATCTGTGATCTGCGCCGGACAGGATGTGGCCACCGTCGTGTCCGGGTTCGTGGCCGCCAGAAACAGGCGCCCACCCTTCCCCTGCTCCGGCGCCTGGGCTACGCAGAAAATATGGGCAGTCACCGGAACCGCGGGTTGGCGGTCGATAGTTTTTCCCAGAATCCGGAGTTCCTTGAGTAACTCCGCTTTCCTGACATCGATCTGCATCACAAAACCTCCTTTGTTTCAAATCCGGCTGCGGCCGGAAAACGATGATCATCAGCCCCCCATTCCCCACCGCTTTTTGCCCACCGCGCGGGCAATCCGGGAAGCCATGTATTTACCATGTTTATATTCAACTTTTTATATAAAGACAAAGCAGAATGCAAGTGATTTCAAATCATCCGGAAATACTTTTACCGGAAATAATGGCAAAAAAAGCGAATGGCGAGTGGCGAATGGCGAGTGGGAAGGAAGCGAGTGGCGAGTGGAAGTTCACGACTCGCTACTCGCCAATTGAACCTCCCCCGGCTGAAGCCGGAGGATTCTGGTTCTTGCTACTTGCGCGACCGTTCCGCGTACCCAGTTCAGGGCTGGTTCATGCCGCCCGCCCGCTCGAGCATGAAGAACCAGCGGGCAGCACAGCCCATACCAATCCCGGACATTCAGCGCCGCATTGGCATCGACGTGCGCCTTGTATCCGCACCGCCTGCAGACGTAGGCATGTCTTCGACGTTGGTTGATCGCCCCGCACCAATGGCAGGTCTGGCTGGTGCAGGCGGAATCGACGTACTCGACCGCGATCCCACTTGTATTCGACAAAGGTCTGAAGTTGCCGGAAAGCCCAGCCGCGCATCCCGGTCATGATGAGAGGGGAGGGGAACCCTCCAGGTGCCATCCACTGCCTTTCCGCCGCGCCGCAAGATAGTTTTCCACAAACGGCTGGATACTCAGAAACAACTGGCGGTTCCGCTCCACTTCCGGCGATGCTGAAACCGACCCACCCCCACGGGCCGTCACATCCACGCCCCTCTCCTGCAGCACTTTCCGCAGTTCCTCGTACAGCCGCACCAGCAGGGTCATGTACCGCGCCTTGTGCTCAGCAATGAGCAGTCCCCCGGTCACATCCAGTTGCTGCTGAATCACCAGCCGCAGCAGGCTTTCCTCCAGCGAAATCGAAAACTCCTCACTCTGATCATAGTCAATCGCTTCGTAAAACCGTTCCCGGTCGAGCGGACCCTCTTGCAGGATCATCTCCCGAATCTGGTTCCGGCTGGAAAGCCGCGCCACCTCCATCACCAGCAGCCGCCGCTGCGCCGCCTCCCCAGCCGTTCCCAGATGCCGCGCAAAAATCAGCCGCTGCGCAATCACTGCCTGCAGTGCCTGCGCTACCGAGGATCGTGAGGGGCCAAACTCCAGCAACTTCGGAATGGCATCATAGGTCGTTGTCGCCGCATGCATCGTCGCCAGCACGAGATGTCCCGTCAAAGCCAGTTCCACCGCCACCAGTGCGGTCTCACTGTCCCGAATCTCCCCAATTGCAATCACATCCGGGTCCTGCCGCTTGGCGTTCAGCCCGGCCTCCTTGTAACTTCCCACGCAGCTTCCAATCTCAATCTGCTGAATCGTCGCCTTGCCGTCCGGGTAAATCACCTCCACCGGGTCCTCAATCGTGATGATGTTGACCGGCTTTTTCTGATTGAGCTGCTGCACTATCGCGGCCATCGTGTGCGTCTTGCCCGAACCCGTCGGACCTACGATCAGCACCAAACCCCGTGTCAGCCGTTGCTCCACAATGTCCGTCACCAGCCGCAGCGCCGCCGGATGAAATCCCAGCGTCACCGGATCGGGGGGGGCATGTGGAATCCGCCGCGCCGAAAACGCCAACCCCCGCCACTTCCGCTCAAACCCGATGGGCACCACCAAATGGACATTGATCCGCAGCCGACCCAACAGCCGACCGTTGCCATCCACGAAACTGTAGGCGAAATTCACTCCCTCCGGTGGCAACCGCTGGGTGAAGTCCGGGTACCGCCGCCCATCCTCATGTATCCTGTACAACCGTTCAATGGACTGCATGTATGTCGTAAACCGGGTCATCTCAAAGAGCAGGTCCAGCAGGTCCTCCTCATTGACAATCCGCCCGGGCTGAATCACTTCCATGTTGCCGTTCGCTGCCCGTACCCGAATCTCGCGTCCGGCAATCACATGCCAGTCGGAGTGTCCCTCCTGAATTAATTGCGTGAACAAATCCAGCAGCTCCGCGGCCGTGTACCGTGGCGCAACGGACGGATTGACCAGATCACTGACCCGCCGCAGCACGGCCGCGCACTTCTCCCACAGTTCAATCCCCAAATCCAGCCACCGCGACAATGTGTAACTGCTTGGCGCCCCGGCCGTGACTATCTGGTTCCCCAACGGCACCTCCACCACCGCCGAAGCCCCGCGCCCGGCCCGTTCTGCCACCTGTCGTCCCACGAACTCCAGGCGCGGCGGCCGCCCCGCTACCAGCCGCGCCGTCAGCTTCCCGTTCCCCAGCGCCACCCGTTCGTCCATCGTCAGCGGCGCATAACTTTCCAGAAACACCGCTACGTCTTCCTGCTGCAAACTGGCCAGCAACAGTGCCGGCAGGTCCACTTCCACCACCTGCACATCCCCGTCAGGACTGCGTCCGACCTCGTCGAGATACCGCCAGACTGCTGCCGCATGAGATTCGGCCACGACCAACTGCACCTCGAAATCCGGCAGTAACCGCAGCCGCGAAAGTGAAGACAGCAGAAGCTCAACGAAACCACGGTCATTTTCAGGTAACATCCTGATCCTCCATTTATGACGGGCTCAAACCAGACCGGCAAAGTTTCATCCGTCGGGTGCGCCAGAAATCCCGGCGACAGACCCAATCAGTGACATTCTCCTTCACCTAAAGGCGAAGGATTCTTTCTCAGGTTGCAGGATTGCTCCCACTTCCCAAGCTACATTGGATATGCGGTCTGTACCGCGTAGGCACTTCTGCGACGTGTAGCGCTCCTTTTGCAGAACCACTGGCATCCCCCCTTGTAGGCGAGCATCTGCCTGAGCTGTCCCGACGACATCTGGTGGATTTTCTGGTTTGCCACCTGGTTGTACTTGGCCGACCGCATCAAGCTGGCCGGCTTCAACCACAAACCCTTCTTGCGTACCACCCGCCAGAAAGAATTGGAGTACAATTCTCCCGCCGCTCAAGCCAGCCGCTCGAACTGCTCGGAAATGCCTAGTTTTAACCTGCGGACACAATACATCTAAAAAAATCCGTTGCTTAAACACAATGATAACAAAAAGCCGCCCTAAAGGGCGGGGCTTGAAACCCGGTTTTCTTGGTCAATGCCAATCACATTGCCTGTGTATGCTCCCTGCTCTTTGGGCTCCACATCCAGGCAGAACTGGGCATAGTACCCATCTGCCCTGCGTATCACCCGCACCCGATTGATTTTGAAGCTGAGGATATGGTATCTTGCCTCACCATTGCAGTACAAGGCGAATGTTCGTGCGTTGAAGCCGTCGGTGAACGTGATGAACATGCCGTCAGGAGACAGCTTCCAGCCGGACAGCTTGTACTCGACCGACCGACAGCTCTTCTTGAACTGCGGATAGCCCTTCTTGACCGCGTTGTTTCTGTAGTCGGTATGGAACCAGGAAATGGAAGCCCAGGCTCGCTCGGCACTTGCCTGCTTTGCCCCTGGGTCTAACTTCCTGACAAAGTCAAACTCTTTGGCCAGGTCTTGGCAGTAGGCATAGAGAACAGCTTTGTTTTCGCTCTTGTTGTTCATTCAGTACCACACACATTTGTTTCTGACAAACTGTGCAGTACGGATGGCTTTATCCAAAACCTGATACTGCTCTGCTGTCCCGTTGGGCAGCCTGGCTTCCATGACGCTCATACTGCTGTTTTATCACGGGTTTGGCTTGATAAAACAGCGTGCGCCTTATATCCCTGCCCTAAAGTGCAGGGCTTTACGGCGTTTTTTTTCGGTAAAGGGCGGCTTCACTCATGGCGGGCAGCATCCGGGCAGGGATGACAGGCTGGCGGACTGGACCGGAAGGTGGACGTGGGGCGATGCGCGTCTGCGGGGGGGG
>Ga0308407_1000862_pt1 | contig 18902 bp, 16 predicted proteins | sample HotsprSampleMSe2_FD_203476 | JGI IMG/M metagenome (GOLD analysis project Ga0308407, IMG submission 203476) | Hot spring phototrophic mat microbial communities from Mushroom Spring, Yellowstone National Park, Wyoming, United States - 20060911_MSe2 ...
GCTCGATGCAGGCATTTTCTACGAAATTCCCGTGTGGCAAGCAGGTGTATGGTACAGAAATGTACCTATTCAGACGAAAGGCAGTCAAATCAATTTTCAAACGGCTTTCAAACACCAAGGTTTGAAATTTTCTTATAGCTACGGAATGGCTATCGGTGCTTTGCGAGGTTTTGGCGGTACTCACGAAGTGGGCATCTCTTTTGCCATTCAGAAAGAAGCAAGAGAATACCGCTGGAGCTATGTGCAATTATCGTTGTTTTAGTAAGTAATTCATACTCAAAAATAAATGATTTTGTGGGCAGTTAGGAAAGCTCACTGAGCTCTTCGCTCAACGAACAGAAGAGCTATCCCAAAGATTTGAGTTCATAGCTTTTGCGAGCTTCCATCCAACTGGCATTAATTTCAAAGCCTAAAAGCAACAAAAAACTTAGCAAGTAAATCCAAAGCATCAAGGCAATAAACGTTCCGATAGAGCCGTATAATTTATTGTAGCTGGCGAAATTTTCAAGATAAAACGAAAATAAATTCGTTATCAAAATTGCTGTAATTGATGTAAAAACCGAACCCAAAGAAAAAAAACTCCACTTTTCGTGGCTGGCAGGAGCAATGTAATAAATCATCGAAATCGTTACGAAAAATACTGCGAAAGCAATCAGGTACTTAGCAATCAGTATTCCCCAAACAAGCCACTGATTGTTCAAAAATCCCCAGTCTGCCAGCATATTCATCACGAAACGGCTCACAATAAGAGCCACTACAGCAAAAAGAAAGACAAAAGCTATTAGCAAGGTCAGGTACAAAGCTATGAGACGGAGTTTCAAGAAACTGCGTTTTTCGGCATACAAAAATACGCTGTTGAAGGCTACAATCAGTGCCGCCATTCCGTTAGTTGCCGCATAAAGGGCAAACAAAAAACTCAGTGAAAGCAAATCGGTTCTTTTACGAGACATAATATCGTGAATCGTTCCATCAACAAACTTGTAAATCTCCGACGGAATGTTCGCTTTGGCAAAAGCCATTACTTGCTCGTAGCTAATAGGCGTGTAAGGAAGCAAAGTAACCAAAAAAAGCAAAAATGGGAAAAAAGAAAGCGTAAGGCTAAACGCCACCGAACTTGCTCTGATATGCAAAGAATTGTTGAGAATATTTTTCAAGAGAATTTTCAGAAAAACATACGCCGAAACTTTCGCCTTTCTGCCTATGTGAAAAGCGTGCAGCACCGTCTCAAAGCGTTTAAACCAATTTTTGGAAACGATATGTTTATGTAAAAATTTTTTCATTCAATTTGGGCTAAATGCCTGCGGTCATTGTGTTTGAGTATTCTGAACATAGAGCCTGTATGTTGCAAATGATACAGCGAAAGATTGTGATGCTCGAAAACGTCCATTTGCGAAAGCGGATAATTGAGCCACCAAGCCAACAATATTCGCATTGCTCTGCCGTGAGAGCAGATAAGGATATTTTTTTCAGGACTATTGAGCAAAACTTCTGTAAAGGCTTTTTGTCTTTTCATCACATCTTCGGGGGTTTCGCCTTGGGGCAAAGCCAGATGTGTGTTGCCCATACGCCATTGTTTTACATAATAGCTATATTCTTGGTGAGCCTCTTTGCTGAAAGCTTTGCCTTCGTGTATTCCCCAACTGATTTCGTCGAGTCCTTCGTGTTTTTCGTGAGGAATACCCCTTTTCAGAAATTCGCTTACGGTTTGCTCGGTGCGTTTGAGCGTAGAAACAAAGATTTTTTCTATCGGTAAATGCTTGTAATGCTCAAAAAAGTATCGTGCTTGCTTTTTACCTTTTTCGTTGAGGTCGGCATCGATGCCTCTGCCTTGTACCATACCTCGTCGGTTGTATTCGGTTTCACCGTGTCTTATGAGATATAAATTTTTTATCATAATTATTTTTTTTAAAGTTCCTTCAAAAAATTCATTATCCCTTGAAAATAAGCCTCTGCAATATCTTTTACACGCGAACTAACCCAGATGTTTCCAACTTGCAGTGTTTTTTCGTTGAGGCGTTTTATTTCTTGGTCGCTATCTTGCAGAAGGCTTTCGCCATAGCAAACAATTCCTTTTACCGATTTGCAAAGTAACAAATTTCGGGCATAAACGCCTTGTTTGCCTGTAAATAAGCATTTTTCTTGCAAAAATTTTTGATTATTTTCCACAGGCACAGGCGGCACACCTGCAACTATCTGATGAGCTTGTAAGATTTTTTCCGAAAAGTAAATGGAAAGTTCTATATCTTTACTTGTCAATAAACGCAAAAAGTCTTCTGTGCTGTTTTTGTCCAAATCTTGCCATTCAAAAGCACCTGCTACGAAAGCCATTGCAAAGTTTTGTGAAACAGGCTTTTTCCAAGGCGAATTTTGTTCATCTACGTTGTAATGAATGATAAGCGTAAGGTCGGGAGCAAATTCGTTGATTTTGCGTACGCGTTCTTGCAATTCTTGTTTTCGGAAAAATAGTCTGAAAAATTGTTTTTCGTTCAAGGGTTTTACTTTTTTACGTTTTTTGGATGAGTTTTGCTGTCTGAAATTTTCCAAATATTCTTGGTAATGTTGTTGGAAGGTTTTTTCGAAAGCTGTGTAATTAGGTTGTGAGCGTGTGAGCATCACATTGGCTCCGTATTGTTGTAGTTTTTCTTGCAGAAGTTTAGCAGTTGCCCAAGCCAAATACGACTCCCAAAAAAAGATTTGAGTGCTATCGGGTAAGTTCATTTCAATATATTTACCTTCGAGGCGAGCCGTTACCGAATCACCTGCGAAATGTCCGGGGTCTAAAGCGATTTTTAGTCCTGATAGTGGCTTTCTGCCCAAAAATGTATTGAGTTTCAGAAAAGCCTTTTTCTGCAAATAATTTTCAAAAATTTTCTGGTAATGCCTTTCAACAAGCATAAGTGTATCGGCTGTGATTTTGGTTTTACCAAGTAGCAAAAAACTATCTTTCCAAACTTTTAATTGAGTTATTTCTCCTTTCAGTAGATACTGAAAAGCCCGCTGACGCAGATGTTCAGGTAAATTTTGAGCATCAATTTGTTTGCAAAAAAAAATTACCAAATACCCAACCAATAAACAACAAAGCCGATATTTCATTTTGACAAAAAGAAAAACACTCCCCAAATTTAGTTTCGGGAAGTGTATAAAGCGAGAAAATAAATTTATTTTTTTGATTTGGGAGCAATCGTAACTATCATCTTCTTTCCTTCCATTTGCGGGGCTTGCTCTACTTTGCCGTACTCATCTAATTTTTCAATAAATTTGTTCAGAATTTCCTCACCACGTTCTTTAAAAACGATTGCCCTGCCAACAAACTGCACGTAAGCCCGAACTTTTGAGCCTTCTTTCAAGAAACTTTCAGCGTGCTTGAGCTTAAAGTTAAAGTCGTGGTCATCTGTATTAGGACCGAAACGTATTTCCTTAACGACGGTTTTCTGTGCTTTGGCTTTGAGTTCTTTCTGTCTTTTTTTCTGTTCATATTTGAATTTAGAATAATCAATCACTCTACAGACAGGTGGGTCTGCTTTGCTATTGATTTCTACCAAATCCAGACCTTGCTCTTGGGCAATAGCTAAGGCTTCTTTGATGTCATAAATACCTTGCTCAACGTTTTCGCCTACCAAACGCACTTGCGGCACACGAATTTTCTCATTAATTCGGAAGGGTTCTTCCTCTTTCCCTTTCCGATTGGGCAATTTTGAATTGATAATGACCTCCTTTTTTTAGTGAAACTTACTGCAAATATCTAAAAAAAGATGTATTAGCCAACATTTTAGGGAAAAATATTTTGTAAAAAACAATACTAAGTACCGCAGAAAAAAATTTTTGTAAGATTGTCTAAATAATTTATTTTTTCTTATGTTTGCTTGCAGAAATCCTAAAACCCAAATTTTATGCAAATCAATAAAATTTTAAGTCTTTCAAAGGCTTTGATTGCCATAGTATATTTGCTCACGACGGCTTGCGGTGAGCCTGAAAACGCCAAAGAAAAAAAAGATGCCCCCAGCCAAAAAGTGAAAGAAGAAGTCATAAAAAATGTGAGTGAAGCAGTCAAGCAGTTGCCTCGTATTCAGGAACTACCCGATTTGCTTGCCTCAGCAGGCGTTGATGATTTTTACGAAAATCTTGTAAATCCTACGAAAAATACAGATAAATACCTAACTACCAATGATTTAGCCTCTATCAATTTCGGCATCTATGCCATCGATTTAGGCTACGTACTCAATTACGAAAAAATACAACTCGGTAACGAATATATGCAATCTTGCAAAAAATTAGCTGATAAAATTGGTGTTACCTCTGCCATAGACCAAGCCACTATTGAGCGTTTCAGCAAAAATCTTGACAAAAAAGACACCCTACTGAAAATTGCTAACGAAGCCGTGCAAAACATAGATAAATACCTGAAAGCCAACGAAAGAGCATCGGTTTCGGCTGTTATTCTTGGAGCTATGTTTGTAGAAGCCCTGCATATCTCTACAAGCATTATTGATATGCCTTCCGATTACGACAAAAAACTTAAAGACCAAATTTTTGGCAGAATGGTAAAAATCATAGCTGACCAAGAAAAATCTTTAAACGATGCCATTAGTTCTTTGGAAGCAGTAAGTTTAGAAAGCAAAGGCAAAGAACTTTTGGAAGGTTTGAAAGGCATCAAGAAGATTTATTCGGAGAAAAAATTTGCTGAAAAATTTGCTAACTATCAAGGTGGCGACATTCCTGTTTCTACCGAAGACCTCAAACCATTGCTTGCCGAAACCAAAAAAGTCAGAGCCTCGCTTATTCAATAACCAAAATTTTTCAATAATTTCACTTCCAACAAATCAGGACACGCCGCAAGTAGTTCCTGATTTGTTTTTTTGTAAATCGGGTGTGGGAAATCGCCTGCAATTTCACAAAGTGGCACCAAAGCAAAACGACGCAAATGCAGATATGGGTGGGGGATTTGTAAATCTGTTTGCTGAATAATTTCTTGTCCGAAATACAAAATATCAATATCAATACAACGCGAAGCCCATTTTTTTTCTCTCTTACGTCCCAACGATAGCTCTACGGCAAGCAATTTTTCTAATAAATTTTCTGCCGAAAGCGAAGTTTCCAGCACACACGCCTGATTGAGAAAAGCGGCTTGATTTTCTATGCCCCAAGCGGCTGTTTCATAGACAGAAGATACTTTTTTCAATGTGCCTAAATCCTTTATTGCCTCCAAAGCTACCCGAAGATTTAGCAACTTGTCGCCTTCATTGCTACCCAATAGAATATAACCTTCTTCCATTCTGATTTGTGAAAAGTAGTTCCACAAAATTAAAAGGACACTTTTACTGAGTCAAAATACTGATAGACAATTTTTTGTCTTGTCTCTTGCCTCTTGTCTCTTGTGTCTAATCACTAAGTAGTTTAACAAAATTAGATGAACATCTAAATTTTCATAAAAACTTGAAAAACAATATTTTTCTCGTATCTGATGTCTAATTTTTTGTATCTAACTACTTGTTTCCGAAAAAACTTTTTTGTAGATAGGTTTTCGGTAGGCAAACTGAAAGTAGAGAATAGGATAAAACAGAAAGTCGAAGAGGCGAAAAGGTGTTTCGAACTCAATATCATCAACAATATCTGCTTTATCGCCATTTTTGATGATACGGTGCGTGTGTCGCCATTTTTTTAGGAAAAAAGGTAGTTTTACACCTTCATCAACAAAAAAAATTTCATCTTTGCTTTCTTTTTTCTCTACAATCACGCTTTCCCATTTTTGTTTGAAGAAAATAAAATCCAATTCAACTACCACGCGGTCTTGCTTTTCCGAGCCGTCGAAACGCAAGAGTTTCACTTTCGGGAAGGGTGGAGAGAGTTTTAGGAAAAGTTCTTTGGTAAAAAGCCTAAAAACTTGTCTAAACGATTGATTGACCGTGGTACGGAGGTTGAGTTTCATTCATTGTACATTTTAATTCTGAATCATACGTCCATTTTCGTCGTATTCTCTGATTTGCGGTTCGGTGGTAGTGTCGTACCAAGTTCTTGGGTAGCTGATTTCTTTTTTTCTTTTGCCGTTGGGGTGAAATTCTACCCAGTTGCCTACTTTCACGTCGTTCTGATACGTACCTTTTACTGCTAAATTGCCGTTGCTATGGTAGAGGTAATACGTACCTTCTTTTTTGCCATTTTTGATAGGAATAACCTCTTTGAGTTTTTTGCGTTGCTCGTCATAATAAGTGATTTTAGATTCTTTCAGAAAACCTCTGTAATATTTGGTTTTGTCTAAAAGCACAAAATCGCGGTCTAAGGCATCTTTGCCGTAGCGTTCCCAACGTCCGTGTTTTACACCAAAATAGAAAAAACCTTCTTCTACGATTTTGTCATTTTCTAATTTTTTGTAAGGTCCGTGTAAGATTTTTACCTCATCCCAACGGGTCTTGTCGTAGGTATTTACATAAATTCGTTTTTTCTTTGGATTGTAGGTATAGATTTCCTCGATGTACTTATTTACCAAACTTCTATCTTGTACTTTGAGGTAATGAAAAACCTCCGTAATGGTACTTACAGAGCCGTATTGTTTGATAAATGTTTTTTTAGTTTTTTTTCCGTAGAAAACATTCTTTTTAGGCTTCGCTTCTTTTACTTCTTTTTTTTCGCGAGGTAGCTTAATTTTCAGGTCGGGGATAGTATCGGTTTCTAAGCTATTGTCATCAATATCTTGCGAAAAACCTTGAAAAATTGTTACAAACAAAATAATTACTAAAATACATTTTCGGCTTATCATAGTCATTGATAAATTTTTACTTTTTACATTGAAGTAAAGCCAAAACGCCAAAATTTACTTTTTATTTAGCTTTCATACGCAGTTTTATATCAACGTATTCATATACATACGCCACGATAGAGAAAAGCAAGAAAATAAAAGCAAGCGTTTTCGAGAAAAACAAACTACTTGTAATGAGAATGAATATGAACGTAATCACCCCAAGGTTTCTGAAAACGCTCATATACACAAGTATTGGTCTTGCTTTGGTTAGGAGTTCGTTAGCTCTTTCTAAATACTGATTGATTTTGATGCCCAAACTTTGCAATCTTCTACGCAAATTAGCTTGTACTTCCTTATCACCAAGCCCCTGCAACACAAGATTATGTACTTCTTCCTCTTTATCATTAAAATTTCGTGCCAAACGCACCAAATTATCAATTTCTTCGGTCATTTTGGTATAACGCAAGCGTGAGGCAATTACCGAAAGGAAAAACAAAGCACAGAATAGCGTTTCCATGGTAATCAGCATAATCAGATTGCTGGGTTGGGTAACTCTGTTCCAACTTCTTGAAATATCTTTAAACTTAAAAAGTAAAATATTTTTGGCAAGTGTCATCATCTCGTTCCAAAAAATTCTTATTTCTGTGTTTTTTATTTGAGGTATTATGTTTAAATCTTCTTTTTCTTTTCCGCTGATAATAAATTGCTTGGGCTGTCCCTTGCTGTCCAACTGACTATTTTGCATGATAACTATATTCTTATCTTTGTCGCTCTCTTTGGCATCAATAAGAATGTGGTCTTCGTCAAGAACGACAGCATTATTTTTTTTCAGGTAGGTAATATCGTTGATAGTATAAACTTTTTTGGTATCTTCTTTGGTAAGTTCCCAACGCTCCGAAAGGGTATGGTTGAAACGTTCAGAAGCAATAATAGAAAGAAAACCTGAAAAGGCTAATGCTCCAAACATTACGCTCTCCAAAATATAAGCCTCTACTCGTGAGTGTTCGTTGCGTAGGCGTCCTTCAATTTTGATAATTTCTAAATCGTTGTGGTCTATTTGGTAGTCAAAGGTATCTATGAATAATTCTTTTGCAAAGGCAGGAGGCTCTATGGGCGTTGTGGGAGTAGCTTTTTTCTGTAATTTTTTCACCCATTTTCCCAAAGGAAATGGCTCGGTTGATGCCAAAAACTCACTACTTTCGCCTTTGGGAATAGCAATACTACTAAACGAGAGAAGAACCATTGTTCCTGCATAAATCAGGAAAATAATTACATACACCGCAGGTGCTGACTCAGGGTGCAAACTTACATAATCTTTGTAGCCCTTGTATTCTTCAATAGCTCCTGCTAAGATGTAAGTAACAGAAATTACATTGAAAATCCTGAAAAAAACCGACATCAAAGAAACCTTTTCCTCATAATATCCCTCTTTCAGAAAACTATACTTCTCTTTTAGTTTGTTAAATCGAGTTAGCACCCAAAATACCGTACCTACCGTAATCAAAACTTGTATAATACCGAAAATGATAATATCCTGCGTGTCGTGTGAAATACTACTGCCTTTCATAGGTCCCTGATAAATTCCCATAGAAATCCAACGAAGTAATATATCCACGATAAAGGGAGGATAATAAAATCCCACAGTTCTGGTTTCTTGTTGCACACTGCTCATAGTTAGTATTTTTACACCTGTTTTTGTTTCTAACAACAAAAATAAACACAATCTTGTAAATACAAAAATCTCTGAAAACTAATTTTGAAAATTTGCTCTGTTTGTTTATTCTAAAAAAAACACGAAATTAGCACAGGTAAAAATGATTTTTAAAGCGTAAGCAAAATATCATATGTCTAACTCTGCCTTTTTTGAGACCAAAATAGAATACCTGAAAGGAATAGGACCTATCAGAGCAGGAATTTTAAACAAAGAACTCAAAATATTTACTGCCGCCGACCTTATTCAGCATTATCCCTTCCGTCACGAAGACCGCAGCCAGTTCCACCAAATCAAAAATCTTACTGCCGATATGCCTTACATTCAGCTCAAAGGCAAAATCAAATACACCGAAACCATTGGCGAAGGTAGCAAAGAAAGATTTTTGGCGTATCTACGCGACGAAACAGGCGACATCGAGCTGGTTTGGTTTAAAGGCATTGTAGGTATCAAAAAATTCATACAAATCAACCAAGAATACATCGTTTTTGGAAAACCTACCGAATACAATGGGCGTATCAATATCGCCCACCCCGAAATAGAACTCTACAACCCCCAAGAAATCAAAGAAAAAGGTACGCTTTTTCCCGTGTATCACACCACCGATGCAATGAAAAAGAAAATGCTCGATAGTAAGGCTATCGCCAAAGTTATCAGGCAAATTCTGCCACAAGCTCTCCCTCACATACACGAGACCCTGCCCGATGAAATTCTACAACAATACCAACTCATCTCCAAAAAGGAAGCTATCGCCAATATACATTTTCCTAAAAACTTAGAATTGCTCGAAAAAGCTAAATTTAGGCTCAAATTTGAGGAACTTTTCTACACGCAAATCAAACTTATTCGGCAAAATTTGCTCCGTAAAGTTACTTATCAAGGTTTCGTTTTTAAAAGTACAAATCTGCTGACCGAATTTTACAAAAATCATTTAGAATTTGACCTCACCAATGCTCAAAAACGAGTTATCAGAGAAATTTACCAAGATTGTACTTCGGGCAAGCAAATGAACCGCCTTCTGCAAGGTGATGTAGGTAGTGGAAAAACGATTGTCGCTTTTATTGCGATGCTTTTAGCCATTGATAATGGCTTTCAGGCGTGCCTGATGGCTCCTACCGAAATCTTAGCAGAGCAACACTACCAAAGCCTCAAACCCTATGCCGACAGGCTCAACATTCCTATTGATATTCTCACAGGCTCAACCTCAACAAGCGGACGAAAACGTATCCACGATTATTTAGAAAACGGCGACCTCAAAATCCTTATCGGCACACACGCCCTCCTTGAAGAAAAAGTTAAGTTCAAAAATTTGGGCTTAGCCATCATTGACGAACAGCACCGCTTCGGCGTGGAGCAACGCTCCAAACTTTGGCACAAAAACGACACGATTTTTCCTCACGTACTTGTGATGACGGCTACACCTATTCCCCGTACCTTAGCGATGACTTTATACGGCGATTTAGATGTTTCTATCATTGACGAATTGCCACCCGGACGCAAACCTATCAGAACCGTACATCGCTACGACTCGCATCGCCTCCGTGTTTTTGGTTTTATCAGAGAAGAAATCCAAAAAGGCAGACAAGCCTATATCGTTTATCCGCTTATTGAAGAATCCGAAAAACTTAACCTCAAAAACCTAATGGACGGCTACGAGAGTATCGCAAGAGCTTTTCCCGAATATCAAATTAGTATCGTACACGGACAAATGAAGCCCAAAGATAAAGAATACGAAATGCAACGATTCCTGAAAAGAGAAACTCAAATAATGGTCGCTACTACCGTAATTGAAGTAGGCGTAAATGTGCCTAATGCTTCCATTATGGTTATCGAAAATGCCGAACGCTTCGGACTTTCGGCATTGCACCAACTTCGCGGGCGTGTGGGGCGTGGCTCGGAGCAATCGTATTGTATCCTGATGACCAAATACGAACTTTCCAAAGAAGCAAGAGAACGAATAAAAGTAATGGTTGAAACCAACGACGGTTTCGAAATCGCTAATACCGATTTACGCCTCCGAGGACCTGGCGATTTGGCAGGCACACAGCAAAGTGGTATGTTAGACTTGCTCATCGCCGACCTTGCCAAAGACGGGGCTATTCTGGAAGAAGCACGCAAAGCCGCTCAAAAAATCTTAGCCGAAGACCCCGACCTCCAACTCTACAAAAACGCTTGCATCAAACATCAACTGGCAACTATTTCCAAAAATACTACCAACTGGGCAAGAATTTCTTGAAAGGCTGTTTAAATTTTTAGCTGTATTGTAAAAAAATATGATAAAATTTCAATGATTTAAATTCTGTGTGTAAAACATAAATAGACTGCTACCTTTCTACATTTGACAAAAATAAGCATCATCTTTTTTTTGATTTTCTAATAGCTTTCAATACAAATTTATTGTATATTTGGAAAAATTAAGCAAAGCCAATCATCATCAAAATTCAATACATCGTTATTTATGAACTCCACCGCCACCATAAAAAAAGATGCCGTAATTTTCAATCTGATTGAAAAAGAATACCAACGCCAACTGCACGGCATAGAGCTAATTGCCTCCGAAAATTTCGTCTCCGAGCAAGTGATGCAAGCTATGGGAAGCGTACTGACCAACAAATACGCCGAAGGCTTACCCAAAAAACGCTATTACGGAGGTTGTGAAGTAGTTGATGAAATAGAGCAAATCGCCATAGACCGAGCTAAACAACTCTTTGGAGCAACTTGGGCAAACGTACAACCCCATTCGGGAGCACAAGCCAACGCCGCTGTAATGCTTGCCGTATTACAACCAGGCGACAAAATTCTTGGCTTTGACCTTGCTCACGGCGGACACCTCACACACGGCTCACCTGTCAATTTCTCAGGAAAACTCTACCAACCTAATTTCTATGGTGTAGAACCCGACACAGGACTTATCAATTGGGACAAGGTAGAAGAAATTGCTTTGAAAGAACGTCCTAAACTCATCATTTGTGGGGCTTCGGCTTACTCTCGCGACTGGGACTATGCTCGCCTACGTGCCATCGCCGACCAAGTGGGGGCTTTGCTTCTTGCCGATATTTCGCACCCTTCGGGGCTAATTGCTACCAAACTACTTAATGACCCTTTGGAGCATTGCCATATCGTTACCACTACCACACACAAAACCCTACGAGGACCTCGCGGCGGCTTGATTATGCTTCGCCACGATATAGAAAACCCCTTCGGTATCAAAAATCCAAAAGGAAATCTACGAATGCTCTCCGAACTGCTCGACTCGGCTGTGTTCCCCGGCACGCAAGGCGGTCCCTTAGAACACGTCATTGCCGCCAAAGCTGTTGCCTTCGGTGAAGCCTTAGAACCTTCTTTTTCCGAATATACCAAACAAGTACAACGAAACGCCCAAGCTATGGCAAATGAATTTGTACAACGTGGCTACAAAGTCATTTCAGGAGGTACAGATAACCACTTGATGCTCATTGATTTACGCTCAAAAGGACTGACAGGCAAACTCGCCCAAGAAACGCTCATCAAAGCCGATATCACCATCAACAAAAATGCCGTTCCTTTCGATGATAAATCCCCTTTCATCACTTCGGGAATGCGTATTGGTACAGCCGCCATTACCACCAGAGGACTGAAAGAAACAGAAGCCCTGCAAATCGTAGATTTGATTGACGAAACCCTCAAAAACCACGATAACGACACCAAAATCGCCCAAATACGCAGTCAGGTAAATGCCCTAATGCAAAAATATCCGCTGTTTGCGTATTAAATAAAAATATGTATTGTCTGCGTAGATACGCACCGCAATTTTAGTAGATACGCACCGCAGTGCGTATCTACAAAACATGTTTGATATTTTTGTTTGATGTCTTCTCTTTACGTTCATATTCCATTCTGCAGGCAGGCTTGTTATTATTGCGATTTTCATTTTAGCACCAATACGCAACTCAAACAAGACCTCATTAAGGCTATTTGCCAAGAAATAGCCCTGCAAAAAGATTATCTTAACCAAAAACATCTCAAATCTATCTATTTCGGTGGCGGTACGCCCTCAATTTTAGAAAAAAATGAATTAGAAAAAATTTTTGCAACCATCGCTCAGTTTTTCTCTTGGGACAAAGATACAGAAATCACCCTCGAAGCCAATCCCGACGACCTCACCAAAACCAAACTCAAAGATTTTTTAGCCTTAGGCATCAATCGTTTGAGCATCGGAACGCAAAGTTTTAATGAAGAGCATTTGCGTTTTCTCAACCGCATACACTCTGCCCAAGAAGCCGAAATAAGTATCCTCACAGCCCAAGAAATCGGATTTGAAAATATCAGCATCGATTTGATTTACGCTATTCCTGCAACGAATCACACGATTTGGGAAAAAGATTTAGAAAAAACGCTTGCCCTGCAAGTGCCTCATATTTCGGCATATTGCCTCACGATAGAACCTAAAACCGTCTTCGGACACCGATTAGCCCACAAACAAATGCCCCCCATCGACGACCATTTCGCCAGTGAGCAACTACAAATCTTACTCAAAACACTGCAAAAAGCAGGTTATGAGCATTACGAAATCTCAAATTTTGCTAAAAATCAAAAATATTCTATTCACAATACCAACTACTGGCAAGATGGCGAATATCTGGGGATTGGTCCTTCGGCTCATTCGTACAACGGCAATAGCCGACAATACAACATTGCTAACAATGCCAAATATATTGCGGCTATAAACCAAGCCAAAATCCCTGCTCAAATAGAAACGCTTTCTTGGAAAGATAAATTAAACGAGTATTTACTCACAGGGCTAAGAACAAAATGGGGGTGCAAATGGAAAAAAATCAATAATTTATCCAAAATAAATTTTTCTGAATATCAAAGCAAAATATTAGAAAAATACAAAAATGAAGAAATGTTGATATTTGATGAAGAAAAAATTTGTCTCACCGAGAAAGGCAAATTTTTTGCCGACCAAATCGCCTCTGACTTATTTATGATTTGAAAAGCAACCCAAAAACATTTTTACCTGCTGTTTTTTATTTTTCCTGAAAGTTCAGGTCTTTACCGAAGGTTTCCTCTAATCGTGTAACTGCAAAAATAGCTAATGCAAACACAACTGCCCCCACTACCGCCGCACTATTGAGTTTGCCCAAAGGATTTTTCAGCAAATTGTACGAAATATCAACCAACACAAACGAACCTCTCACAAAATTAGGAACCGTAGTAGTTACGGTAGCCCGCAGATTTGTGCCAAAATGCTCCGAAACCGACGTGATAGAAATTACCCAATAGCCCGAACATACACCCAAAATAAAACACAAAGTATAAAACGCTTCCAGAGACCACGTTCCGCTGAATAAATATACGGCACTCATTATCGCCCCCAAAGCCAAAAATAAATACTGTATCTTTTTTCTTGATTTTGTCCATTGGCTAAGCAAGCCGCTTAACATATCGCCAATGCTCAACCCCGCATACGCAAATAAAATCGCTATGCTCGGCTTAGGAATTTCAGACATTCGTAGAGCTTCGCCAAATTCTTTGCAAAACGTTACAAGCAAACCTATCACATACCAAACAGGAACAGTACAAATGATTGAATACAAATAAATTTTCAGACGTTTGGCATTGCGAAGTATCATCATAAAATTGCCACGCTGTACGCCTTCTTGTTTGGCTTGGCTAAACAAACCCGATTCGGCTACGCTTACACGCAAAAGCAGTAGAGCTATTCCCATTCCGCCACCTATCCAATAGGCAGGTCGCCAGCCAAATTGTTGGCTAATCAGCGAGGCAACTACCGCCCCCAATAAGCCCACCGATGCTACTACCGTTACGCCATACCCCCTTTTTTCTTTGCTCATTATTTCATTGACAAGCGTAATGCCCGCCCCCAACTCTCCCGCCAAACCGATACCCGCAATAAAACGCAAAACTACGTATTGCTCAATATTTTGCACAAAGCCATTAGCAATATTGGCAAGCGAATACGTAATGATAGAGCCAAAAAGCACCGAAAGTCGCCCTTTTTTATCGCCCAAGATGCCGAAAACAAGCCCTCCGAGTAGTAAGCCTATCATTTGCGTATTGATAAGCAGATGTCCGTAGTTTTCGATGTCTTCTGCCGAAGTGTAGCCCAAACCTTTCAGACTTTCTATGCGAATAATGCTGAAAAGCAACAAATCGTAAATATCCACAAAATAGCCCAAAGCGGCTACCAGTACGGTTACCCAAATTTTTTTCTGGTCTTTCATAAAAACGGAAAATTACCAATTTTTCATCAGTTTGTTTTTTCATTAGTTTGTTGAGCGAAGCCAAAACGAACTAATCCGCCCACAACGAACTTACAAAAGTTTCTCAAAAAATCTTAATCTTATGTGAGCTATGAGTAGCTATCTTAAAAAATTACATTTGTTTAACCATACTTCGGTGCTTCGGCTGTTTGTGCTGAGCTTGACGAAGTACGTTCACCAACCTGAGGCTCAGTAACCACCATCAACCCCTCCTTAGGCATTTCGGCTCCGCTCAATGACCTAAGGGAGGGGAGTTGTCTCAATCTGCCCAAACTTTTGTGCCTTCGGTGCAATTTTGGCAAATATCTATATTTTTTCGTGAAATAAGCAAATGTTGCCTAAACTGATTGTACGCCTGCGAGTGCCAGATTTGCTGAAAACTACTTTCAGCAAGACTACCGAGTTGGTGCGAAGCATCTTTATCAAAACAGCACGGCACTACTTTGCCGTCCCACGTAATAACGCAAGCGTGCCACATTCGCCAACACTGATTGAGCAGTTTGTTTTTGATACGATACGTACCATCAGCCTGCAACTTGTAGCGGCTGTATTTTTCTTGCGTAGGCAAAAGTGGCGAGCCATTTTGGTAATTATAGATTTGAGCTGTCTTGAAAACAACTTTATCAACGCCTAAATTTCGGGCAAGTTGTTTTACTTCTTCGGTTTGGTGTTCGTTGGGCTTTACGACCAAAAACTGAAAAATCGTATAAGGTTTTTTGAGTTTGCGTTGCTGACGAGTTCTGATAAGATTTTCTGTACCTTCAAGCACTTTTTTTAGATTTCCACCAATGCGATAGGCTTCGTAGGTTTCTTGCGTAGTGCCATCAATGGAAATAATCAGCCTATCCAAGCCTGAATCTAAGGTTTTATCAATGTTTTTTTGGTGCAAGTAATGGGCATTGGTAGAGGTTGCCGTATAAATTTTTTTTCGGGAGGCATATTTTACGAGTTCAAAAAAATTTGGGTGCAGAAACGGCTCGCCTTGAAAGTACAAAGTCAGGTAAAGCAGGTTATCGGCAAGTTCGTCAATGATTTTTTGGAACAAATCTTTTTCCAAAATCCCTGTGGGGCGTGTAAAAGCACGCAAACCACTCGGACACTCGGGACAACGCAAATTACAAGCCGTGGTAGGCTCTACCGAAATGCTGAAAGGCAATCCCCAGTGCTGTGGCTTTTGGCGAAAACGCGAAACGTAATAGCTCCCCAAATTTTTGGTAATGTTCCAACATTTTTGGGCAGTAAGTTTGCTAAGCAAGTTGAGCCAGTCTTGCCAAGAAGTAATCATTTGCGAGTAGGTAAAGGTTTTTGAGGGAATTTGCTCACGTTGAATAGTTCTTCATCAACTTTGGTTTCTTTTACTTCTACGGCGTGATACGTGATGCGAAACGAAGGATACACATACGTAAAACGCAAAGGCAGATACACTACTTTACCGAAAACTATATCGTTTGCATTTCTTTTGTATTTTTTTAAAAAATCGGGGTGAAGAGGATACCTTTTGGCAAAATAATACATTCGCCCACGCACCGAATTATCTTTGGTAAATTTAGACTTCACCATTAGCAACTGACACTTATAGCCTAAAACCTCTACTTTACTGGGTTTGAGTTCTTCTTTGAGAATAACCTCATCAACCACGCCTGCGGGGCTGGTGAAAAGCGTATCTTTTTTAGGAAATTTCTCGTAAATTGTATTTGAGGAAGCCAAATAAATTTGCGACTCCATCTGGCAACCTGCAAACTTCCAATGAAAATTCGTTCCTTTGATATACAACGTTGAAGATGAACCCAACAGGTACGAAAGAAAAAAATCTTTTTTCTGCAAAGTGGTATCGGTAATTTCTAAATTGTGTATGTAGCGAACATAGCCTTCAAAAAATTGAGCGTGGGCGTAGGCTACAAAAAACAACACAAAAGGCAATAAAAACACTTTTTTCATACAACTTTTGATTTTCTGAAAACTATTTCAAAAATAATGCAAGAATTTTTTAAGAGAAAATTTTTCCTAAAACAATCAAGCAAACGATAGGAAATAATAAATACAAAACGGCAGGAAATAATGGATATTCAGCGATACTGCCATCGGTGCGGAAGGTGGGTTTGCCTATTATGTTCTCAATAAAGACAACTTGATGAGGGTCTTGCGGTAAATATAGCAACTTTTGAGGTGTGCCATCGCTAAGTTTTCTGATGACTGCCTCTCTGTGAGTTTGGGTACTTACTCGGTAGGTTTTATTTGCCACGTTTAGTTCAAAAAAAAGTTTCATCAAGGGTTTTCTATTTACTTCTATGTTGGTTGATTGCATCTCCACGAACTGTTTTTTTGAGGATTTTTTGTATTTGTTGCTTTGTGATATTTACCCACAATAGATTTAAACAAAAAATGCTTAAAAAAATAGAATAATAACAAGTAAAATACAATGATTTTATGTTACTTGCGTTCTGAATTTTAGTACAAAAACGCAAAATTTAAATTATGATGAAAAAGTTGTTTTCAGCAATCTTTCTGATAGGAGCACTTTGGCTACAAAGTAATGCCCAACTCCAAAACAATCAGGCAAAATTTGAGCCTCTGTTCGATTTCAGAGCAACACCTACTCGCTCGGCAAGTGGTATGCCCGGCGAAGCCTACTGGCAAAACCGTGCCGATTATGTGCTAAACGTAGAACTTGACCCCGAAAAGCACAGCATCAAAGGTACTTTTAAAATCACTTACACCAACAACTCCCCCGATGCTTTGCCTTTCTTGTGGCTACAATTAGACCAAAACAAATTTAAACCCGATTCTCGCGGTACATACGTGCAAAACATCTTAGGTAGCCGTAACCAAGCAACTCCTACAACAGGATACACCCTCGAAAATGTAAAAGTAGGAGGTAAAAATGCTCAATACATCATCGACGATACGCGTATGCAAATACGCCTCGATGTGCCACTCAAAGCCAAAGGTGGTAAGATTGACATTGAAGGTTCTTATTTTTTTGATATTCCCGAATACGGTGCCGACCGCACAGGGCGTATCAAAATGGAAAAAGGTTGGATTTACAACATCGCCCAATGGTTTCCGCGTATGTGTGTCTATGACGACATCAAAGGCTGGAACGTTGAGCCTTACTTAGGTTCAGGCGAATTTTACTTGGAATACGGAAACATCGAATACAAAGTTACTGCCCCTGCTAATATGGTAGTGTTAGGTTCGGGAGCATTGCAAAACCCTACTGAGTGTTACACTGCCGAGCAACTCAAACGCTGGGAACAAGCCCGCAACAGCGACAAAACCATTGATATTATTTCAGAAAATGAAGTTGGCACGCCTGCCTCACGCCCCGCAGGAAAGTCTAAAATCACTTGGCACTATAAAATAGAAAATACTCGCGATGCCGCTTTTGGTGCTTCGGCAGCTTTTATTGTTGATGCGGCTCGTATCAATTTGCCAAGTGGTAAAAAGATATTAGCTATTTCGGGGTATCCACAAGAAAGTGTAGAAAGAAATACGAAAAGTGGTGGCTGGGAACGTTCTACCGAATACACCAAAGCCGCAATTGAGCATTATTCTAAAATGTGGTATGAATTCCCTTACCCTACTGCTGTAAATATTGCAGGTAATATCAATGGTATGGAATACCCAGGATTGAGTTTTTGTAGCTATCGCTCCAAAGGAGAAAGACTCTGGGGCGTAACTGACCACGAATTTGGGCATAACTGGTTTCCAATGATTGTTGGCACAAACGAACGCCTCTACCCTTGGATGGACGAAGGTTTCAACACTTTTATCAACTATTACAGCACCTTAGAATTTAATAATGGCGAGTACAGCGATAGAGGACTTGGCGAACCTCGCCAATTCACTCGACTTTTTACATCAGAAAGAAGAGAAGCTATTTCTACTTATCCTGACGTAGTACAAGACGGTAATTTAAGCATCACCGCTTACTACAAACCGGGTATGGGTATGGTAATTTTACGTGAGTACATTTTAGGTCCTGAAAGATTTGATTATGCTTTCCGTAATTACATCAAAACTTGGGCTTTCAAACACCCTCAACCTGCCGATTTCTTCAATTTTATGAATAATGCCGCAGGCGATGAACTTTCTTGGTTTTGGAGAGCTTGGTTTTATGGCAATGGCACTATTGACCAAGCCATCACTGCCGTAAGATACGAAAAAAATGACCCTGCCCAAGGCGGTA
>Ga0308407_1000872_pt1 | contig 18805 bp, 16 predicted proteins | sample HotsprSampleMSe2_FD_203476 | JGI IMG/M metagenome (GOLD analysis project Ga0308407, IMG submission 203476) | Hot spring phototrophic mat microbial communities from Mushroom Spring, Yellowstone National Park, Wyoming, United States - 20060911_MSe2 ...
TTATATATACTCTTACCATACATCAGACTTGTATGGACAAAATGGTTCAAAGACATACTATAGTGCACCTTATGGACATATGGGAGCAAAGGAATATACAGCATCAGTACAATACAACATGGTTAAGGATCATACATACTAATATATAATGTAGAATAATAAAAGACAGGGGGTTCTCTCCTGCCTTTTTTAATCTATAAAGTAAAGGCAATTTTGTGGAGTTTAATAATCCTGTTTCATGGTTAATTCTTGGTATATTTATTATGGGTCTTGAAATTATATTGCCAGGTTTTGTTATTTTTTGGTTTGGTGTTGGGGGGATTTTAACATCTTTTTGTTTTTTTATTGGTGTTATAGATAAACCTGTTTATGGTTGGCTTTTATTTTTTGTTTTTTCTGTGATATTTCTACTTTCTTGGCACTTTTATTTTAAAAAGTTTTTTAGGAAAGAAATTGTAGATGATTATAATGATGTTACACTTGCAGGACTAAAGGGGATTGCATTGTCTAATATAAATAGTAATAAACCAGGAAGGGTCAGACTTTATAAAAGTTTTCATAGTATAAAAGAATGGGATGCTTTTTCTATTGATGATATTAAGGAGGGAGAAGAAATAGAGGTTATAGATGCCGATGGTATAAAACTTAATGTGAAAAAAGTAGTGTAAAAATAGATATTAAATTAACAAAATTAGCTAAAAGGAGAAAAAATGGATTCAATGGATTTTCTAGTAATTATTATTGGTTTTTTTGTATTTATTCTTATTTTAAAAGGAACAAGAGTTGTTCCGCAGGCTCAAAACTGGGTAGTAGAAAGGTTTGGTAAATATGCAAAAACACTTAAACCGGGTTTGAACCTTATAAACCCTATTTTTTCAAGAGTTGCTGCGAAGATAGATATAAGAGAGAGATTATTGGACTTACCAAAACAAGGTATAATTACTTCTGATAATGCAACTGTTGAGGTAGATGGTATTGTTTTTTTTAAGGTATTAGATCCTTATAAATCTTATTATGGAGTTTCTGGCCTTGAATGGGCTATGTCAAATCTTGCTCAAACTACTTTAAGGTCTATAATGGGTAAGCTTACTCTTGATGAGTCTTTATCTTCAAGAGATAAAATAAATGATGAGCTATTAAAGATACTTGATGAGGCAACAGATGCTTGGGGGACAAAAATAACAAGGGTTGAAATAAAAGACATAAGACCACCCCAAGACTTGACAGATGCAATGACATTGCAGATGAAAGCTGAAAGAGAAAGGAGAGCAAAAGTTTTGGAAGCTGAGGCTAAAAAACAGGCAATGGAGACTGAGGCTGAGGGTTATAAGAGGGCTCAGATACTTGAGTCTGAGGCAAGGAAAGAGGCTGCAATAAGAGATGCTGAAGCAAGAGAGAGACTTGCTCAAGCTGAAGCAAATGCACTAAGGATGGTTTCTGAGGTATTAAAAGTTGATCCATCTACTTATTTGTTAGGACAGAAGTATGTCGATGGACTTGTAAAGTTAGCTTCTTCTGGTAACTCTAAGTTTATTATTATACCTTCTGATATAATAAGTTCTATAAAAAGTATTTTAAGAATGTAATTCTTAAAGGTAGGGTTGCCTCTACCTTTAAATTTTTTTGTTATTGTTTAATTTATAAATATTTAAGATCATAAGATCAATTATATTGAATTAATTAGGTATTTAAAAGATTAAGATTAAAATAGGTAATGTCAAGTAATTGTGTCAAGTATTCCTCTTGAAAGATTTTTATTCATTAAATGCCTCCTCAAAAATATTTAAGTATCTTAATTTCCTACTCTGATATTTTAAGTTCTTATCTCTAAAAAATATATATAAAAATTTATTTGCACTCTCCTCAGAGTGGAAATACCACCTAATGCGTATATTATCCTTAAGCTCAAAACACCTCTCTATCCAGTTAGTCGTACTAAAATAGCTTCTTAGTTTACGAGAATATTTAAAAAAATAAGTGTATTTATCTATTTTACCTCTAAGATTATTAAAATAATCTGTAAAGATTGCTTCATTTCTCCATAAAAGTAAATCTTTTGCGTTCGGGTATTATAGATGGTTTAAAATTACCATCTCGTGTTCAAGGTATAAGATTCATATCTTCAAATATCGTCTTTGGTGTCCTTCTATAGTATCCGTTGCCTCTTGTCTCAATATGATCTTTTAAATATGCTTCCCTCTCTTTTAACATTATTTCTTGTATCATCTCCCTGAAATATTTGGATAATTGTTCTAAAATTATATTGTCCATTGCGAATTCCTCCTTGATAGGTTTTTTTGTCTAATTTCTTGTAGTTATATAATACAACCCTTCAAGAGGAATTTCAATGACACAATTAATTATACACTACCTAAAATCACTAAAATAATGTATCTTTTTGTTAAGTTTATAACCTTATATAAATACATCAGCCCAATTAAAATAGCTTATTTTAAATAATCCAATAATCACTTAGATTTTTGTGTAAAAGTTAGTTTCAGTTATTTCAATTTAAAAGACTGATTCTTAAGTTTATGACTTTAAGGTTTAAGATATTATTGTATTTTAAAGTTTACTGTAAATAATAAATAATTTTTTCTTAAAATTTAGCCTTTTAAATTTTTTATTTTACATAATAAATATAAATTTATATAACTTTAACTTTAAATTTAAGTAAATACAAAAACTCATAAGGGGTTTCTTAATGGCAAAAGAAAAGATGAAAAAAAAGATAGGTATAACAGATACAACACTAAGAGATGCACCACAGTCTCTTTGGGCAACCAGGATAAGGACAGATGAGATACTTGCGATAGCTAAAGAAATAGATGACCTTGGTTATCATTCAGTTGAAGTATGGGGTGGAGCAACTTTTGATGTTATGTTAAGATATTTGGATGAAAACCCTTGGGACAGATTAAAGAAGGTAAAAGAAGTTATAAGAAAGACACCTTTACAGATGCTTTTAAGAGGACAGAATATTGTAGGTTATAAAAACTATCCTGATGACTTATTGGAAGCTTTTATATGTAAAGCTGCTGAGTTTGGAATAGATATATTTAGGGTTTTTGATGCGTTAAATGATGTAAGAAATCTTGAAGCATCTTTTAAGTTTGTAAAAAAAACAGGGAAACACCTTCAGGGCACAGTGTGTTATACTATAAGTCCTGTTCATACTATTGAATATTATGTAGAAAAAGCAAAACAACAGGTTAATCTTGGAATAGACTCTCTATGTATTAAAGATATGTCTGGTATTTTATCACCGAAGACTGCTTTTGAACTTGTTACTGCATTAAAGTCTGAAATTAAGATACCTATACAGATGCACTGTCATTCAAGTAGTGGTATGGCAACTGCGGCTTATGTTAAAGGAATAGAGGCTGGAGCTGATATTATTGATTGTGCTGTTGCTCCTATGGCACTCTTCACATCTCAACCACCAGTTGAGAGTTTGGTTGCTATATTAAGAGAGTATGATGATATTGACCTTGATATTCAGTTAAATGATGCTGTAAAAGTATCTGAATATTTTGAGCAGGTTTCGTATAAGAAGAAAGACTATACTAAAATGCAGAGTTTGATAGATATATCTGTAATAATTCACCAGATACCGGGAGGTATGGTTTCAAATCTTTTAACTCAGCTTGAACAACAAAAAGCTTTGGATAAACTTGAGGAAGTTTTAAACGAGGTACCAAAAGTAAGAAAAGACTTGGGATATCCACCACTAGTGACTCCTACAAGCCAAATAGTTGGAACTCAAGCTGTTTTCAACGTTTTAACTGGTGAGAGATATAAAATAGTGCCTGAAGAGGTAAAAAATTATGTTGCAGGTTTTTATGGTAAGCCACCTGTTCCTATTAATGAAAAGATAAAAAAACTTATATTAGGTGATAGAAAAGAGATAGAAACAAGGCCGGCGGACAATCTTGAGCCTATTTTGCCAAAAGTAAAAAAAGAGTTGGACCCATCTTTAGTTAAGTCTGAGGAAGACTATATAACTTATGCTTTATTCCCTGAAATAGCATTAACTTATTTTAAATGGAGAGATAATCCTACAAAGAATCCTGCACCTAGTGATATATATGATACTCTAAAAAAGAAGAGAGAAGAAGTGACAATTGATAAAGTTACTAAAAAAGAAAAAGAGGAAATACTTACAGTAAAAGAGGTTTATGAACTTGCAAAAATAATAGATACAACAAGAGTCGACTTGATAGAGATTGAAGAAAAAGATAGAAGAATAAAACTTAGTTCTAATACATCTGTATCTAATATGAGTGATTTTCCTAAAAATTCTGTAACTGATTCAAATAAGTCTGTTAAAGAAGAGGGAGAGACTCTTTCATCACCTATGGTTGGAACTTTCTATACAAGACCTTCACCAGATGCAAAGCCTTTTGTTTCAGAGGGTGATGTAGTTGAACCTGGTAAACCAATATGTATAATAGAAGCTATGAAAATGTTTAATCAGATAGAAGCAGAAAGAAAAATGAAAATTATAAAAATAGTTGCTGAAGATGGTAAACCTGTTGAGTTTGGGACACCACTTTTTATTGTTAAATATCTTTAAGTAACATTAAAAGGGTTTTACACCCTTTTTGTTTTTTATTAAAATTTATTTATCAAAATTTTATTTTGGATAATTTGTCATGTTAAAAACTTTTAGAGTTTTTTTCTTATTTTTCATTTTATTTTCTACTAACCTGTTTTCAGGTTTTGAATATGACTTTTCTATAACTCCACCATCATTTAACAGGATTGTGTTTATACCATTACCAGTTTTTATTAAGATAGAGACAAAAGACTTTAAGGTATTAAAAGATAAATTTTATGAAAGCTACAGTGTTTATACTGAAGATACTCTAAATAGTTTTTATAGACCTGACTTATCAAAGTATTATTTTATGTTGCTTGAAAAAAGGGAGAAAGAAGATAACACAATAATTAATATCTCTAAGAATCCTATTAATGCTTATCCTAAGAATAAGAAAGTTAAGGTAAGATTTATATTTGATGCTGAAATAAATAATGTCCAAAATGATGTTGAGGCATATGCAGAAGTCTATCTTGATAAGAAAAATATTGGTATAACAGAACAAAAACTCTTGTCTCAGGAAAAAAACTTTGAGTTTGAAACAACTTATGAAAAACACCTACTACAGATAGTTGTTTTTTTGCAAGATCAGGCCAAGAAAAAGTGGGTTAGACTGAAAAACATAGATCAACCGAGGCCTATTTATTTTGCTCCTAACATCTCTTATGAAAATCTGTATATAAAACTTACTTATTATCCTGATAGAGAAGATAAAAAATATAGATTTAGTGGGAGTTTTTTTATTGAAACTAAAAATTAAAGGCTTATTTAAATTTTTTTCAAAGGAGAAAGACTTGCGTAAGTATAAGGAGATTTCTTATATAAGAAGACTGATAATAAATAGTGTTTTTAATGCAGGTTCTGGCCATCCAGGTGGTTCTTTATCAAGTGTTGAGCTTGTTTATGTTCTTTTTGATAAGTATCTAAAGTTTGATCCTTCAAATCCGAAATGGGAGGATAGAGATTATTTTATTTTATCAAAAGGTCATGCAGCTCCTTTACTCTACACTATTTTATCTTATAAAGGTTTTTTTGATGTAAAAGAACTTGAAACATTAAGAAAGTTAGGTTCAAGATTACAAGGCCATCCAGATGCACTTAAAGTGCCTGGTGTTGAAGTATCGACAGGTTCTTTAGGACAAGGTTTTGGTGTTGCTGGGGGTATTGCATTAGGTCTTAAAATTTCTGGGAAGTCTAATAAGGTATATGTTTTGTTAGGAGATGGAGAGATTCAGGAAGGAAGTGTATGGGAAACAGCAATGGCTTGTGGGCATTATAATCTCTCTAATCTATGTGCTATAATTGATGTAAATAAGTTTCAGATTGATGGCAAGGTGGAGAATGTTATGAGTGTTGAACCTATTGAAAAGAAGTTTGAGTCTTTTGGATGGAGGACAATAAGAATAAATGGTCATAATCTGGATGAGATAAATAATGCTTATAAATGGTTTTTGGAGGAAAAGAGTAATAAACCTGCTGTAATAGTTGCTGATACAGTAAAGGGTAAAGGAGTTTCTTTTATGGAGAATAGGAGTGAGTGGCATGGTAAGGCTCCTAATGAAGATGAGTATAAAAAAGCAACAGAAGAAATTGAGAGGGATTAAGAAAATGATCAGAATGGCTTCTTCAAGAGATGCTTATGGTGATAAATTAATAGAGTTGGGTTACAAAATTCCTAATCTTATAGTGATGGATGCTGATCTTTCTTCTTCTACAAAGACTATAAAGTTTAAAAGTGAGTTTCCAGATAGGCACTTTAACCTTGGTGTTGCTGAGTCTAACCTTATGCTGTTTGCAGCAGGGGCTTCTCTGACTAATAAGATTGTTTTTGTGAGTTCATTTGCTATGTTTGCTACTGGTAGAGCATGGGAAATGATAAGAAATACTATTGCTCATGACAGACTTAACGTTAAAATTGTTGCTTCACACTCAGGGGTTGCTGTTGGTGAAGATGGTTATTCACATCAAGCAACTGAAGATATTGCAATAATTAGAGCAATACCAGAGATGAAAGTCTTTTCTCCTGCAGATGCATTTGAAGTGCAAAAGATAATAGAGTACATAGCATATAAACCAGGGCCATTTTATGTAAGACTTAGTAGAGAAAACTCACCTTTGTTCTTAGACACATACGATGATTATGAGTTTCAAGAAGGCAAGTTTTTTCAACTTAGTGATGGTAATGACGCAACCATTTTTTCAACAGGCACTGTTACATATTTTGCTTTAGAAGCAGTTGAAGAGTTAAAAAAAATAGGTATAAATGTTAGGTTGTTTAATGCAAGTTCAATAAAGCCTATTGATAAGGATTCTATAATAAAGTCTGCCAGGGAGACAGGTTGTATACTTACTGTTGAAGACCATAACATAATTGGGGGGCTTGGTTCTGCTGTTTCAGAGGTAGTGTCTGAAAATTGCCCTGTTTTAGTAAAAAGGCTTGGAATACCTGATGTTTTTGGTACTTCTGGTAAACCTAAAGAACTCTTCAAATTGTTTGGTCTTACAACCGATAATATAATTGAAAATATAAAATACTTGATAAAAAATAAAAAATAGTTTTATTATTTATCTAAATAATATTTTGGAGTTTTTTTATGGTTTTATCAGAATCATACTCTTCACTTCTTAAAAAACTTATATTTAATCCAAGGCTTACTGATGTACTTATAAAAATTTATGAAAAGAAAGAGATATCACTTGAGGAACTTGATAATTATTTAAAAGATCCCGACTTTTTGAGGGAATCACTTGTTTTTCTTGATAGTAATAAACTTATAACAAGATCTGGAAATACTATATATTATAAACCATTAGTTGATTATGTTAATATCAATAATTTTGTTGATAATTATAAAATTGCTAAAGAACTTTTTTATGACGAAGTTATTTCTACAAATAAGACAAGGGCTTTCAATATTGCTATTCTTGAAGAAAAACTTAATGAAGTTTTTGCAAGTGTTAATAAGTATACTCAGATAAGTTCAAACTTTAGAGCAATATATAAAATAAAGGACTTATATCCAAAGGCTGCTGATATAGCAATACAGATAATAGGGGTTAATTCTTTAGAAGTATATGATGTAAAAGACAATCTTATAAAAAATTCTTTTTACAAATATACAAGTTCTGAAAACTTTATTCAGTCTGACTTTGAAAAGAAAACTATTAATGAATGCTCTCAGATAAAAGAACCTATCATAGTAAATGAACCTCAGACAAACTCTTTGACTGTAAAAAAGATATTTGCTGTTTATCCTGTTATAGAGAACAATAAACTTGTCAATATTTTGTTGTTTGGTTTTGATACAGCTAATGTCTCTATGATAAAAGACAATATAATTGACCTTATCAATGGATTTGTTTTAAACTTTACTCTAACACTTAGGACTGTAAATATGATCAAGGTGTTGGAAGATAAAGTGGCAGAAAGGACAAATGAACTTAATAGGGCTAATAAGGACTTAAAGTCTATAAATGAAGAAATATCTTCTAAAAATAGAGCAAAAATAAAAGAGATAGAGATAGCTGCAAATATTCAAAGAACAGTTATACCTGACCCTAGGTATATTCCTAAGATTGGGCCACTAAGTTTAGGTGCTGTTTGGATACCAATGCCGATGAAAAAAACAGGTGAGAAAGACATAGTTGTTAAAGAGGTAAGTGGTGACTTTTTTAACTATTATAAGATAAACAATGATGAGTATGGTTTTGTAATTGCAGATGCTTCAGGACACGGTATACCTGCTGCCCTTCTTACAATGATGGCAAGTGCTGCATTATCTTTTAATTCAAGAAAGGGTGGCACAACAGCTGAGATATGTGAAAGATCAAATAGAGAAATACATAAAGCAATAGGTACTATAGGTTCTTATCTTACTGTTTTTTATTTGAAGATAAACCTTAAAACACTTAAGACTCAGTTTACTAATGCAGGTCACCATAAGGCAATTGTTTATAGAAAAAAAACTGGAAAACTTGAGGACTGGAACTCAGAAGGTTTTTTTATAGGTGCTGTTGAGGATTCCTTATACGGTTATGGAGAAAGTTATCTTGAGCCTGGCGATAAGGTTGTCCTTACAACTGATGGTATAGAAGAGGCCAGGAGATTATTACCTGAAGAGGTTGATGAAAATAAGTTTATCTCTCGTATTTTAGAAAAAGTTGGCCAAGAAGATAAAGACTTTTTGTTAAAAATCTATGACAATAAGAACGGTAAATATGTGATAAACAAGAGAGAACTTTCAATTGAAGAGGCTGACAGGCTTATAGAGATATGTAATGCTATAGGTTATAATGTTCATGAAGAGGGTGATAAAACTAGAGCAGACTTTTTTGCTGAAGAAAGATTAAAAGATTTTATAATTAATAATGCTCATTTGCATGCTAAGGACTTTGCAGAAAAGCTTATTCAAGAGGTTGAGATTTTTGGTAATGGTGAGCCCGCAGATGATGATAGGACAATTCTTGTTATAGACGTTGGCTCAACTGTTACTAATAGTAAGAATGTGCTTATTGAGGAAGCTATTACTAAAATTTCTAGTAAAAATTTTAAAGAGGCTGAGACTATTCTCTTAAAATATATAAAAGAATATGGTGAAGAGCCAGATGTTATTTTAGACCTTGCTGAAGTTTATATAATGTCTAATCAGGATTCTAAGGCTGAAGCTATATACAAAGAAATGCTTAAGAAATATCCTAATGACTATAGGATATATCAAGGTCTTTCTAAAGTTGAGCTTAATAGGCATAACTATGAAAAGGCTGCTGAGTATAAGGAAGAGTCTCTTAAGATTATGACGAGAATGAAAAAGAAGAAAAAATAATAATTTATGAAAATATTTATAAAAGATGAGAGGCTTAAACCTCTAGTTTATAAAAGTCCTTGGATTTTTCCTAATAGTATAGCAAGTATTGAAGGGGATCCAAGACCAGGAGATGTTGTTTCTGTTTTTGACATCCATGGTAATTTTATTGGTTATGGGTTTTACAATCCAAGCTCTTTTTTTAGGGTGAGGATATTGTCATGGGAAATCAATAAAAAAATAGATAGAAAACTTTTAGAGGAAAAGATAGGTTATTCTTTTTATTTAAGGAAGCCTTATTATATAGATGGTTTTCATACAGGGCTTAGGCTTATTAACTCAGAGGGTGATTGTTTACCTGGGTTTACTTGTGACTTGTATGAAGATGTTATGATACTTAAGATTACATCTTTGGGATACTATAATATTATAAAAGATATAGTTGATGTCTTGCTATCTCTATTCAATGATGTGTTTGGCAAAAAAATAAGGGCTATTATAAATGTTACTACTTTAAAAGATGTTGAAGAGGAGGGTATAAGGGAAATAGATAGCATTATCTATGGTGATTCAGATGAAGTGATATATTTTTTTCAAGATGGTTTTAAGTTTATAATAAGTCTAAAAAATATTCAAAAGACGGGTTTTTATTTTGATCAAAGGCTTAACAGATTATTTTTAAAAAACTTTTTTGATAAACTGCATATATCATCAATATTAGATGGTTATGCTTATACTGGTGCTTTTTCATGTTATCTGTATAAAGAGGGACGAGAGATTGACTTAGTTGATTCATCAGCTAATGCTCTTGAAATGGCAAAAATAAACTTAGGTCTAAACTCTTTTAAGGCTAATGTTATTAAGAGTGATGTTGAGAAGTTTTTAAAAGAGAATGAAAAAAAATATGACCTTGTATTGATTGATCCCCCAAAACTGTCTCTAAAAGATAAAGATAAAAGTAATGCATTAAAAAAATATTCATATCTTAACTATATTGCAGCTAAAAGTGTTAAGACTGGTGGTTTTTTGGCAACTTTTTCTTGTTCAGGAAACGTTGATATAAATGATTTTTCACTTGCTGTTTTGGATGGCGTAAGAAAATTAAACAGGGAGACTAAAGTTATTTATACTTCTATAAACTCTTTAGATCATCCTTATACTCTTTCTATTGGTAAGACTGGATATCTTAAGTTTCTGTTTTTGCAAGTTCTATAAAAAAAAATAGAGTTATAAACTCTATTTTTAAAAAAATAAATATAATTATGACATTTTATAAAAAAAGACTCAGGAAAAGGAGGTGAAACCTGAGTCTCCTAGCATTTTAGATGCTTGAACAAAGATTCAATTAGATATATAAAAATTAAATAAAAAAAATATATAATGTCAAGTTTAATTTTAAAATTAATAGTAAATTTTTTTATCTAATAGAATAAGCCATTTTTAACCTTTAGTATTATGTATTTTAATAAATATCTTATCTCTGCCTTAAAAAACTTATTTACACCAAAAAGAATTAATCAAAATTTGTTGGAAAAATTTTTAATAAAAAATTTTTATTTTATAAAAAGACTTGTATTTTTTTAGTTTTTACATCGATATAAATTCACTTTGAAATAAAAATTAATTGACCAATAACTTCATTATTATATTTAAATAGAAAAGATTTTTAAGACATAAAAAGTATTTTTTAAGTGTGATTTAATATAAGCCTTTTTAATTAAGACTAAATTTTTTTATAAAAAATTGTAAAACTTCTAAAAAATTACTACATTATCTTAATTTTAATTTTTAATCTTTTAAATACTTAAATAACTAGATACAATTTTTATTAAATGTAGCTCAATTTAAGCAATTACCTTAATTTATTATATTAGTTTTCATGACTTTCTAAAATTATTATTTCCAGAATAGGAAGGTCATAGATGAAAATAACACCTATGATCTTTTTAAGTCTATAAAATTATATTACAAAGTTTTATTTTTTAAACTCTTCTTCATTTATTACTATTTTTGACTCATCCCTTGCTTTTTCTTTTAGTTTTTCAAGTAACATAAGGGCCTTTTGTTCTTTTATTTTTGTTTCAATAATTTTATATGCATCTTTTGCAGAAACATCTTTAAAATTATCTTTGTATTTGTTATATACTTCTTCTATTTCTTTATCTGATACGTTCCCTACTTTTGGTATCAAAACTTTTTCAAGATATGCTTTAAGTAAAAGTTGGTCTTTTATATAGTTTGCTATAGCCTGTGAAGTAGCATTAAGCCATTTTTCATCTATAAACTTGATAGTTGTATTGTCTTTTTTAATTTTTTCTAATACCAGGTTCATTGTTATATATTCTTGTAGAAACTTTAGTTGATACTCTTTGTTGGACTTAAACTTATCTGTATCTATTTGATTGTTGCTCATTATTTTCATTACCTCTAATTGACTTTCAAATATTTTTATAAACTCAGGGTATGTTATTCTTTTTCCATCCACTTCAGCAACCCAGTTTGTTATTGCATAGGTACCAGCACCTATTATTATACCAATTATTAATAACATATATTTCTTTATCATTTATTTTTCTCCAATTTTTTGATTCTGAAATATAAATATAACAAAAAATTATGTAAAATCATTGATTTTTTATTATTTTAAGTTATTATTTTAATTAGATTTTTTAAAAATGTAAAAATAGAGGTAGAATATGAGATTAAAACGTTTTTATTCTTTATGGGTTCTTATTTTCCTTATTTCAACTTTTATTCCTAATTTTATTGATGCAAGGAGAGGTGGAGGAGGTGGTGGATTCTCAAGGAGGAGTTCAAGTAGTAGAAGCTCAAGTTGGTCATCTCGTTCAAGTGGTTCATCTCATTCAAGTTATAGTGGATACTATTCATCAGGTCCATGGACAGTTAGTGATTATATAGTAGTTGGCATAGTTTTTGGAATTCCTGGTTTAGTGTTGTTATTTGGTATAGGTGCAGGTATAATAGAAGCTGTTAGAAATAGTATAAGGAGAGCAAAAGAAAACTATAAAGATAACAGAAAATTGTTTATTAGAAATACTGTAAGAAATGTTTTGATAATTGTTGCAATTGTTATTGCTTTTAAGTATGGTGGTTTTTTGATTGGCTTAGGTTTTATTGTTGTTCTTTTTATTTTAATATCTAAACTTAAAAAGTATAAAAGTAGTTTAGTTTTTTTTCAATTTGGGTTTTATCTTGGAGAAGGTAATAAGGTAGAGGAGATAAAAGGGATAATAGAGAATTGTGATGTTGATAATACTAATTCACTTTATAATATGCTTGTAAGTATTAATAAGTTTGTTGAGAGTAATAGTGATGCTATAAGGTGGTATGACTATAGTATAGAACATGTAAAGGATAGTGAATTAGAGAGCAAGTTTAATGAAAAGATGAATGAGGAGAGGGGTAAGTATGAAGAAGAGGAGATGATAAATGTTGAAGGTAGGAAAGATAAGGTGGAGGTTAAGTCTGATAATTTAGAAGAGATATTTGTAGTTAGTATAATAGGTGGATTTTTTGCTGATGTACCAACTAGGGGTAAAACTTTGGAAGAAACACTTAAGACACTAAAATATGTAAGCAACATCTCAATAGATAATTTTGGTGGTGTTTCTGTCTGGTATAACATTATGGATAGAGAAGAGTTTATAGAGGCATATCCAGAAATAAAGAGTGTGTAACTGTTTAACTATAAAAAGTGGTATTTAAAAACATTTATAAATAACTTTTAAATAGAAACAAGGACAGTAAAATAGAAAGTACTTTATAAGACCTTAAGTTGTGTTGTAGAAAAAATAGTGTTATTAAGTGGTTTAATATAAAGGTAAATAAGAGTAATAGAGAAAAGATAAAACTTAAAAGTTTAGGGCTAAAGATATTGTTTTAGAAGAATTTTTAAAGTGTATAAAACTATTAAGATTGGCTTAAGAAAATTTTTATAGGATTTTGTCATGGTTTACAAGACTTTGTTATTTATTATTTCAGTCCTTAATGTGACTAATATATTTGCATCAAGAGGTGGTGGAGGTGGTGGTTGGAGTTCGAGTGGCTCAAGTGGCTCGGGTGGTTTTGGCTCGAGTGGTTTTTCGCGACATAGTTCATGGGGGGCTCATGGTGGAGGCTCTGGAATTGGTGGGCTAGAATATTCAGATTGGATGGGTATATTACTTTTATTTTCAATTTTGGGTATGATACTTCCCTTTATTGTTGGCTTTTTTATTAAAGTATTTAAAAAGAATTCTGAAAAGTCAAAAAATAGTTTTGATTTTTGTAAAAAAATTGCAGTCTTTTCTTTTTTTATCTTAGTTTTATTAATCATTTTGTCAATAGATATAGTACTATTTATTTCCTTTGCTCTTCCTATTGTTGTACTTTTTTTTCAGACTATTATAGGTTTTAGAAGTTCACTTGTTACTTTTAGATTTGGATTTTACCTTAGGGATGGATCTCTTATCGAAGAGATTAAGTCTACTATAAAAAAGTGTAAACCAGACAGCAGACGTTCTTTGCTTTACATGTTTAAAAAAATAATAGATATTGTTTATAGTAACAGAGATTATATAAGATTAAGTAGTATTGAAACTAATATTTATAAAAATTCTGATAAACTAAAAGAATTTTTTGAGAAGAAAGTTGTTGAGGAAAGAACTAAGTATGAAAAGGAAGAGTTTTTGAATGTAGATGGTAGGTCTTATGAAGATAAGAGCACCTCAAATCTTGAAGAAATTTTTATACTTACAATAATAGTTGGGTATCTTGATTCTTTCAAAATAAATAATAATACTTTAGACTCAATCATTTCTTATTTAACCTTTTTTAAAAATAAAGATACAAAAAAAATTGCTGGTGTTTCAGTATGGTATAACATTATGGATAGGGATGAGATTATTGAAAAATACCCAGATATTAAGGTTGTTTAAATAAATAGATTAAATAAATAGGAGGAGCAAATGTTTTTGATTCTGTTAATCTCTTTTTTATGTTTTTCTTATGCTTTTATAGATGTTTTAAAAGATAGTAGTATTTCCTCTATTGTTCCAGTAATATTTGTTTTTATTTTTGTATTGTATATACTTAAACTATTTAAGTCTACTGGGACTAATAAAAATGAATACGATAATTATTATAATAGAGGAATTGATAGGTTATATACTTCATATAATTATTACTTATGATTATCAAAATTATTCATCAAATGAATATGATAATGATGATAAAAGGATTAATAATGTAGATATTCCATGTAATTATGATGATGACTTAAGTTCTTGTGACAGTGGAAACGACTTTAATGGTTCAAGTTGTGATGATTCTGGCTCAGATATCTTTGATAGTGGGGGAAGTTATGATTAAGATTGTGTAGTGAAAATATGTCATAAATATGTAGGTTTTTGGTTTTATTTTTAAGACTATTTTTGTATTTTTTTTATTTTTATTATTTAATATCAAATATTTATAATTTTTTAAAATTTTGGTATAAAATTTTATACATATAATATTTATAAAACAATAGGAGCCCTATCATGAAAAAGACTATATTCTTTTTGCTTATGACTTTTGTCTTTTATTGTAAGTCACCAAAACCTGAGACTGGTTCGTCTAGTGGTATTACTGTGCCTGATCAGATTTTTAAGTACTCAGTTAATTATCCAAACTCTATTGATACTGCTAGGGCTAAAATAGTTGGAAAATGGATGTATGCTAATAATCAGTTTTTTGAGTTTAAGGCAGATAAGACTTGGGAGTATTATATAAGTTATGACGGGGGGACTACTAAATATGTCTATTATAATGGAAATTATGAAGTTTATGAAAATCTTGAACAGGCAAATACCTATTATCTTGCATTAAGTTATAATAATATTGGTGTAAGTAATCCAAACTCTGGGAACCCAAGTCCTCAGTTATACAGTTATGACCCTTATGGTATAGCAGATGTACCTAAAAAAAGGTATCAGATCATTGAACTTTACGTTGATGATAATATTTTTGGTATGAATATATATAGAAATAAGAATAATAAGTTTGACTTTTTATCAGATTGGGTTCATGCAAACTTTGACTTTTTTAATAACTATTGGACTTATTTAACAATAGTTCCTTATGCTACACAGACATACTTTGAAAACACTATTTTAAGTACGATAAACAACGATAAGACTTTTGTTCAGTCTTGTTATACTGATTCTGGTGGAAATTATAATAATACTTGTACGACTGATCCTGACAAGACTAAACTCAATGATATATTGACCACATATGTTTCAGGTTATGGTGAGTCTGAGCCACCCTCTTCTATAACAAGTGAGGAATATAGTAATTACATTAGCTCTATTGACTCTAGTTTTGTTTCTTCTTGTTATTATTTGCTTAGTGGAAATTATTATCTTAAGACCACTTTGTCTGAAGAAGCAAGTAATAGACTTGAGAGAATAATGCTTGGCAAAAAGTGGGATGGTGTTTTTTGGATTAATTTAACAAACACTTATGCATATCATGTAAATAGATTAGGTACATTAAGTTTTAAGAGTGATGGATCAGTTACTTATGTTCAAGTATCTCCTTTCTTTTCTAATTCGACTCTGCCTAATGCACTTGTAAGCCCAGTATCAAATACTTTTTCATTTTCACCAACAGGAACACAAAATGCTTCAGGTAACTATTCTCTTGAGCTAGTTACTCTTACAAATGAATCGGGTCAGAGTTTGGGTAATAGAGTATACCTTAGATGGAACTCAAGTTCATCAATTATGGGTAATTTGTATTTTGAGGTGATTATAATTAAAGACAAGAATATACTGATAACATTTCCTTTTTATAGGCAGTAATTTAAGAGAATTTTTATATTTTTGGTGATTGTTTAGATTCACCGTCTTTTAAGAGAAGTTATTAAACTGCTTAAGTATTTAAAATTTTAAAATTAAAACAGATAAGATAATCTAAAAATTTAATAAATAATCTAAAAATTTAATAAATATTATTTATTAGTTCTATAAAAAATTAGTTTTGATTAAAATGGTTTATATTAAACAATTACATTTTTTAATGGTATTTTATGATTTTTCTTAAGTTCAATATATTTTAAGTGATTAAACAATTACGTTAATAGTCTTTAATACTTATTGATTTTATTTATGCCGTGCCTCTTTTACACGGCATAGTAAAGAAGAAATAACTAAAAGTGACTCTTAAATAGTTGTTTTTTTAAACTTTTTTAAAGTCAACTATTTTTCTTGGTCTTTTTGAGGATTTAACACTTTTGTTTCAAAGAACTCATTTATTTGTTTTAGTGTTAAAGTCTCTGGTTCATAACCTGCGTCTTTTAACATGTTAGGCAAGTTTTCTTTAAATGTTTTTACTATGTCCAATTCTCTTTCTGCGTAGTACATTCTTTCATAGTTTATTATTTTCCATGTATTACCATATTTTTTTAGTACAAACACTATCCCCAAAGACATTTTAGGTAATTGCATCTTTTTTTCTTCTTCTGTCTGATTTCTTGAATAGACTACTTTTATTTTCTTTAAGTCATCCTTGTCTTCTATTTTTTCCATTGATTCAATGTATGAGTTTGATGCCATTTTTTTATTTATCTTTGCTATCATTTTTGAGAATTTTTCTATGTTTGATATAAGTCTTTCTACTTCTTCATTTGGTGCTTTTTCTATATACTTGTCGTAGTATATTTTTGCAAACTCTTTTAAGTCCCACATTTCAGTATAGAACTCACCTTTTTGTAATCCCTTTGTGTATTCTTTTATTAATTCTTGGGGGTCTGAAAACTCTTTTTTGCTACAGTATAATAACCCAAATAAGATTATTGTTAGTGCTGCAATTTTTTTCATTTTTTCCTCCTTAATTTTTAAATTTATAAGAAATAAGTATTCAAATATAATAAAAAAAGGAGATAGTATATGGATAATTGTATAGAAAAAATAATTGAGAATAATAAGAGTTTTGTTGAAGAAATGTTAAAGAATGACCCAGAATATTTTAAAAAATTGTCTAAAGGGCAAAGTCCTTCAATACTTTATATTGGTTGCTCTGACTCGAGGATGCCTATTACATCTTTTACAAAGACTTTACCAGGAGAGATTTTTATTCATAGGAATATAGGGAATCAGATTTTTGTTAATGATATGAATGCTTTGGCAGTCATAGAGTATGCTGTTAAAGTTTTGGATGTAAAATATATAATTATTGCTGGGCATTATCAGTGCGGAGCAGTCAAGGCTGTTTTTGATTATGAATTGTATGATAAAAACCCTATTGTTAATGACTGGATTTCAGGTATAAGAGAGTTATATATTAGTAGAAAAAATGAGATTGATAAGATTATCGATATTGATAAAAAAGCAGATTTTTTGTCTGAATTAAATGTTGTTTATCAAATACAGAAACTTTTAAAAACATCTATAATGAAAAATAGGTTTAAATATAAACCATATCCTAAAATACTTGGATGGATTATAGATATATATTCTGGGTATATAAAAAGTCTTGACATTCCTACTAAGGAATGGAAGGAATTAGGTTTATTGCCAATTGATTATTAACACTATATTTTTTGATTTACTGAACTTTAAAAAACTTAAAGATAGTAATTTATAAGAAAAATTTTTTTAGAAAATTTAGTTTTTTTAAAAGATGTTCTATTTTTTTAAGTTTTTTTGAAGATATAAATATACTTTGAATAGCAAATACTCTTACATCTTATTTTTATTTTAAGCGTTAAATAGAAAAAAAGCAAAATAAAACTTGCGACAGATTTTTTTTGTGATAAAAAATAGTTTTAAATCTTATGGTCTTAAGCCTTTGTCAGAGTAATATTTGTTTATAAAAAATAGTTTTTAAGTTTAACTTTTAACTTAAAAATTTTTGAATTAAATTTTGTTTAATATTCTTTAGAAGGTATTTTTTATGGAAGGTATAAGGAATAACAGGTTTAATATTTCTTTAAAACTCTCATTAGTGATAGGGATTGTAGTAATAATATCTTTCTTTTTTGTCTTCTATTTTTATATAAACTCTACAAAACAAGACTTTATAGAAAGAATAGACTCTGAGATATCTATAAAGATAGATACATTGAAACAAGATATTATAAACTTTTCTTTAGGTGTTGAGGAGGGTGACTTTAGACTTACAGGTCTAGAGGATAAGATACTTGGAATATATAATTCTTCTAACATAACAGTATTTTCAGAGATAGACTTTATTAACAAAGACGGAATAATACTTACAAGTACTGAGCCTAAAAACAGGATGAAGTCTTTTTTTGAGGTAGAGAAAAAGTATGGAAAAGAACATTATGAATATGTTTACAATCTATTTACTATCTTTAAAAATGATCTTGGTATAAAAGAGCATAAAGACTTTCTCAACA
>Ga0308407_1000874_pt1 | contig 18798 bp, 15 predicted proteins | sample HotsprSampleMSe2_FD_203476 | JGI IMG/M metagenome (GOLD analysis project Ga0308407, IMG submission 203476) | Hot spring phototrophic mat microbial communities from Mushroom Spring, Yellowstone National Park, Wyoming, United States - 20060911_MSe2 ...
CAAGTGCGCGTATGTGGTGGCGCGTCGGCATGTGTTTTATCGCTACCAGTCGCGCGAGGTGGTGCGTATTGTGGAGAGCGCGGACATCACGGCGCAGTTAGCGGTGCAGGCGGGGTTGCGTCTGCTAGAGTTGGTGCATGTGGAGTTGCAGAAGCAGAACACCGTTGCACGCCCGCGCTCGCTGGACACCTACTACGAGACCATCGTGCTGGTGCAGAAAGGAATTGGCGACTAAACCAGCAGGGATCTTCCGCCGGGGCGCGAACAGAGAGAGTGCCTGCCCCATTGGGCTGAACGGGCGGGCGTGGCTTCAGCAGGCGTAGACTACTGAAGCGGGATAGAGTATACCGCCTCTACCTCGTGATTCCTGCTGAGTGCCTCCAGAACTCAGCCCGCGGAAATCGGAGCGCCTGACCCTACAACAGGCACGGCGTATTGGAGGCGTTTAGACCCACCGGACGCGCCTGTTTTGGGCGTTGGTTGGTGAGGTGTAGAGAGCGGATTTGAACTCAAATTCGGGCTGGTAGCGGCGGGCGGACTCGAACCGCCGACCTACCGGGTATGAGCCGGTCGCTCTCACCAACTGAGCTACGCCGCCGTATGGTGCGGACGGGGAGACTCGAACTCCCACAGGCTTTCGCCCACTAGAACCTGAATCTAGCGTGTCTACCAATTCCACCACGTCCGCACGCGCGGTTAATATACCCGAAATGCGCATGGGTGTGTCAAGGGGTTGGGGCGCATGCGCCAACACATCGTTCACACCCGCCCCTGCTTCCCATCCTCTACCCACACTTGAAAAAAGCAGGCGCACCTCCCGTAGAATCTCCCAGACAACACGCACAACAAGATGCGCGCCAACGATGGAACTTAGCTATCGAGGCACGCAAACATATCGTCCACATCTATCAGCACACCCAAAACTCCTGTGAAACCGCACAACGCTGCTACACCTCCCCCCCAACTGGAGGCGGAGTATCTGCGTCCGCTGGGGGCGCAGTTGGGGTGCAAAGAGTACAATGGTCGTGTGGAGCGCAGTTGTGGGCAGGTGATGAGGCGTTTTATCTGCCGTGTGGGTTATTGTTGGTGTTATCGTTGGGCACGGTGGAGGCGTTGTTGGGTGGGTGGTATGATTAAAACTACAAGCGTGTTGCCTTCGGGTTATGGGGTGGCGGGTCGGACGCCGTATGCGTGTTGTGTGGTGTTGGGTTTTTACGGGTTCGGAACATGTGGGTTTGATACTTGTGGTGTTGCTGGACAATAGAGCGTTAGACTGGTCGCGTCAGGGCGTTCCAGCTGTCAACGATGTGTTGGCGCATTTACCCCGCCCCCTTGACAACTCCCGCGCGCGGTTGGTATAATTGAAAATGCACCACGCGCGGGTGGTGGAATTGGTAGACACGCATGGTTGAGGGCCATGTGGGCATTGCCTGTGTGGGTTCGAGTCCCACCCCGCGCACCATGCGCGTGGGCGGTTAGCTCAGTGGGAGAGCGCTTCGTTCACACCGAAGAGGTCGTTGGTTCGAGTCCAACACCGCCCACCATGACGACAGTCCAGAACGCGCAGGCTGTCCGCATGACGCTCCGCACGGTGCGATGAGCCTCTTCTCCCCCCAAGAGGCTATCGAGCGATTCGCGGAAAACCATACCAATCAGGAGTTATGCCATGAAACAGTACGCGCTGGAACAAATACGCAATGTAGCGTTAGCGGGACATGGCGGGAGCGGCAAGACGACTCTCGCAGAACATCTTCTCTATATTGCTGGACACATCGACCGCGTCGGCAGCATCGAAGCGGGCAACACAACTTCAGATTTCGACCCCGAGGAGCAGCGACGCCAAATTAGCCTTAGCGCCACGCTGCTGCCCATCGAGTGGGAGGGACACAAAATCAACCTCATCGACACGCCGGGCTTCCCCGACTTCATTGGCGAGCTTTACAGCGCGATTCAGGTCGTTGATTCGGTCATCTTGGTCGCGCCTGCGCAGGCGGAGCTAGAAGTCGGCTTAGAGAACGCTTGGGAACTGTGCGAGGCACGCCAGATGCCCCGCCTGATCTTCGTGAACAAGATGGAGCGCGACGGCGCGGACTACAACGGCTTGCTGCAGACCCTGCGCAACGCCTACGGCAACCGCATCGTGCCGCTGCAAATCCCCATCGGCGCAGAGACGCAGTTCAAGGGCGTGGTCGATGTGCTGCACCAGAAGGCGTATTTGGGCAAGGATCGTGATGTTGCCCCCTCACCCGTGCCCGCCGAGCTGCAAGGCGAGGTCGAGCGCGCCCGCGAGATTCTGATGGAAGCCGCCGCCGAATCGGACGACGCGCTGCTGGAAAAGTACCTCGATGGTAACCCACTGACCGACGAGGAGCTGGTGCACGGCTTCCACGAGGGAGTGCGCACGGGGCGTATCGTGCCCGTGCTATGCGGCTCCGCAGCGTTGGGCGAGGGGCTCGCACCTCTGCTGCAGGCAATTCTGGAGCTGATGCCCAGCCCTGCCGAATCGCCCGCACCGAAAGCGACCGACTCGCGCACGGGCAACCCCATCGAACTCACGCCCGACCCCAGCGCGCCCTTAGCCGCATTCGTGTTCAAGACCACCGCCGACCCATTCGTGGGCAAACTGACCTACTTCCGTGTCTATTCGGGCACACTGCGCGGCGACTCGCAGGTCTATAACACCCAGAAAGAGCGCGAGGAGCGCATCGGGCAGGTGTTCTACCTGCGCGGTAAAAACCAAATCGCGACTACCGAAGTGCGCGCAGGCGACATCGGTGTCGTAGCGAAACTCCAAGAGACCTGTACGGGACATACCCTCTGCGATAAGAGCCGACCTGTTGCAGTGAACCCCATCACCATCCCCGACCCCATCTACACCGTCGCCGTCGTCGCCAAAACCAAAGCGGATGAAGATCGCTTGGGACCTGCGCTAGCGCGCCTGCAGGACGAAGACCCGACCTTCCACGCACGACGCGACCCCGAAACAGGGCAAACCCTGCTGTCGGGCATGGGCGACCTGCACCTGGAGGTGATTATCGACAAGCTCAAGCGCAAGTTCAACACCGAAGTCGCGACCGAAGAGCTGCGCATTCCCTACCGCGAGACCATCACGCGCCCCGTGCAGCGCGTCGAGGGCAAGTTCAAGCGTCAGACAGGCGGGCGTGGGCAGTACGGGCACTGCTTCATCAACATGGAGCCGCTGCCGCGCGGGTCAGGAATCGAGTTCACCGAGAGCATCGTCGGCGGCGCAATCCCCAAAAACTACATCCCCGCCATTGAGAAGGGCATCCGTGAAGCCGCCGAGAAAGGCATCCAAGCAGGCTACCCCGCCACCGACTTCAAGGTAAATGTGGTGGACGGCTCGTATCACGAGGTAGACTCCTCCGATCAAGCCTTCCGCATCGCGGGCAGCCTCGCCTTCCAGGACGCAGCGATGAAGGCGGGTCCCGTTGTGCTGGAGCCGATTCTGGAAGTGGAGGTCGATGTGCCCGAAGCGTTCACGGGCGATGTGATGGGCGATTTGAACGGGCGACGCGGACGCATCATGGGCATCGAGAGCCTCGGCAACGGCAGGCAGTGCATCCGTGCCACCGTGCCGATGAGCGAGATGACCCGCTACGCGCTGGAGCTGCGCTCCATCACCCGCGGACGCGGACGGTTCCGCACACACTTCTCGCACTACGAAGAGGCACCGCACACCGTCGCGCAACCGCTCATCGAGAAGCACAAACGCGAAAAAGAGGCACAGGAACACTAAGCCATAGGTGCGGGCGCAAGCAGTCGCGCCCGCGCCAGAGTCCTCAAGGCTACATGAATGGTCGCGCGTCGCGCCCTGTCCCAGTCTGCCAGTAGGCGTGCTAACAAACCCTTAACACTCAAGCAGGGTATAGTGGGCTGCTATGATGCGATTATGCGGAACAGAGACGCCTCAAGTGCGCCCTGTGGTGCGCACCGCGCCATTACCCGACGATGCCGATGACCCTGCAATCTGGGTACATCCTACCCATCCGCGCCTGAGCCTGATTCTGGGCACGAACAAGGCGCGCGCCCCACGCGGCGCTATCGGCGTGTTCGACCTAAGCGGACGCATGCTTCAACAGATCGACGGCATCGATCAGCCGAACAACATCGATGTCGCTTACAGCTTCGCGTTGGGACGCAAGCGTGTCGACATCGCTGTCGCAACCGAGCGGTACGCCAGTCGGCTGCGCATCTTCCGCATCGATGCCGCGCGTCGCCGCTTGAAAGACATCACTGACTTTGACCGTGCACGCGTGTTTGCTGGCGACTTAGGCGAGCACGCGATGCCGATGGGGATTGCTCTTTACCAAGCGGGGCGCGGCGAGGTACACGCGCTTGTCTCACGCAAGTCAGGTCCTAAGCAAGGATACTTACATCAGTATCTTTTGGTTCCTCGGCGCAGTGGGCGCGTCGGCGTGCAGCTGCTGCGAGCGTTCGGCGCGTTCAGCGGCAAGGGCGAAATTGAAGCCCTCTGCGTGGATAGCGAACTCGGCTATGTCTACTACGCCGATGAGGGCGTCGGCATTCGCAAATATCCTGCCGCGCCACACACGCTCGAACGCGAACTTGCCCTGTTCGCAACCGAGTACAAAGGCGACCACGAAGGCATTGCACTCTACGCGCCCCCCCACGGCGCAGGCTACCTGCTCTGTACCGAACAGCTCAAGGGAAGCAGCAAGTTGCATATCTACCCGCGCTTCGGCACACAGCGGACACCCATCCTCACTTTGGAAACCAACGCCGATGAGACGGACGGGCTGGATGCCAGCGCACACAACTTCGGCGCGCCCTTCGAAAAAGGACTGGTGGTCGCCATGAACAGCCAAGAACGCAACTTCTGGCTCTACCGTTGGGCAGATATCGAGACAATTATCGCAAAGACGCAGGAGTCGGCGCAGATACGCTATAATTGAATTCGTGGAGATGAGCAATGACGCCGAAACAACCGAGTCGGGACGAGTTGCTGCAAATGACGCGCCGCTACTTTTTCAAAGTGTGCGGCTATGGAGTGGGCGCGCTCGCGCTCAACGCACTGATGCAGCCGAAACTGTTTGCAGCGAACAGCAAAAATCCGCTTGCGCCCAAGCCGCCGCACTTCAAGCCCCGCGCGAAGCGAATCATCTTCCTGTTTATGGCAGGTGCACCCTCGCAAATCGATCTGTTCGACCCGAAGCCTGTGCTGCAACAGTACCATGGGCAGCCGTGTCCTGAAAGCCTCCTCAAAGGCGAGCGGTTTGCCTTCATCAAGGGCACGCCCACGCTGCTGGGGTCGCCCTATAAGTTTCAAAAACACGGGCAGTCAGGCATCGAGGTCTCCGAGTTGTTGCCCAACATCGCGAAAGTGGTGGACGACTTGTGCATTATCCGTTCGATGCAGACCGACCAGTTCAACCATGCGCCCGCGCAGATTTTTATGAACACAGGACACCAACTGCCTGGGCGCCCCAGCATGGGCAGCTGGTTGACCTACGGGTTGGGCACGGAGAACCAAGACCTGCCGGGCTTTGTAGTGCTGCTGTCGGGGGCGAACCGTCCCGACGGCGGGCACGCCTGCTGGAGCAGCGGCTTTTTGCCGACGGTCTATCAGGGCGTGGAGTTCCGCAAGCAGGGCGACCCTGTGCTGTACCTCTCTAACCCTGACGGGGTGGACGCCGACGCGCGACGCGCCGTGATCGACGCCACCAACGACCTCAACCGCCTCAAACACGAGCAAATTGGCGATCCCGAAATCGAGACGCGCATCGCTAACTACGAACTCGCGTACCGCATGCAGACCAGCATGCCCGAACTGATGGACATCAGCAAGGAGCCCGAATATATCCACCAGCTGTACGGCACGACGCCTGGCAAGCCATCGTTCGCGAACAACTGCCTGCTGGCGCGGCGGTTGGTGGAGCGCGGGGTGCGCTTCGTGCAGCTGTACCATCGTGGCTGGGATCATCACGGCGCGTTCGAGTTCGATAGCCTTACCCATGCCCTGCCGCGCATCTGTCAGGAAGTCGACCAAGCGTGCGCTGCGCTGATTATCGACCTCAAGCAGCGTGGTCTGCTGGATGACACGCTGGTGATTTGGGGCGGCGAGTTCGGGCGCACACCGATGAACGAGGGGCGCGGCGGCTCGACCTATCTGGGACGCGACCACCACCCGCGTGCCTTCACCATCTGGATGGCGGGCGGCGGCGTGAAACCGGGCACTGTGTACGGCGCAACCGACGAACTCGGCTACTCTGTTGTGGAGAACCCTGTGCATGTGCATGACCTACACGCCACGGTTTTGCACCTGATGGGCATCGACCACACGCGCCTGACCTACTGGTATCAGGGGCGCAACTTTCGCCTCACCGATGTCTTCGGACGAGTCGTGGAGGGAATTATCGGGTAGCACTTGGCAACAGCTGTCCCTCTCCTACATGGTGGGAGAGGAATGTAGGGGTGAACGGCGGTTCGCTCTGTTGTCTCCCTCGCGGTTGATGGGACAACAGAGGGGCAGGTATCACGACGCCTCTGACGGTATAATCCCTGTCGTGGTCGAGCGTTCGGAGCGAGATAGACGACGCGCGAAGCGACTGGGCTGGGTGGGCTACACGCTGGCGCGGGGAATTGGGCGCACCCTGCGCATGTATGTAGCGGGCTGGGAGTCGATTGAACGCCACCTGCAGGAGCGCACGGGCGCAGTGATGGTCTCGTGGCACGGGCGCACGCTGATCCCCGCGAACTACATGCGCGGACGCGGCATTTTGGCGATGATTTCACTCTCGCGCGATGGCGACATCCAGAACGAAATCTTCACGCGCTTCGGGTTCCGCACGCTGCGTGGTTCCACCAGTCGGGGCGGAGTGCGGGCAGCGTTGGAGGCAGCGCGTGAAGTGCGCAGCGGTGCCGTGCTGGCGTTCACGCCCGACGGTCCGCGCGGTCCCAGCGGCAAGTTCCAGCCTGGTGCGCTGCTGATTGCCCAGAAAGCGCACGCGCCGATTTACCCTGCAGGCATCGGCGCGCATCCGCGCATCCTGCTGCCCACTTGGGACAGGTATCTCATCCCGTTGCCATTTGCACGGGCAGCGTTCCTGATTGGCGAACCTCTGTGGGTTCCCAAAGACGCCGACAAGGACGACTTCGCGCGGCTGGCGGAGCAGTTGGAAAACGCCATCAACGCGCTGCAAGACCGCGCGGAGGCGATTGCACGGGGAGCGAGGCGATGATTCGCGCACTGTATAACCTTGCACTGTTTGCACTTGCGCCGTTGTGGGTTCCGTATGTGCTATGGCGTGTTGCACTGGGTTCATGGCGCGACCGCTGGGCGGAGCGATTCGGGGCTGTGTCTGTGCCGCCGCCGTCGGGCAAGCCGCGCGTGTGGATTCACTGCGTCTCGGTGGGCGAGACGCTGGCGGCACAGCCCGTCGTCCAGCATCTGCGCAACCTGCTGCCCAACTACGAACTCGTGTTTAGTACCACCACCCCGACGGGACAGCAAACCGCACTCAGTGCTCTCCGCGATGCGGTGGACTACTTCGTCTACTTCCCGCTGGATGTGCCGTTCGCGGTGCGTCGCACGCTCAACCGCATCCAGCCTCGAGCACTGGTGCTGTTCGAGACCGAGTTGTGGTTGAACCTGCTAACGGAGCAGCAGCGTCGGGGCGGGCGCGTACTGATTCTGAATGGGCGCATCAGCGACCGCACGGCACGGCGCGCCCCCCGCGTGCGGTTCCTGTACACGGCAATGCTGCGCCGTGTGGATTTCATCTGTGCGCAGTCGCCGACCGACGCGGCGCGGTTCATCGCGTTGGGGGCGTCCCCGTCGCGCATCGAAGTGTGCGGCAACACGAAGTTCGACCAAGCCTTGGGCGCACTGGAGCGCACCGCAGATGAGTGGCGGCAGACCCTATCGCTGCCCGAAGGCGCGCCCGTGCTGGTGGTAGGCAGCACGCGCACGCCTGACGAGGAGCAACTGGTGGTGGATGCCTACCTGCGCGTGCGGGCAACGCTACCCGACACATGCTTGGTGCTTGCACCCCGCCACTTAGAGCGCGTAGGGGAAGTGGAACGGCTGCTCCAGGTGCGCGGACTGACTCCCTACCGCCGAAGTCAGCTCCCGATTCAGAGTAGCGCACACGCACAGGTGGTGATTGTGGACACCTTCGGCGAACTGGCGAGCTTGTATAGCGTCGCCGATGTGGTAGTGGTCGGTGGGGCATTCGCGCCGCTGGGCGGGCAGAACCTGTTCCAGCCACTGGCACACGGAAAACCCGTCTTTTTTGGACCGCACACGCACAACTTCCGCGACATCGCGCACATGGCAAAGGCAGCGGGCGTCGGGTTTGAGGTGCAGACCGCTGAACAACTTGCTGAAGGCATCCTACGCCTGCTGCACGACCCAAAACTACGCGAGCAAATCGCTCAGCAAGCCTCCGAACTGATTCGAAAACATCAGGGCGCATCGGCACGGTGTGCAGAGATAGTCGAAAAGTGGTTGTGATTAGGTAAACTACAGTGGTGGCTGGACAGGTAGGATATAGCAGTTTTGCTCTCTCCGCAAGGTTCCCCCTGCTTCGCAAGGGGAGCCGAGCAGAGCGCGTCCGTTCGGTTCCCTCCTGTAAGCAGGAGGGAACAAACAAAACATAGGGAGGCTATGCGATGTTTCTTGACAACCCATTCTCAACAACGACGATTGCAGTAATCCTGTTTCTGGTTGTGCTATTGCGAGCGTCACTGCGTGTGTTGCCCGAATGGGAGCGCGCGGTCGTGTTGCGACTGGGACGGTTCCAGGCGGTCAAGGGACCGGGCATTATCTTTCTAATCCCGATTATCGACACGGCGCGGATTGTGGACACGCGCATCGTGACGATGAATGTGCCCCGCCAAGAAGCCATTACCAGCGACAATGTGTCGGTGAGCGTGGACGCCGTTGTGCTGTTTAAGGTGATGGATCCCAAAGACGCCGTGGTGCAGATCACCGACTACATCCAGACCGCCAGCCTCATCGCGCAGACGACCCTGCGTAGCGTGATTGGTCAGGCGGAGCTGGACGACCTGCTGGCGCGGCGCGACAAGATTAACCAGCAACTGCAGACGATTATCGACGAGCAGACCGAGGCGTTTGGCGTGAAGGTCACGAATGTGGAGATTCGCGATGTGGTATTGCCCGAGGAGATGAAGCGGGCATTAGCGCGTCAGGCGGAGAGCGAGCGCGAGCGACGCGCCAAAATCATCGCGGCGGAAGGCGAGTACCAAGCCGCCGAGAAACTCGTGCAAGCCGCGCAGATGATCGCCCAGCAGCCCTCCGCGCTGCAACTGCGCTACCTGCAGACGCTTGCCGAAATCACAGGCGAGCGCAACACAACGGTCGTGTTTCCCATCCCGATGGATCTGATTCGCCCCCTGATGGACGGCACCCTCCAAAACAGGATACCCCAACCGCCGTCTAAGACCTAAGGCTACCCTTCAGGGAACCTTCGATGTGCTATAATTGCCATAGTGCATAGCCATCATCGGACATCTATTCGCGAGGAGTGAACCATGAACTGGGAGCAAGCCTACCGTGAGCTGCTGAAGCAGTATAATCAGGTAAAAACGGAGTACGAGCGGGCGGTTCAGCGCATTCAGGAGCTGGAGAGCCAGCCGCGCAATGGCGCACCTGCTGCTGCCAAAGGCGCGGAGGTAGTCGCAGCAGAGGTCGCCAGCCCAACCAACTACGAGGCGACGCTGCGGCGACTCGTGCGCCAAATCGGCGCCATTCTGCAGGCAGAAAAGGTCGTGTTTATGCTACACGACCCTGAAGAAGGCGAGCTGCGCGCCTATCCGCCTGCCTACGGGCTGACCGACGACGAGATTCGACTGCTGCGCTTGCGCGCTACACACGGCATCTCTGGCGAGGTGTTTCGCGAGGGCAAGCCTATCATCGTCCACGATGCCATCACCGACCCGCGCACCAGCAAAGAACATGTGGCAATGCTACATATCCGCAACCTCGTGTGCGTGCCCCTCATCCTCGAAAAGCGCGACGAGGAGAACCGCGTCATCGACCGCCAGACAATAGGCGTGTTGCACGCGTTCAACAAGCAGCGCGGTGGGCACTTCATCGACGAAGATGTGCGCCTGCTGGAACGCATGGCACGCAACGCCGCCGCCGTCATCGCAGGCATGCGCCTCTATCAAGCCATCCTCGAAGAGAAGGAGGAGCTGGTACACACCATCGAGAGCCTGCGCGCGGGACTGCTGCTGGTGCATCATAACGGGCGCATCAACCAGATGAACGCCGCCGCGCGACGCGTATTCGGACTGGGACCCGATGTGCTGGGCAAAAACTACGCCGACATCATCAGCAACGAAGCAATCCGCACAATGATACGCGCCGCCCTCGAAGAGGAAAGAGAGGGCGAACTCATCGAAATCACCGCCCACATCGACGGCAAAGAGCATATCTACCAAGTGCAAAACGCTATCGTGCGCGGTGAAGACCAAAAACCGGTGGGCACGGTGATGATTTTCAACGACATCACCGACATTCGCAACTTGGAGCGCATGAAATCAGCGTTCGTGGCGACCGTCTCGCACGAGCTGCGTACCCCACTGACCGCTATCAAAGGCTTCATCGCCACCCTACTGATGGACTCTGAAGACGCTTTCACGCCCGAAGACCGACGCGAATTCTACGCCATCATCGACCAGGAGACCGACCGCCTCACCCGCCTCATCAACGATCTGCTGAACATCGCACGCATCGAAGCAGGTGAGTCGCTTAAGCCCGTCTACAAACAGGTGGACTTCTACACCCTCTCCAAGAAGGTCGTGATGATCCAACGGCAGGCGACCAACAAGCACACAATTATCCACGATGTGCCCGAAGACCTGCCCAAAATCATCGCCGACGAGGACAAGGTCGACCAGATTCTGACCAACCTGCTGAGCAACGCTATCAAATACTCGCCTAACGGCGGTGAAATCCGCGTCAAGGCGTGGGAAGAAGACGCCGACCACATCCTCTTCTATGTCTCCGATCAGGGGATGGGCATCCCGAAAGAGCATCTGACGAAGGTGTTCGAGAAGTTCCATCGAGTGGACAACACCGACACACGCAAGCAGTACGGTACGGGGCTGGGCTTGTATCTGGTGAAGCACTTGGTGGAAGCCATTCACGGCGGGCATATCTGGGTGGAAAGCGAGGTGGGTGTCGGGTCTACCTTCTATGTGCGCCTGCCGAAAGTGCCCCCCGCGGTCAAGGAGGGCAAAGAGCAGGTCGAGAAATGAACGCCGTGCGCGTGGCGATTCTGCAGGAGCCCGATGCGACCGACTTACCCCTGCCGCGCTACCAGACCGCTGGCTCGGCGGGGGTTGACCTCTATGCAGCGGTCAAAGAACCACTCACGCTACAGCCAGGCGAACGCGCCCGCGTGCCCACAGGCGTCCGAATTGCCCTGCCCCCAGGCTACGAGGCGCAAGTGCGCCCCCGCAGCGGGCTGGCATGGCAGCACGGAGTCGGCATGTTAAACGCCCCCGGCACCATCGACAGCGACTATCGCGGCGAGGTGCAGGTAATCCTCATCAACTGGGGGCACGAACCGTTCACCATTCGGCGCGGCGATCGAATCGCGCAGCTAGTGGTCGTGCCCGTCGCGAAAATCGAGTGGACGCCCGTCGCCGAGCTGCCTCCGTCCGAACGGGGCGAAGGCGGCTTCGGACACACTGGACAGTGGTAATCTACCCCCCTCGAGGCAATGCCTTCCGCCCCGCCCGCAAGACATTCTCTAGTGTGTCCCGACGCATATCTCCACACCGTTCGGGTACAATACTCTTTATGGAACCGAAGTGGGTCTCCGTGAAGCAGGCATACGAGCAACCCGTGGGCAGTTGTCTCAAAGTGCGCGGCTGGGTGCGCTCCCGACGTGACTCAAAGGGCATCTCGTTTATCGAACTCAACGACGGCTCGCGCTTCAAAAGCCTGCAGATTGTGGCAGAGGCAGGCGTCATCCCTGAAGAGACGCTGCGCTACATCACAACAGGCGCGTGCATTGAGGCGGTTGGCGTGTTGACCGAGTCGCCCGCGCCCAAGCAGCCCGTGGAGTTGCGCCTCCAGTCAGTGCATATTTATGGAACCGCCGACCCTGAGACCTACCCGATGCAGAAAAAGGGGCACTCGTTCGAGTATCTGCGCGAGATTGCCCACCTGCGCGTGCGGGGCAATACCTTCGGCGCAGTGTTCCGCGTGCGCAACGCGCTCGCCTACGCCATCCATAAGTTCTTTCAAGAGCGCGACTTTCTGTATGTGCATAGCCCGATTATCACCACTTCCGACTGCGAGGGCGCGGGCGCAATGTTCCGCGTCACCACGCTGGATCTGGACAACCTTCCACGCACGCCTGACGGCGCTATTGACTTCACGCAGGACTTTTTCGGCAAGCCCGCCTACCTGACCGTCAGCGGGCAACTGGAAGCGGAGATTTTCGCGCTCGCGTTCGGCAAGGTCTATACCTTCGGACCGACCTTCCGTGCCGAAAACAGCAACACCCCACGCCACCTTGCCGAGTTCTGGATGATCGAACCCGAAATGGCGTTCTACGACCTGCACGACAACGCCGACCTCGCCGAGGAGTTTCTCAAATACATTATTCGCTATGTACTAAACCACTGTGGCGAGGACTTGGAGTTTTTCCACGAGCGCATCGATAACACCGTGCTGGAAACGCTGCAGCATGTTGCCGAGTCGCCCTTCGAGCGCATCACCTACACGGAGGCGATTCGCATCTTGCAGAGCGCGTCGCGCGTCTGGGAGTTCCCGCCTGTGTGGGGCAGCGACCTGCAGACCGAGCATGAGCGCTACCTGACCGAGGAGCATTTCAAACAGCCCGTCATCGTGACGGACTACCCGCGCGAGATTAAGGCGTTTTACATGCGCCTGAACGACGATGGGGGCACGGTGCGGGCGATGGATGTTTTGGTACCGCGGGTGGGCGAGATTATCGGCGGCAGCCAGCGCGAGGAACGCTACGAGGTACTGCTGCAGCGCATCCGCGAGATGGGACTGAACGAGCAGGATTACTGGTGGTACTTAGACCTGCGCCGCTACGGCAGCGCACCCCACTCTGGCTTCGGACTGGGTTTCGAACGGATGCTGATGTACATTACAGGCATGAAAAACATTCGGGATGTGATTCCATTCCCGCGCACGCCAGGAAACGCAGAGTTTTAGCAGGCGTCTAACCATAACAGACATGCAGGGAGTAGTTGGCGATGAACAAGCGGACTGCACGATGGGCAATCGGACTACTGAGCGTGCTGTTCGGGTGGAGCTTGTCAGCATGCTCGGGCGGGGGGGGTAGTGGCTCGACCACCTTCTCGCTCGCAGTGACTGGCAACCCAGCGGGCGCACGCATCTACTTCAACGGGCAGTTGGTGGAAGACCCTCAGCGAATCGTGTTGCCCCCCGGCACGCACCGCATCCGCGTGGAGACGACCCTTAGCGACGGGCAGCTCGTTGCGCAGGAGTTTAGCGTAGTTGCAGGGTCGGTTGGCTCAATACAATATGATCTAAGCCGTTATCGCATCGAGACAAACCCCTCAACAATCGAGGTATGGGTGGGCGGGCAGATACGAGTCGACGCAGCTCTGCGCGACCTGCAAACGGACAGCATCCTGAGGGCGGATTTCACCTTCTCGATACGCGATACGGGACTGGCAACCGTACAGTTGCTCGACTCGAATACAGCGCATGTCACAGGCATCCGTCGTGGAGTCACCCGACTGGTGGTTACCGACACGCGCACAGGCGTTACTTTCGAGGTGCCCATTTCTGTGTTAGACTTTCCTGCGCCACCTGGGGATTAGCATATCAGCCTGCTTCTGCCGACCGTTTGCAGGCGCGCAGGTAGCTACTCGGCGGCATCTCGCGCGAAAGGTGGCGCAGCATGAACTGCGCGGCTGCCGCAACGCTTGCGAGGTCTACCCCCGTCTCGATACCCATCCCGTGCAGCATATAGAGTAGGTCTTCCGTCGCAAGGTTGCCCGACGCGCCTGTCGCAAACGGGCAGCCGCCCAGCCCGCCCGCGCTCGAATCGAAGATAAACACGCCCTGCTGCAGCGCGGTCAGCACATTCGCCAGCGCAGTGCCGTAGGTGTTATGGAAGTGGTAGGCGAAGCGCTCCAGCGGCAGAATCGGCAGCAGCGTCTCGGTCAGGCGCGCGACTTGGGTGGGCACAGCCGCGCCGATGGTGTCGCCCAGGCTCACCTCGTCCACGCCCATCGCGAGCAAGCGTTCTACGATGGGCGCCACCGACTCGGGGGCAATCGCGCCTTCGTAGGGGCACACGAACGCGGTGGACACATAGCCGCGCACCCAGCAGCCCGCTGCCTTAGCCTCGCGCACGACCTGCTCGAACTCCTGCAGCGACTGCTCGATGCTACGGTTCAGGTTGCGCTGGCAGAAGGTCTCCGACGCGGCGGTGAAAACGGCGATCTCACGCGCCCCTGCCGACAGCGCGCGCTCCAACCCCTTGAGGTTGGGCACCAGCACGGGGTAGCGCACGCCGTCGCGCCGCCTGAGCGCGTGCATCACCTGCTCGGCGTCGGCAAGCTGCGGCACCCACTGCGGGCTCACAAACGCGGTCGCCTCCACCACAGGCAGCCCCGCCTCCGCCAGCATCTCGATGAAGCGCACCTTCGCCTCGGTCAGCACGGGGGTCGGCTCGTTCTGCAGTCCGTCCCGCGCGCCTACCTCCACAATTCGCACCAATCGCGGTATGCCCTGAAACATTTTCTGGCTCCGAATCGTAGAATAAATTACCTGACGGCGTGAGTGAAAAAAATGCCGGGGCTTTGCAGCCCCGGCTATTGGGGGGTGAGTGGTCTGTGTGTCAGTAGGGGGATGATGAAGTCTTTTTGCCGTTGTTCTCCTCGGGCACTTCCGCCACCAGCGCTTCGGTGGTGAGCAGCATCGAGGCAATCGATGCGGCGTTCTCCAGCGCGGTGCGCGTGACCTTCGCGGGGTCGACAATGCCTGCCTCGACCATGTTCACAAACTCGCCTGTAGCGGCGTTGTAGCCCTGTCCCTGAGGCAGTTCTTTGACCTTCTCGACGATGACGGAGCCTTCCGCGCCTGCATTGTGGGCGATTTGGCGCAAGGGCTCTTCCAGCGCACGACGCACAATATGTACGCCGATTTTCTCGTCGCCGTCCACCTGCAGCGCGTCGAGCGCTTTGATGGCGTTCACGAGGGTGACCCCGCCACCAGGCACGATGCCTTCCTCAACGGCGGCTTTGGTGGCGTTGATAGCGTCTTCGAAGCGCGACTTTTTCTCCTTCAGCTCGGTTTCGGTTGCCGCGCCAACCTTGATAACTGCCACACCGCCCGCCAGCTTCGCCAGACGCTCCTGCAGCTTCTCGCGGTCGTAGTCCGACTCGGTGGTCTCGATCTGCTTGCGGATTTGCTGGATGCGTCCCTGAATCGCTTCGGGCTTGCCCTTGCCACCGATAATGGTCGTGTGCTCTTTTTCGATAACCACCTTCTCAGCACGCCCGAGCTGATCGAGCTTCACATTTTCCAGCTTGATGCCGAGATCTTCAGTGATGAAGGTTCCACTGGTGAGGATGGCAATGTCTTCCATCATCGCCTTGCGTCGTTCGCCAAACCCAGGCGCTTTGACGGCAGCGCACTGGAACACCCCGCGCAGCTTATTGACCACCAGCGTTGCCAGCGCTTCGCCTTCCATGTCCTCAGCGATAATCAGCAGCGGCTTGCCCGCACGCACCACTTGCTCCAGCACAGGGATAATGTCCTGTGCCGCGCTGATTTTCTTCTCGTACAGCAGGATATAAGGCTCCTCTAGCACAGCTTCCATCCGCTCAGGGTCGGTAATGAAGTAGGGCGAGATGTAGCCGCGATCGAAGCGCATGCCCTCCACAATTTCCAGCGTGGTCTCCGTGCCCTTGGACTCCTCGACGGTGATTACGCCGTCTTTGGTGACCTTTTCGATGGCATCAGCGACCACTTTGCCGATAGCGGGATCGTTCGCGGAGATGGTCGCCACCTGCTCGATGGCGGCGCGCCCTTCGACGGGGGTAGCGGTCTGCTGGATAAACTGCACAGCAGCCTCGATGGCTTTATCGATGCCGCGCTTGACATACATCGGGTTCGCGCCTGCCGCCACCGCCTTGAGACCCTCCTTGAAGATAGCTTGCGCCAGCACAGTCGCGGTGGTCGTGCCGTCGCCAGCAACATCGTTCGTCTTAGACGCCACCTCGCGCACCAGCTGCGCACCCATGTTCTCAAAACGATTCTCTAATTCGATTTCCTTCGCAATTGTGACGCCGTCGTTAATAACGGTCGGGGAACCAAACTTCTTCTCCAAGACAACATTCCTGCCGCGCGGTCCGAGAGTGACCTTAACTGCATTGGCAATTGTATCGACACCACGCTCCAATGCGTGTCGCGCTGCTTCCGTATACAAAATTTCCTTCGCTGCCATACCGTATTCACCTCCTTCAGGGTCTATTGCTCCAATATTGCTAAAATATCGTCTTCGCGGAGGATGATATATTCCTCGCCGCCTATTTTGATTTCCGTCCCGCCATATTTCGAGAAAAGCACAGTATCGCCGACCTTTACTTCCAACGGGATAACCTTACCGTCGTCCATAATATGCCCCGTGCCTACAGCCATGACCTCACCTTCTTGCGGTCGCTCCTTAGCTGTATCGGGCAGAATAATTCCGCTCTTCGTCATCTCTTCCGCCGATTTCGGGCGGACAACTATACGATTACCTATCGGTTTCAGCATCGCCACAGCACCTCCTGAATCTGAATATCGGCTCACTGGGTTTGTACCTTCCATAAATTTAGCACTCGCAATCTGCGAGTGCTGAAGACAACTATATAATACCCCACAACAGCTAAGTTTGTCAAGGGGCGGGGGCGCATGCGCCAACACATCGTTTACACCCACCCCTGCTCCCCGTCCTCTACCCACACTTGAAAAAAGCAGGCGCACCTCCTGTAGAATCGCTCCCACAACGCGCACAACCAAACACGCCCCAACGATGGAACTTACCTACAAGGAGATATACCCCACGAACCCTACCAACGCACGCAAGCGCATCGTCCCCATCGACCAACACACCCAAAACTCCTGCGAAACCGCACGACGATGCAAAACCTCCCCACAACGCGTGCGCCAGTGGGTCAAACACGAAACAATACGGCGAACACGGACTGCACGACCTGCCCAAAACCCCCCAAACACCAGCCCAGAACAACCGACCCCAACAAACAAGCGCGTGCTGCAACGCCACCAAAAAACCACTACGGACGCCAACACCTCGCCCGACACTTCACCCAACACGGCATCCATCTCTCCCCCAACACCATCCGACACAGCCTCAGACGCCACGCGCCAGCAACCGACCGCCCGCGCAAACAGCGCCGATGCCTCTCTCCCGCGCACTGGGCGTGGGCAACGCAGGAACCGTTCACGCTTATTCAAGCCGATGGGAAAGCCATCTCCGACACGGGCACGCTCGGCACGGAACGCTGGCATCACTTGCGCAAGCACTGCCCGCCCCGCTATCAGTGGACTTCTCTTGAAAGTCGCACGCGCTTGCGCCTTGAGATTGCCACGCTGCACGGGATGGCGTTTTTGAGTGTGGCAGTGAGTGGGCTGCGCGTGGGCGGGGTGCAGACGGAGAGGACGCTCCAGACCGACTGGGGCGAGGCGTGGGGCGGGGCGAACCCCGACAAGTTTGGAGGCAGAGTATCTGCGTCCGCTGGGGGCGCGGTTGGGTCGCAAGGCGTATAATGGTCGTGTGGAGCGCGGCTATGGGCAGGTGATGAGGCGTTTGACCTGCCGTGCGTGTTCTCGTTGGACACGGTGGAGGCGTTTTTGGCGCGGTTTTGGGTGGGTTGTCTGATTACCGCTACGCGCGTGTGCATTCGGGTTATGGGATGGCGGGTCGGACGCTGTATGCGTGTTGTGTGGCGTTGGTTTTTTCGGGTTCGGAATATGTAGGTGTGATGCCTGTGGTGTTGTTGGACGATAGAGTGTTAGACTGGTCGCGTCAGGGCGTTCCAGCTGTCAACGATGTGTTGGGCTCCATTACAGTCGGCATCTTTGGCGCATACTCGCACTACAGGGCAACCCTTCGAGTCGCGGGTCTCACGCCTACACGCGGGCAGAGGTCGTTTAGCAGGCACTCGGCACGCGCGGGCGCGATGGGATAGCAAAACCCCCGCCCGATGTACCAGAACGGACTATCCAACGCGAATCAGCAATACTGGGCGGTTGTGAGGTGTCGTTTTGTGGAGAGCGTGGGTTCGTGTGTGCACAGTTTGCTGCTGCATTGCGTTCACTCGGTGGCTTTGGCTGGGTTTATGTTGAAGCGGATGCGTTTTGTCTATGCCCACCACTTCAACCTACTGCATAAGGTGGCAAGTCGAGTTATATTAGAAACCCTCCGCGCGTTGGACATCGCGACGCTCAGCCCCGTCGAAGCGCTGCTGAAACTGGACGAGCTGAAGCGCAAGTTGGAATCGTAGGCTATGGAAGGGGATGTCGCTCATATGGATGCTGCCGCCCGCGCGTGGCAGGCACTGACTCGCCTGTGGGCGTAAACAACTCTACCAGTTGCTCTACTCGCGCTGGGGGCGATTAAGTTTCTGCACAGGGATAGACAGAACAATCGAGCCATCCAAGTTTAGTTTCAGAATATGTCCCCGATAACGACTCTCGCTTATGCGAGCCTCGCCTCGCTGATGAAGCAAGATTGCCAAATCGCTCAACGCATTCAGCCAGAGCCA
>Ga0308407_1000880_pt1 | contig 18757 bp, 9 predicted proteins | sample HotsprSampleMSe2_FD_203476 | JGI IMG/M metagenome (GOLD analysis project Ga0308407, IMG submission 203476) | Hot spring phototrophic mat microbial communities from Mushroom Spring, Yellowstone National Park, Wyoming, United States - 20060911_MSe2 ...
TGCGGAGGTCGTAGAGGTAAATATCGTTCATACCTGCCTGTACGCCTGCCGAACCGATACGGTCGCTACTAATAGCTAAGGTACTGCCATCAGCCGAAATATCAAAACTCATCACTTGATTGAAAAATTCAAACTCTACTTGATTGATGGTTTTCTTTTTCTTGCCGAGAATTTGTAATACTTTGAAACGCGTATTGCTTCTATGTTTGTAACAAATAGCCAACTTGTTATCATCAGACCAAGCCAAGAGAGGCACTTTTTCGTTGATGCGTTGGGCGTTCATACGGAAACCGCCTCTGAAAACAGCTTTTCGCTTCATTTTTCTTTGCATATCGCGTACATAAACCGTGTAGTGTCCGTTTCGGTTTTCGGAATAGGCGATGTATCTGCCATCAGGCGAAATTTTTACTTCGTTGAAGGTCTTACGTTTAGGATTTTGTTTTTTGAGGCGAGTATCAAACTCTAAGGCTTCGTGGTCGTCTAAGGCTTTTTTAGCCATTTCTTTGTAAAACTCTGCCCATTCGTCCAAAAAATCATCAAAAGGTATTCCTAAGGTGCTGGCGATAGCCTCTTTTTCATCTCTTACGATACGCGTAAGGTTCAAGATGCTAGAAATATTGCTTTCGCCATACCGCATACCGATATAGTTCCAAATGGATTGCCCTACGAGCATAGCTTCTTTGCCTGTGAGTTTGTGAGGCTTGCGTGTAATGCGATACTGAATGTTGTTTCGCATATAGTCGTCCATTTCGCTACTCCAAGGTTCGGCAACGTAGGCGGCAACCCCAGGCATAAACCATTCGGGCAGGGTTAGCAAAGCACCATTTTTGAGAATTTCTCTGATGCTGCCTCCATACATCATTTCATTCACAAAAATTTGAGCTATGCCAAAAGAAAGTTCCTTTTTAAAATCAGCCAAGCTACCTGTAAAAGGGATTTCAATTTTAGGTTTGATGAAATTGGTTTGTCCGCCTACGGTACGGCTATTTTCGTTTTGCAAACCTACGTTGCTTTGTTGGAGGTCGGTTATGGAGTTGTAAATAAAGAGTTTAGTTTTTGCGGCGGGATTGTGTCCTAAAAGTGTGGCAATTCTATCAAATTCGCTTTCGGCATAAAGCAGGGCAAAATCGGCTATTCCGCTACCGAAGTCGTAATAATACACTTCAAAGTTGTCGGTAGTTTTCATTCGCCAATCAAATTCTTTGTATTGCACACGATTTTTTCCGAAGGGGCGTTGTGTAATGCCCTCAACTTGTGCTTGTATATTTGTACAAAAAAAACAAAAAATAGCTATACAAAATAATTTCATTGCGTTAAGGTTTTATTGAGCCATTTTATATTCAATAACTTTTTGTAGTAAGAATTAGTTTGCAGTTGTGGTAGAAGTTTGCTGTGGCGTTCGTGGTGGCAATCGCTTGCAAGGAAATGAGGCAAACGAGCATCTATGAGTTTTTGAGCAACTTTTTGAGCTTCCTTAGAATAATAGCCAAGCAAAGAAAGCATATTTACCTGCAAAAGCACATCAAGGGCAAGCATCTTTTCTACAAAACCGAAATCTTCTTGTACGTAACGATAGCGTTCGGGGTGAGCCAGCACAGGCGTATAACCATTGGCTTTCATCAGGAATACAGCTTCTTCCCAAAAAGGAGCATAATTCATAAATCCCGTTTCAAAAAGAACATATTTTTTTGAGCCAAAACAAAGAATCGGTTTTTTATCTTGCAACAAACTCAAAAAATGTTCATCAAGATAATACTCGGCGGCGGCTTCTATGTTTATGGTTATGTCGTTTTCGGCTAAATGCTGTTTCAGGTCGGTCAGTTTTTTACTAATAATCTCAGGGGTATTTTTGTAGAAATCGCCTGTAATATGAGGCGTAGTAATAATTTTTCGGTAGCCCAAACTGATAAATTCTTCTATAATCGTTTGTGCTTGCTTTTCGGTGGTTACGCCATCGTCGATGCCTGCAAGCAAATGCGAGTGCATATCGGCTTGTAGAAAGGAGAATAAATCAGATTCTTTTTGCTTCGGCACAAAAACTCTTTTTAACTTGAACATACCAATCAGGTGGAAAATGAATACTAAGCATATTTTACTTTTTAGCAAGTGCGTTTTTTGTAAAGAAAAATAAAATAAGAGAATTTTTCAAAAATTAAGACAAAAAATAAGCCAATTTTAGATATATTTGGGCGAAATGCTTAAACTATTTCGTAAAAATGCTTTTAATTACAGGTTCAAACGGCTTATTGGGGCAAAAGTTAGTAAATTTATTGCAGAGAAAAAATGAAAATCAATGGATTGCTACTGCTCGAGGCTCTAATCGCATATCAAATCTTTCAAAAGAACATTTCGCCACAATGGATATTACCAATCCTGACGAAATTCAAAAAGTTTTTGATTTATACAAACCAGACGTGCTGATTCATACCGCCGCTATGACGCAAGTAGATGATTGCGAAACGCATCAACAAGCCTGTTGGTTACAAAATGTAAAAGCTGTCGAATATCTTATTGAAGCGTGCAACAAATATCATACCTTTTTCATACATCTTTCTACTGATTTCATCTTTGATGGCACAAGTGGTCCTTACACCGAAGAAGCCGAAGCCAATCCGCTTAGTTTTTACGGAAAAAGCAAATGGGAAGCCGAAAAACTTTTACAAACAAGTAATATTGAGTGGGCAATAGCTCGCACCGTGTTAGTGTATGGTATCGTAGAAGATATGAGCCGAAGCAATATTATTTTGTGGGTAAAAAAATCTTTGGAAGAAGGCAAGACCATAAAAGTAGTAGATGACCAATGGCGAACTCCCACACTTGCCGAAGATTTGGCTATGGGCGTGTATCTGATTGCCAAACATAGAGCCAAAGGGATTTTTAACATCTCGGGTAAAGATATGCTCACCCCTTATCAAATGGCACTTGCTACTGCCGATTTTTTTGGTTTAGACAAAAGTCTTATCCAACGTGCCGACTCAAGCACTTTCACGCAACCTGCCAAACGCCCCCCAAAAACAGGCTTCATTATTGACAAAGCCCGAAAAATTTTAGGTTACGAACCACATAGTTTCCAAGAAGGTTTGGCTATCTTGCAAAAACAAATTTCTGAGTTTGAACTGATAAAAAACGCCGAAAAATGAACCGATTAGCCAAAATATATTTAAACAAAGAAAGTTTTAAAAGAAAAATTGAGAATTGCAGATACAAAAGTCCCTTTCTCCTTTGGAGAAAGGGATTTAGGGATAGAGGTCAAAAAAAAATCTATTTACTTTTAGGTGTAACAATAATTTTTTGTTTAAGTGTCTTGTCTGGATTGGCACAAGTGAATGACTATCTCAAAAGCGGTAACGAGCAAATTCAACGCAAAAAGTATCTTGAAGCCATCAGCGATTTTAGCGAAGCTATCCGATTAGATGCTAATTCGGTACAAGCCTACTTTGGCAGGTCGGTGGCATATACGCATACCCAAAATTTCCAAAAAGCCCTTGCCGACATCAACAACGCCCTGAAAATTGAGAAAAATCAAGCCGATTTCTATGCCCAAAGAGCTAAAATATTATTCCACCTCAAACAATACGAAAAAGCCGTACAAGACATCAGCCAAGCTATTTTTCTAAAACCCGAAAATGCTGTTTTCTATCATCAGCGGGCTTTGGTGCGTCTTGCCTTGCAAGACTACGAAGGCACAAACCAAGATGCCGAAAAAGCCTTGCAAATCAACCAGACACTTACAGAACCTTATGCTGAACGTGGATTAGCCCTTTTTCAGTTAGGTTTGAAGCAAGAAGCCAATGCCTGTTTTGAAAAGTTTTTACAGAAAAACGACTTAGAAAGCTACTACTTGTTGATAGAACATATAGTTGAGTTTAATCATAAAAACATATCGCTCTTGCAAAAAGCTGAAATTTGGGCTTTGAAAGCGGTACAATTACAAGATAATTACAAAAGTAACTATCTGTATGCGAATGTTTTGTATTTGCAAGACAAAAAATTGAATGCTTTAGATGTTTGTCAGAAGGCAATCAGTTTGGCAAAAAAGGAAAATGTAGATTTCGAAGAAGCTGAAAGACTCTTGGATAAAATCAATCAGAGCAATGTAGATGATATTCCCCCTGTAATCACCATTGTTTCACCTGCTGTAATGCGTGGAGCTATCGTAGTTGGAAGGCAAAATGAAATAAATGTTATCGGTAAGGCTACCGACGAGAGTGGCGTCAAAGAAGTATTTATCAATGGAAACCCTGCCAAACTTTTTCCTAACGGAGATTTCAATGGAATAGCCCTACTGAAAAAAGATAACAAAGAATTGATTGTAGAAGCCACCGACCAAAAAGGCAATACCGAAAAAGTTACTTTTCAGATTATCCGAAACACCGAAAATCAAACTACTGAAAAACGTTTCAAAAATATGGGAAAATCGTATGCTCTTATTTTTGCCACTAATCAGTACGAATATTGGAACAATCTTTCCAATCCCATTCCCGATGCTCAGGCTGTTGCCAAAGATTTGCAAGAAATTTACGGCTACGAAATTGATTTGGTACAAAATCCTACCCAAAACCAAATCATCTTGAAGCTAAAAGAATATTTGCAAAAAAAATTTGAACCAAACGACCACCTACTCATTTTCTTTGCAGGACACGGACAATACGACGAAAACTTCGGCGAAGGCTACGTAGTCGCCAAAGATTCTCGCCTCGAAGATGAAGCCAAATCTTCTTATCTCGCTTATTCTACTTTACGAACCTACATCAATAATATACCTTGCAAACATATTTTACTGATGATGGACGTTTGTTTTGGCGGAACGTTTGACCCGCAACTTGCCTCAAAAACGCTTAGAGGCATTCCACCAAAACCAAATGATGATGAATTAGAGGCTTTTATCAACAGAAAATTGCAAGCCCGAACAAGACGTTATATCACCTCAGGAGGCAAAGAATATGTTTCGGACGGCACGCCCGGTATGCACTCACCTTTCGTGAGAAAATTCTTGGAAGCACTGCGTAGCTATGGTGGCAAAGACAAAATAATAACTATTGCCGAAATACTTACTTTTTTAGAAACTATCAATCCTCAGCCACATTACGGTGAATTTGGCTCTAACGAACCAGGTAGCGATTTTTTGATGATTAGTAAATGATGCTTTAAGGGGCTATTCTGTATATTTGCCATTGATTGTTTTCTAAACGATACACAACTCTATCGTGCATACGGCTCGGTCTGCCTTGCCAAAATTCTACATATTGAGGTTCAACCACATAGCCTCCCCAATGAGGCGGCTTTTCCATAGCTTTTTCCTGAAATTCTTTTTCGTATTTAGCAAAAAGATTTGCTAAGGCTTCTTTGCTAATCTGTTGGCTTTGAGGCGAAGCCCAAGCACCTATTTGGCTATCACGTGGGCGTGAAAGAAAATAAGCGGTACTTTTCTCTTCCGAAACTTTACGAGCAATGCCTTCTATGCGAACTTGTCTTTCTAACTCTGCCCAAAAAAATGTTAAACTTACAAACTGATTTTCAGCGATTTGTTCGGCTTTTCGGCTTTGATAATTGGTGTAAAATACAAATCCATTTTCATCTAAATCTTTCAGTAACACCACTCGCCCCGAAGGTTTATTTTGAGAGGCAGTAGCCAAAAACATTGCATTAGGTTCTAAAATATCTGCTTGCAGGGCTTCGTTAAACCAAATTCTGAATTGCTCAATCGGATTTTTTTGTACGTCTTTTTCGTCAAGCGAATTTTTTTTGTATTCTTTGCGTAAATTGGCTATTGTTGTGTCCATATCTATTTTTTGTTTTGAAACGAACAATTACACCAAAAAGTTTTGTAGAATAAAAGCAAGAAATGAGGCTGATACAATCAACCTCATTTGCTCAGAGTTTTACACCTAAGTTTTTGATAGCAGGTTTGAATGTTTTTATCCAAATCCCTTGCATCAAAATTATTCAAAGACCGAAGAAAAATAAATGACTAAAATCAGGAAAAATAATGACTTTTAAGCCATTACTTGCACAACTGCAAGAAAAACTCAACAAACGCCTCGAAGAAGGCAACTTACGTTCGCTCAAAAGCCAAAGTAGTTTGATTGACTTTTGCTCGAACGATTATTTAGGACTGGCAAGAGATGAGAATTTTCAGGAAATTGTTTTTTCGGAATTAAAGAATTTGCCACAACCCCATTTAGGAGCAACAGGCTCACGCCTGATTTCGGGTACGCACCCGTATATGCTCGAAACCGAACAGTTTTTGGCTCAACTATGGCAAGCAGAGGCGGCTTTGGTCTTCAACTCGGGCTATCAACTGAATACAGCTTTGCTCGCTACCATTCCTCAAAAAGGTGATACCATTCTTTCAGACCAACTCATTCACGCCAGCCTAAGAGAAGGAGCAAGATTGAGCCTCGCTCAAAGATTTTACTTCAAACACAACGATTTAAACTATTTGGAAAGCAAACTTCGCAAAGCAACAGGCAACGTTTTTGTTGTAGTTGAAACGATTTACTCGATGGACGGCGACAAAGCCCCCATCACCGAAATGATACAACTTTGCAAGCAATACAATGCTTACTTGATAGTTGATGAAGCTCACAGCACAGGCATCTACGGGAAAAATGGAGAAGGTTGGTTACAGGCAAATGGCTGGCATCAGGAAATTTTTGCTCGTATTTATACTTTTGGGAAAGGCATCGGCGGACACGGTGCCTGTGTCGTGGGCAATCGGACACTAATCGACTACCTAATCAACTTTGCAAGGGCTTTTATCTATACAACCGCCTTGCCTCTGCACAGTTGGGTGCATATACGCAAAGCATTTGAATACATCGGTAACAATAATTTTTTACAAGAAAAATTGTATCAAAATATTCGTATTTTCAAAGAAACATTACAAGATTTGCCACAACTCAAAGAAAGCGACACGGCTATTCAAATTGTACGTATTGGTGGGAATGAACGAACCAAACGATTTGCCCAAAAACTACAAGAACAAGGTTTTGATGTAAGAGCCGTGCTTTCGCCTACGGTACAACAAGGTGAAGAAATCGTAAGAATTTGCTTGCATAGCTTCAATTCACCTACCGAAATTCTGAATTTATGCGAAAGTATTGCATTGCTGTTAGCCCGCCTCGATTGAGAGCAAAAATTTTCCGTAACGTGAGTTATAAGGTTATTTTATTGATTTACAAAGTTTTATTTTTCTATATTTTTCAAAAATTACAGCGGTGCAAATTAAATTTGTACTTTTCTAACCACCCCTAACCCATCCTTTTAAGGAGGGGTTAGGGGTGGTTATTGAGCTACGGTCGGTGAGCGTAGCCGAACTGCCAAAGTATGGTCAAACAAAATGTGATTTTTTTAAGATAACTACTTATAACTCACGTCAATAGCTTTTGAAATAAACATTTTTTCTTTATTTTGCAAATAGGTAAATAGTTTCCCATTTTTTACTATTTTTGCACCATGGCAATGGGGAGGCAGGTTAGTTTTTTGATTACTTTACACATAATCACAAAATTACGCCCTTTTTGTCAAATTTTTTAAATCATCATACAATTAGATGCACCACCAAATAGTTACACAAATTTTTAATCAACGAGTTGGCATTTATTTTGTTATATTGTTATATTTGAAAAAATTTATTCTATCTCGTATGAATATTCGTTTCTTTGTCTCCGTTTTATGGCTTTTGAGCTTTTCTACGAGTTTTTCTCAAAATCTATTGCCCAAAGAGCTCATCGTAGCTATCGGACATACCAAAATGGACAAAAAAGGTGTAGAAATTGATAAACAACTGCAAGAATATCTTGCCAAAAAGCTCAATATGCCCGTCAAGGTTACTTATCCGAAAGATATATTCGCCATTCTCGAAAAAATAGATAGCAATGCCGTGCATGTAGTTGATATTAACCCTTTTGGGTATGTCATGGCTTCTTTGAACGATAAAGTAGATGTGCTTGCGATAAGAGGCAATAAAAACAGGGAAGTAGAAACATACAATAGCTGTATTGTTGTTGGTGCAAAATCGCCCATTAAAAAAATAGATGATATAAAAAAGTTGGGAGCAAAATCGGAAATGGTTTTTGTCCATGCGGCTTCTACTTCAGGGCATTTAGTTCCTCGTTTGTATCTGAACTCTATAAAAATTGATGTAGAAATTATTTTCAAAAGTATTTCTTTCAAAGGCACACATCTAAACGTAATTGAATACATAAAAAATACTCCTAATGCGGTAGGTGCTTGTGCTTATAGTTTTCTTCAAGACCAAATAAAAAGCGGTAAATTTGATGAAAAGGATTTTAGGGTTTTGTGGATTTCATCTCAAATTCCACATGGTCCTGTAGCAGTTTTGAAGGATTTAGAGCCTAATTTTCGCAAAAAGCTACAAGAAGCATACTTGGCTATCCCAACTGAAGCCCCCGAACTTTGGAAAATGATAGTAGCCAACTGGAATGCAAAACTCGAAGATACAACCTACATTGCTGGCTCCGACGAAGCCTTTGATGCCCTCAGAAACATCACCAATCAAGCCGAAGACCTTATTCTGATACTCAACTTTTACAGAGAGTAAAAATTTGGGACACAGATATTAAGAGTTTTAACCTGTGCTTATGCGTAGAATGTGTATAGTGCTATTCTGAATAATGGAACTACAGACATAGGCAAAATTCTATACAGCCACTCTACCTAATTCATCTTTCAAGTGTGTAATAATATCCACAGGGAAGGCATCTACGCCATTTTTTTCGGCAAGGTAGTACGAAGCCCAATCAAAAATATGTATCAGAAACAAGACTTGCTCAATGAAGCTGTTACCTTCGGCATAAAGCGAAAAAACTTTATCGGTCTTCTGTTCAAAAATAGGCTGACAAATTTCCATACGCAGGCGTGTGCGTGGGTGGTCGTAGGCAGTTTTTACAAGCAATACGGCTATGTTCTTGTAATGCTCACTTTCTAATTGCCAACCTACCAGCTCGTTATGGTTCATCTCGGGGAAAAGGTGCGTATGGCAGAGTTGCTTGGCGTTCTCGTTGATTTGTTGCTGAAAACGTGTGATAACTGCCCCAAGACGTGTGTCGGCATAGATAATGGGAAAATCTTGGTAAAAAATTTCAGCTAATCGCTTGGCTTCTAAATGAATCAACTCTCTTTTTTCTTGCAAAAACGATACACTTCGCTCTAAATCACCTTCAAAATCATGCTGTAATAAGCCATAATTTTTGAGCAAAAATAAAATCTGCACAAACGAATATCCTAAAAAAGCTCGTGGGCAAGGTGCTTCGCTCGGAATTTGTACAAAATCGTAGCCTTTTTCTTTAGCGATTTCTATCAATTTCCCCCCCGAACTTACACAAGCAATTTTAGCATCACTTGCTTGGCTAAGGGCAATAAGTGTTTCTTCGGTACTTCCCGAAAACGAAGAAGCAATAAAAAGTGTATGCTTTCCCACAAAAGCAGGAATATCATAATTTTTGCAAACAATGATAGGCACTTGCAAATGTGGCGAAACGATACTTTCTACCAAGTTGCCCCCAATGCCCGAGCCGCCCAAACCTGCTATCACTACGTTGTGGATAGTATGATTTGGTTGAGTAACTTGCTGATTTTTACCCATTTCAATAGCTTTTTGGAGTTGGTGAGGAAATTGCTCAATGAGCCTTTGCATAGATGTTTCCATACGAAAAGATTATTTCGGGCAAAGGTAGGAAATTTTAGACAAGAAACAGAACAATTAGCACAAAATTTGCTCATGGGTTTTTGCATTTTTTTGTTTTTTCCCTCATTTTTGCATACCTAAAAAACAGATGTTGGCTTATTGAAGTACAGCTACTTTTTGAGGAACACTTAAACGTATTATCATTTTGCTAAAACAAAACTTACAAGTGTGGCTTGCAGGTAGCGTAGCTTTTTCGGTATGGCTTGCTCATATCGCTACGCTTACGCCTCAATTTTATGCAAACCAATTACAAATACCCTTAGATACACCCAAATACCAAAAAAGTCGTTTTTCTACCTATCAATTTCCTGACCGAAGAGGCGATATTTTTAGCACACATCAGAGTAAATCACTTTTGGACCTCAAACCCAGCAACCTGAAAACTAATATTCGCGTGGATTTGAACGACACGGCTCGCAGGTACGTGATAGAAGAAAAAATCGGAAACTACTACTTTCGCCCCCCCAGCCTGATAGAACCCAAAGATATGGATTTTTTTCAAGAACAAGAAGCCAACAAAAGATTTTGGCGAAATACAGGTGCAAAAGTTGATGAAGAAAGTGCTACACAAAATAGCCGTTTCAATTTCAAACCTCGCATACCTATCGGAAGTAAATTGTTTGGAAAAATTTTTGGAGGCGATTTTGTAGAGTTCAAGCCGAATGGCTTTGTAAATTTAGATTTTGGCTACAAACGCCAATTTGTAGGCAACCCTGCTATCCCTGCCGACCGCCAACGCAACGGTGTTTTTGACTTTGACCCCCGCGCCAACATCAACCTTACGGGAAGAATCGGCGATAAACTTGCCATCAACACCAGCTACGACACAAAAGCAAGTTTTAATTTTGAAAATACTTTTAAAGTACAATACAAAGCCTATCCCGAAGAGGCTCTGCAAGATGTAAAGTTCGGAAATGTAAATTTTACGCCCGGCGTGGCTCTTATTCAGGGAAGTCAGAACCTTTTTGGTATCCGTACCGACTGGCAATTCGGCAAACTGAAAATCCAGACAGTTGTCTCGAATCAACGCTCCTCAACCGACGAAATTCGCTTGCAAGGTGGTAAGCAAATCAGGCGTTTTGAAATCAGAATGACCGACTACGAAGAAAATAAACATTTCTTGCTTTCGCAATTTCACCGCAAACGCTACGAACCCGCCCTTGCCACAATGCCCATAATCAACTCGGGCATTGTTGTTACAAGAGTTGAAGTATATGTAACCAACCGTACCAACAATACCCAAAACTTACGCAACATCATCGCTTTTTTGGATTTAGGCGAAGCCCAAACGTACAGAGCTAATCTACCTTTCGTAGGAAGCAATCCGAACCCCAATTTTCCCGCAAGTAACCAAGCTAATAATTTGTTCAACAACATTAACCAAAACGCTTCGGTACGCAACCCGCAAACCGCCGCCGATTTCTTAGAAACACAAGGCTTACGCAGAGGCACTGACTTTGAGGTACTTCGTGCCGCCCGACGCTTAGAACCTAGCGAATTTACCTTTCACCCACAGCTCGGCTATATCTCGCTGAATACCCCATTACGAAATGATGAAATTTTAGGTGTATCGTATGAATACACCTTCAACGGACAACAATACAAAGTAGGCGAACTTTCCGAAGATTACGTCAATCGCCCGCAGGAAGAGGTAATTTACCTTAAAATGCTTCGCCCCTCCACTATCCGCACCGATATACCCTCTTGGGATTTGATGATGAAAAACATTTATTCGCTTGGAGCAAGTCAGATTTCTGCACAAGGCTTTCAGTTAAGAGTAGTGTATCGAGATGATATTTCGGGATTGGATAATCCTTCGTTGCAAGAAGGCGAACGCACCAAAGACGTACAACTTATCAAAATTTTTGGGCTTGACCAACTCAATCCACGCGGCGACCGCATCGTTGATGCACAAGGCAACATAGTAAGAGACCGCTTCGGCAGAGCCATAGGCGACGGTAATTTTGATTTTGTAGAAGGTATCACTATCCAAACACAACAAGGCAGATTGATTTTTCCTGTTTTAGAGCCTTTTGGAAGCCATCTGCGACAAGAATTCAATCCTAACACCGAACCAAACCTCATCGCCAAATACGTTTTTCAAGAACTCTACACAGGCACACGCAACGATGCCCAAAATAATTTTGCTCAAAAAAATAAATTTTTCATCAAAGGACAATACGAAGGTACAGCCTCAGGCAATACGATTTTCTTGCCCGGCATCAGCATTGCACAAGGCTCGGTAATTGTGAAAGCAGGCGGCGTACCCCTTACCGAAGGCACTGACTACCAAGTAAATTATGCCACGGGACAAGTTACTATTACCAATGAATCTGTACTCAACTCGGGCAAAGAAATAACAATAGGCTTTGAAAAAGCCGATTTGTTCAATCTGCAAACACGCTCTTATTTAGGTACTCGTTTTGAGTATCAGTTAGATAAAAATTTCAAACTTGGAGCAACTTTTGTCAATTTGCGTGAGCGTCCTGTGCTTACACGTGTGGCAATGGGACAAGAAGCCCTCAACAATACAATGCTCGGTTTTGATATAAACTTGCAAAAAGAATCGCGTTTTCTTACGAAAATGGTCGATGCTTTGCCCCTCATTCAGACCAAAGAAAAATCTACTATTCAATTTGCCGCCGAAGTGGCTCAGTTACGCCCCAACGCCGCCCGCCTAAGTGGTGCTGTCTCGTACATTGATGATTTTGAGGGAGCAAGAACGCCCTTCGATTTAGGCAGAACCGTGCATCTGCGTTGGAAATTAGGCTCAACGCCACAAAGAATCTTGCAACAACAAGGCATACTCTCTAACCCTTTGGAGTACGCCTATCGCCGTGCCAGAATGGCTTGGTACAACGTAGATAACTCAATCTTCTACAACCAAACGCAACGCCCCTCGAACCTGAGTGCAACCGATATGGAAAACCATTATATGCGTGTGGTTGCTCCGCAGGAAGTTTTTCCTAACAGGCAGTTTGAAAATATTGCTGTCAATGAAAATATTTTTGATATAGCCTATTTCCCCGATGAACGCGGTTCATTTAACTACAATCCGAACCTTACACCACAAGGCAAGTTACCCAATCCTCGCCAAAATTTTGCTTCTATTACGCGAGCCATCACCAGCGAAGTAGATTTTGATAATGCCAACATCGAATATGTTGAATTTTGGCTCTTAGACCCCTTCATTGCAGGCGAAAGAGGTAGAGTAATTGTAGAAGGTAATAATGGTGTAAATAACACCACAGGAGGCGATTTGTACATCAACTTAGGCAATATCTCGGAAGATGTGATGCGTGATACACGACATTTTTTTGAAAATGGCTTGCCCGAAAGTGCCGAAAGCACCAACAAAGACCAAACCGACTGGGGATTTGTGCCTCGTAATCAGTTCCTAAACAATGCGTTCAGCAATACGCCCGGCTCACGTGCCGCCCAAGATGTAGGTTTAGATGGTTTGCGTAATGAAGAAGAAAACAATTTTTTCGCTAATTACCTCAATAGCCTGCCCCCCGCAGTGCGTAGCCAAGTAGAAAGTGATGTCTCGGCTGATAACTTCCGTTTTTATTTAGGAGGCGATTTGGATAGCAGAGATGCCAAAATCATTGAACGTTACAAATTTTACAATAACACCGAAGCCAACTCCCCCGAAAATACGGGAGGAGGTGCTTTTGTGCAGTCAGGAACAAACTTCCCCGATAATGAAGATTTAAATGGAGACAATACAATTAGCGATTTGGAAGAATACTATGAGTACAAAATCTCGCTTCGCCCACAAGATTTGGTAGTCGGGAAAAATTATATTGTAGATAAAGTTGAAGTTCGCGACCCGAAAGTAACCAAAAACGGACAAGATGTGGTTACGTGGTATCAGTTTCGTATTCCCGTGAGAGAATTTAACGAAAAGGTAGGCAATATCAATGGTTTCAAATCTATTCGCTTTATTCGATTGTATCTGACTGATTTTCAACAACCTGTGGTATTGCGTATGGCTCAATTCCAAATAGTTGCTAACCAATGGCGTAGATTTGTGGGCGATTTGCGTGATAAAGGCTTACAACTTCCTCCCGAACCTTACAGCCCCTCGTTTGTGGTTTCGGTGGTGAATTTAGAAGAAAATGGTAGCCCTGCCCAAGGTGTTATTCCGTATGTCATTCCGCCCGGCTTTGTGAGAGATGTTGATATTACGACTATCAATAATCGCCAATTCAATGAGCAATCGTTACAACTTTGCGTAGATGGCTTGCAAGATAGAGATTCGCGTGCCGCTTTCAAGAATGTAAATCTGAATATGCTCTATTACAAACGTTTGGCAATGCCCATTCACGCCCAAACCTCGCAAGAAGCTACCACCCAAGATGGTGATGTAAGTGCTTTTGTACGTTTGGGAACAGATTTTACCGAAAATTATTATGAAATTGAAATTCCGCTAACCTTTACACGTATTGCCGAAATAGGCACTGCTCCGAACCTGCAAGCCTTGCAACAGATTGTTTGGAAAGCTGAAAACGAATTAGATATTGCCTTGCAAGAACTCGTAGAAACCAAAATTGCCCGTAACAATACCTTTGGTTTTAGGCAAAATTTGTTTGTACCTTTCACAAGGCAGGTAGGCAAGTACAAGGTTACGGTGGTTGGTAATCCCGATTTGAGTGCTGTTTTGGTGATGATGTTGGGCATCAAAAATCCGAATATCCCCAACGATGACCGTCGCCCCAAATCGGCTTGTGTGTGGTTCAACGAATTGCGAGCCGTAGGCTTTGACCGCACCAATGGCATCGCCGCTAATGCTCGTTTGGCAGTGCAGTTAGCCGATTTTGCACAACTGCAAGCCTCTGGCTCTATTCGTACTGCGGGCTTCGGACAACTCAACCAAAAAGTTTCGGAACGCCCACTCCGCAACGACTGGGAATTTGACACGCAAGGTACTTTTGCCCTCGATAAATTCACGCCTGCCAAATGGGGGCTACGCCTGCCCGTATTTTTGAGCTACCAACGCAAAAACTCTACGCCTCTCTTTGACCCCTTTGACCCCGATGTACGGATAAAGCGTTCCTTAGAAAAATTTGATAATCAAGCTGATAAAGAACTTCTCAGAAGTCTTGTGGAAGACCGCGAAACCCGCCGAAGTATCAATTTCTCGAATGTACGAAAACAAAAAACCAACAAAGAACGCAAAACTAAACCTTGGGATATTCCCAACTTTGCAGTTACGTGGGCTTATTCGGACATACAACGCAGTGGCCCTTACGTAGCCGGTTATTTGCAACAAAACTGGAAAACAGGATTAAGCTACACCTACAACCGAGAGTTTCAGTACATAGAACCTTTCAAAAAAAGCAAAAGTAAGCTGTTGCAATCGAGTTGGCTGAAACTCATCAAAGAGTTTAGTTTCAATCCCTTGCCAAATAACATCACGGCTCGTGGCGATTTGGACAGAACTTTTACCCGGACCCAACTGCGTTCAGGCGATTTCACTACCGATAATTTTGAACCATTTTTTGAAAAATTCTACAATTTCAACCGAGACTACGGCGTGCAGTGGAACATTACGCGTAACCTCACGCTCAACGGCAATGCACAGGCACGAGCTATCGTAGATGAACCTTTCGGCGAGCTAAACGCACCCGGTAGCAGGCAAATCGTTCAAGAAAATTTGCTCAAACTCGGACGTATGAAAGATTATAGCCAACGTTTTGGGGCTAATTACAAATTACCTCTTGATAAACTCCCCCTTACCGACTGGCTTACCGCTGATTATGGCTACAACGCTACCTACCGTTGGACTGCCGCTTCCTTAGGCTTGGAAAAGATTTTGGGAAATACCATACAAAATTCACGCGAGCAAACGCTCAATTCAAGAATTGATTTTACCAAACTCTACAACAAGAGCAAACTACTTAAAACAGTAAATGATTATCAGCCTCAACCCAAAAAGAAATTGACAAAAGAGGAAAAAGCTAAACGCAAACAAGAAGCCAAAAAGAAAAAGCAAGAACAACAAAAACCTGAGAAAGTAGTAGAACTAAAAGACACCACGCAAAAAGGTAAAAAAGCTAAAAAACAGAAAGTTAAGAAAACAAAAGATAACAATCCTTCTGTAAATCCTGTACTTAGAGTTTTGTTGCGTACTTTGATGAGTGCCAGAACGGCAAACTTTAATTACACACTTACCGAAGGAACGACTTTACCCGGTATTGTTGGCAATCCTCGTTATTTGGGGCTTGCCGATAACTGGGGGGCACCGGGTTGGGGATTTGTCTTAGGCGACCAAAACCCTAATCAGCGTTTTGATTTCGTCAATAATGGCTGGATGGTACTACCCCCCGACACAAGTTTGATACAAAACAACCCTTTCACGCAAAACCGAACCGAAAATATCAGGCTCAATACAACGCTTGAACCTTTTAGAGATTTCAAAATCACTGCCGAAGCCAAACGAGTACGCACCGATAATTACCAAGAAATCTTCCGTTTCGATACGCTTGCCAAAGCCTATGCCTCACTTTCACCTTACCGAAATGGTACGTATCAGGTTACGACTATTTCCATTGCAACAGCCTTCAACAAAGACAACAGCATCAACTCCGAAACGTTCAATAAATTTGTGACAAATTTGGATAAATACCAGCAACAACTCACCCAACTCAACCCCAACGCTATCTCCGATACCTCGTACCGTAGGCGTTCGCAAGATGTGTTGATTGCGGCTTTCATTGATAGCTACGTAGGCAAAGGCTTAAACAATGGCATTTCAGCTTTTCCGAAAATTCCTCTGCCTAATTGGAGTTTAGATTACAATGGATTAACTAAGGTTGGCATTTTCAGAGAGTTATTTCAATCTTTTACCCTTACACACCGATACAGTTCCGAGTACCGAATAGGTAATTATACCTCTGCCTTAGAGTATCAGAATACGGCTTTATTACAACTTAGTAATAATTTTGGCACCTATGTACAGCCTTTTCAAATCAATGCGAATGGCGAATTAGTACCGATTTTGGTTTTGGGACAAATACAACTTTCCGAAAAATTCAGTCCGCTGATTGGCATCAATGCTCGCACAAAAAGCAGTCTGAATATACGTTTGGATATTAACCGCAACCGTGATGTAGGTCTGAACCTCGCAAATGCTCAAATTACAGAAGTTCGTAGTAATGATATTGTGTTGGGGCTGGGATTTTCTAAGAAAAATATTCGCCTGCCATTCAGAAATATAGATAGAGAGCGAGTAGTACTTAAAAACAATACTGATTTCCGAGTAGATTTTACTATTAGAGATAGCAAAACTTTCCAAAGAAGTATAGATGAGGAAACAGTAGTTACTTCGGGAAATTATAATTTTCAGTTACGCCCTAATGTGAGCTATAAAATCAACAATTCTTTGAGCTTTCAGTTTTACTTTGAACGAATCATTAACAAACCTGCTACTACTTTGGCTTTCCCACGCCGAAATACAAATGTAGGCTTTCAACTTAGGTACAATTTGACAGGGCAATAGCGTTTAGAGATAGGAGACAGGAAGCAGGAAGCAAGAAGCAAGAATTTGTAAAAAAATATGCGAGAGCGAAACGCCCTCGCATACGAAAATCAAGTTGGCGACAGGTGTTAGTCTAAGGTAAAAGTAAACGTTCTATTATTGTTTATCGTAACGGTTATGGTTCTATTGCAAGTGCCGTTGCCGAAATCTACGGTTCTTTGTGCATTTTCAGCGGTTACTACATACACACCCGAAACAGGTTTGCGAATACGTTTTTCACATTACTTTTTAGGTTTGTTTTGTAGCTATTAGAAACAAAGTTTGTGAAAAGGTTTAATGAAAGATAAACTTTTTTTAGACTTTCATCGCAAGAACTTACTTAGTGGTAATGACAATTTGCTTGCTATTTTCGCTACTTTGTTGCTTTGCTTCTAACAAACGCAGGCGGGTACGCAGTTGGCTTAGCCAAAGAGCCAATCCGATAAAGCCAATTACGGCAGGATAGAAAACCAAACGCATTGTGCCATTGAGGTCGTAGGCGTTGAAGCCGGGGTTGCCACCGTTGCCGGGGTGTATGCTGTCGTAAAGACGTGGCATAATAAAAATAAGAGGGATATACACAGCATAAGCAAAAATATTATACACAGCCGAAATACGAGCGGCTTGTTCTTTGTTCTCGATAGCAGAACGCAAAATAAAATAAGCCAAATAAATCAGCATAGCGATAGCCGCACCATAGATTTTCACGTCGCGAGGCAGGAAATCGCCCCAAGTGAATTTGCCCCACAGCATACCTGTCAGCAAGCCCAACGTTCCATAAACAACGCCCACTTCGGCAGCCGAAACAGCCCAAAAATCTGCTTTTTCGGTGCTTTTTCTTAAATAATTGATAGATTGCACCACCGAAATAGTAAGCACAAACACCATTCCGAACCACATAGGCACGTGAAAATACAAATTACGAGCCGTATGGTCTAAATTGCCTGTCTGCAAACGTGGAATATCTACCAAAAAGCCTGCTATTACCGCATACATTACGCAAATAGCACTTATCCACTTCCACCAAGATATTTTTAGCATAAAATAAGATTTGAATTTAAACATATCTGAACGAAGCCGCTGTCTATTGAGTAAAGCCGAGATGAACAGCAACTTCGCTCAATGAACAATCTATACTCAAAAATAATTGGTTTTTGTTAAACCTCAATCCCTAAATCCCTCTCTCCAAAGGAGAAAGGGACTTTTTGTAGTCGTAGATTTAAAGTTTTACTAAAAACCACTTTTGATTGAGTATAACAAAAATTTTACAAAACTTAGAATTCAAACCCCAAATGCAAGCTACTTGTTTAGGCGAATTGCATTTCTGCTTCCTCCACTTCTACCAAACCTTCGGGGTTAATCTCGAGCAGACGCACCTGTTTCAGCTCGTTGATGAGTAGCGGGTCGTATTTGGCAACTACACGTATATAGTTTTCCGTAAAACCTTCCATTTTTCCGTTTTGTATATCTTGCTCAAAAAGCACGGTAGCCGTTCTGCCGATGTTTTGCTCGTAAAAGTAACG
>Ga0308407_1000882_pt1 | contig 18726 bp, 17 predicted proteins | sample HotsprSampleMSe2_FD_203476 | JGI IMG/M metagenome (GOLD analysis project Ga0308407, IMG submission 203476) | Hot spring phototrophic mat microbial communities from Mushroom Spring, Yellowstone National Park, Wyoming, United States - 20060911_MSe2 ...
AAAGCCAACAATGCCGCCGAACTTCTACGCAAGGCTCTCGGTCAGGCAAATGAAATACTCAACAAACACCTGCTCATTGCCGAAGGTGTCGTAGCCCTTGCCGATGAAAATTCGTTCCATTTAGCTGTTTTCGGTAAAAGTAAAGCCCTCAGACTGAAAGGCAAGCAATTAGAAGATATTAGCAACAGCAACGGAATTTTGGGACAAACCCCCGCAATGCACATTCAGATACTTAGTTTGCCCCTGCAAGCTGGTTCGCAAATTTTACTGCTTAGCAAAGGGGCATTTTTGCAACTTTCTTTCGAGCAAATCGTGGCAATCCTTTCGGCAAAAAATAGCAAAGACGACAAAGTACAACAATTACTGCTTGCTACACACCAAAAAGGCGGTCAGTACAACGCCAGTATTGCCCTGATAGACTTGCCTGCTATGAGGCTTGGGCAAGCCGTTACGCAGAGTTGGAAAAAAATACGCCCCTATGCTTTCCCTCTCTTGTTGGTGGCAATGGTAGCGACTTTTGCAATTATTGCTCAGAAATCATATAAAAAAGAACAAGAAACAGAAGTCAAAGAACAACAGAAAAATATTGCCGAACGAAAAGCTATGCAGAAACTCAAAGATAGCTTGGCACAAGTAGATGCTGCAAAAGATGAAGTCATCAAACACAAAATGCAAAAAGGGGAAACTATCGGCACCGTAGCTCGCAAATACAATACTACCATAGAAGCTATTTTGGCACTTAATACAAATACATTAGACGAGAAAGCCTCGGTTTACGTGGGGCAAGAAATAAAAGTAAATGTAAAAATGATTTACACTCTCACCAAAGAGCAAACCTTGCAAGAACTCTATGAAGAACGTTTCAAGCGTTGGGAAAAAATGGGTATCACTCCCGAAAGTATCAAGAAAGCTAATCTCCCCAAAACACTCAACGGCAAACTACCCAAAGGCACAAAAATCATTATTCCTGCCCTGAAAGCAGATAAATACTGATGTACCAAATTTTTACCTTTAATCCTTGATTGGTTTCAAGAAATTTTGTCTCTTAAAAATTATTTTTTTTCAAAAATAGGCTAAAAAAATAGGCTATTTTTTTGAAAAAATTACTTTTTTTAATAAAATTGCCTCGAAATTAAACTTAAAAATCAAAAAAATATGTCTATTTTGAGATTTGAGGCTATAAAACAAGCTCAAGACCGCCCCTATGTAAAAGTTACTCCACCTTCCGAAAAAATTTCCGATTATTTTGCTTGTAACGTATTCAATGATGCGGCGATGCGTCAGCACCTCAACTCTGAAACTTACAAGAAGTTGAAGGCGGCTATCGCCAAAGGCGAGCCTATCAGCTTAGAACTTGCCGACAGCGTAGCGGCTGGAATGAAAACTTGGGCAATGAGCAAAGGTGTTACGCATTATACGCATTGGTTTCAGCCGCTTACAGGCTCTACTGCCGAAAAACACGATGCCTTTTTTGATTTGGAAAGTAATGGCACCGTCATCGAAAAATTCAAAGGCTCGGCTCTTGCCCAACAAGAACCCGATGCCTCCTCATTTCCAAGTGGTGGTATTCGTTCTACTTTCGAGGCTCGTGGCTATACAGCTTGGGACGCTACCTCGCCTGCGTTCATTATGGAAGATAACGGCACAAAAACCCTTTGCATACCCACGGTTTTTGTTTCTTATACAGGCGAAGCCTTAGATTACAAAATGCCTCTGCTCAAAGCCTTGCACGCAGTAGATAAAGCTGCCACAGCCGTCGCACAATATTTTGATAGTGATGTAACCAGTACGATTGCTACACTTGGTCCCGAGCAAGAATATTTTTTGATAGATAAAGCAATGTACTATGCTCGCCCCGATTTGGTTTCAACAGGTAGAACGCTTTTTGGACATATACCCCCGAAAGGACAACAACTTGAAGACCATTACTTTGGCTCTATTCCCTCACGCGTGAGAGCCTTTATGGTTGATTTTGAAATAGAATGTTTGAAGTTGGGTATTCCTATTCGCACTCGCCACAACGAAGTTGCCCCCGCCCAATTTGAATGTGCCTCTACGTTTGAAGAAGCCAATTTAGCCATTGACCATAACCTGCTCCTAATGGACGTGATGGAAAAAGTAGCCGACCGCCACGACTTGAAAGTGCTTTTTCACGAAAAACCTTTTGCAAGAATCAATGGAAGTGGAAAGCACAGCAACTGGTCTTTGCAAACCAATACGGGCATCAATTTGCTTGCTCCAAGTACCAAAGCTAAGGATAATTTGCGTTTCCTGACGTTTTTTGTAAATGTAATCAAAGCTGTCCATACACACGCAGACCTTTTGCGTGCCAGTATTATGTCGGCAGGTAACGAACACCGCCTCGGTGCCAATGAAGCTCCGCCTGCTATCATTTCGGTTTTCATCGGCAAACAAATGCACGAAGTTTTAGATGAATTAGAAAAGAAAGCTACCGTAAAAGTTGCCAAAGGTGAAAATATCTATATGAAAACAGGTATCAATAAAATTCCCCCTGTTCTTTTGGACAACACCGACCGCAACCGAACCTCGCCTTTTGCTTTCACAGGAAACAAATTTGAGTTCAGAGCTGTGGGAGCTTCGGCAAATTGCTCTTCCAATATGATTGTTCTCAATACCATTGTGGCTCATCAGCTTACACTTTTCAAAGAAGAAGTGGATAAGCGAATCGCCAAAGGTGAAAAGAAAGAAGCCGCCATTATCAACGTGCTGAAAAATTACATCAAAGAAAGTAAAAAAGTGATTTTTGAGGGTGATGGTTATTCGGAAGAATGGAAAGAAGAAGCTAAAAAACGTGGTTTGACAAACATAACCAACTGCGTCGATGCTTTGGAGGCTTTTGTGAGCAAAGAAACCGTCACTGTTTTTGAAAAATACAATGTACTCACGCACAGAGAGTTGAATGCTCGTTATGAAATTTTGTTGGAGAATTATATCAAAAAAATCCAAATAGAATCACGAATGATGGGAGAACTTGTAATCAATCACGTTATCCCGACGGCTATTTCGTACCAAAACCGATTGGTAGAGTATGTTCGCAGTCTGAAAGCTATTGGTATTGAAGATGCTTTGGTAGAAAGCACACTCGTAACCATCAAAAAAATAGCCGAACACGTAAATAGTTTGCAAAAGAACGTAAAAGAAATGATTGATATGCGTAAAGTAGCCAACAACACCGAAGATGTGAAAAAAAGAGCTAAGATTTACAGCGAAAAAGTAAGAAGTTATTTTGAGCCTATTCGTTATGCTGTTGATAAATTAGAACTCACCATCAGCGACGAGGCTTGGCCGCTTGCCAAATACAGAGAAATTTTGTTGATTAGATAGGTAGGCGTTCCTTAAAAAGTACATAAAAATTTCATTATCAGTAATTTATGTTTTAAAAAATGCAAGAAATGGCATTTTAGTTTGCAAGAAATTTGCGAATATTTAGTTAAAACTTTGTAAAATGAAATAAATTTGATTTGTAAAAAAACAACTTTTTGAGTAAATTCTTCTCAATCCGTGTTTTATCTATTCAATCTGTATTATCTGTGTTCCAAAAATTAGAACACAGATAACACGGATTAAACAGGTTTGCCACAGATTTTTTGTATACTCAAAAGTAATTGGTTTTTTTTTCATATCCAAAAAAAAGTATCATTTTGCCTTATGAAACTCTCCGCTACTGACTATAGCTTGCTTAGAGAACTTCATCAAAACGAAAAACACAAACGTAATTACGTAAAAATAACCGTTTTACTGATGCTGCACTTGGGTAAAAGTGCAGAAGAGATAGGCTTGTGCTTGAGTATAAGGGCGGCTACTGTTTCCAATTACGAGAAAAAGTATGAGCAGTTAGGTTTAGATAGCTATTTGGAAGACAACTACGTGGCTTATCAGGGCAAGCTCACGCCAGAAGAGCAGGCTCTTGTAGTGCAAGAGTTGTCAGAAAATTTATATCAAAATACCGCTCAAATGGTTGATTTTATTTCGGAGCGTTTTGGTAAAAAATACACTTGTCAGGGGGTAGTGCCTTGGTTGCATCGCTTGGGATTTAGCTATAAAAAAACAAAATTAGTTTTCTGCCAGGCAGATTTATCCCAACAAGTAGCGTTGGTAGATAGACTCAATACCTTGAAAGCCCGTTTGGAAAGTGATAGTGCTGAGTTGTATTTTGCTGATGCCCTTCACCCACCACACCATACCCGCAGTAGCTATGCTTGGATACCCAAAGGCCAAGAGAAAGAAGTACCTTCTGTAAGTGGTCGTCAGCGTTTGAACTGTAAGGGAGCTATCAATCCTTCTGAGGTGCGTGATATGGAGCTTAGATTTGACACTTGTATCAATGCTCAAAGTACTTGGTTGTTATACAAGCAGTTAGCAGAAAAGCACTCGGATAAAGCCTGTATTTACGTAGTTTGTGAGAATGCCCGTTATTACAAAAATAAGCAGAGACAAGGCATGCCTTGTCTGTACTACAAGAGCAGTTGCAGGGTAGCAAGATAAAGCAACTATTTCTCCCTGCGTATTCACCAAATTTGAACCTGATAGAGCGTTTATGGAAGTTGATGCGAAAAAAGGTAATCGGTACACATTTTTATCGAACTTTTGAGGAGTTTAGGCAGAAGATATGGGCATTTTTTGAACATATCGAGCCATACAAGCAAGAAGTAGAAACGCTAATTTCTTGGAATTTTCATATTCCCAAGACGCAAACCACTTTGTATTGAGTATATTATGGTGCTGTTCCTGCCAATTCTGGTACAAAACCTGTTCTTGTTTTTATTCACGGCTACAATAGCAGTGCCCAAACTTGGTGGGTAGATAACGATATGTACACAAGAGCCTTTCAAGCGGGTCATAGGACAGCCTTCGTATCTGTTCACCCTGACCAAAGCTATTGGACGAACGGTCCTATGTTTGCTGGTATGCTGAATACAATTTGTAACTTTTATGGTGTAAATCGTGTAGTAGTAATCGCTCATAGTAAGGGAGGTTTGGATACGGATGCCTCTCTCATTCACAATAACGCTTGGAATAGAGTAGAACGAGTAATTACATTGGGTAGCCCTCATTTTGGTACGCTCCTTGCCGATTTGGCTTCAAGTGGTTGGACTTCTTGGCTGGGTGTTATCTTCGAGCAAAACAACAACGCCACAAAAAGCCTACAAACTGGTGCCGCTGCATCCTTCCGTAACCTTACCGATAACCATCCCAACCGCCCTCGTACTAATTTCAGAACCTACGGAGGCTGGCGATATAATGGCTGGCTATGGACTTCGGGGGTGTATCTTAGCCGAAACGGAGGTAGCAGTAGCCAATGTGGCAACGACGGCGTAGTAAATTATAGCAGTACTCGCCGCCCCAACTCGGCAGTTATTTTCGGTTGCAACGATTCAAGAGGTGGGGTAAATCATTCGGATATTGCCAAAGGTACGCCTATGTGGGCAACATATCGCCCCCCAACTACCCAGCTCACTGACAAGAGAAGCAGATAACTACGAAACAAGCCCAGTCCGCTACAATCCTAATGCCGTAGTGAGCAGTGGTGCTCAGTTCATCAGTGCCGATAAAGGCAAACGAAGTTTTACCATTGCCAATGCTCGTCAAGTAAAAATTAGTGTATATCAAGAGAACGACAGTGATGTTATAGTTTCGGCAGAAGGTAAAGTGAGTTTGAAAATAGAAAATACTAACTTTTTTGAAAATACGAATGTAAAAACTATTCTTTTTGAACAAGAAGCCCCCAATGCTACTTTTAACTTAGACTCTGAAAGTCCCTATTTCGCAATCATAGAAACTGACGAGCAAATAGAGGCTACCCTACGCACAGACCTAAGCAACGATAAACTTATTTATGAGCAAGGCGAAAATATAAATTTTAATGTTTCTGTATCAGGAGCTACTGCCCAAAGCGTTTCGGGCACGCTTTTAAGAACCTCTGATGTAGAAGGCAATGACGACAACTCACAACTTGCTACTGCACTACAATTCAAACGCATCGGAAATCAGTTTGTAGCCGTTCAGAAAGGGAATTTACCCGCAGGCATTTACAACGTAACTATACAAGTGCAAGGTGCTACTTTTATTCGTCATATCGTAACAAGTATTGCGGTAGTTAGTAATGAAAGAAGTATAATTAAAACATCACTAAAAACATAGTATGGTATAGTATTTGTGCTGTATTAAAAAAAATATATTTTTTTGTTTTTTGTATTAAAAAAATGTTTATCTTTGCATTATAGTTCTTTGATACACTGGTAAGCGGTTGCAAGTCAAAAACTCGGCTTACGTAAAACCAGTAAAAGTTGAACGCTACATATCGGTAGCCAAAGGTGCTAACATAGCATAAGTACGGACAAGGCATGCCTTGTCCCTTCTTAGGCAACATACCGATGGCAAATAACAAAGACAAAGGTAATCTCAAACTGCCTACTGGCAAATGAGATAGAGGGCGTTGTAGTTCGCCCAGTGAAGATGAGTGTTTTTTTGAAACGCTCAAATCATAAACAAATTTCATAATACTACAAAATACTATGAAATTTGAAACTATAAACGTAAGTTTTTCCGTGCAACTTTCCAAAAGTTACAACTTTTGGAAAGTTTTTTAATCCTCCAAAGAATTATTCATAAAAGTAGTTTTTAGAGCAAGCCAAATAAGCCAAAAGATTACCGCCCAAATTAGATAAATACGATAAAAATCTTTTGCTTGTACATATTTTACTTCTAAAATTTCTGATTTTTCGTAGGTAGAAATTTTTTCAAAGATAGTTTTTAGAGCATCAGCATTTTCGGCTCTGAAAAATTCACCTTTGCTTATTTGAGCAATTTGCCTCATTGTTGTTTCATCAATGGCGTTTTCGTACATAATGGGCTTACCGAAAGCGTCTTTGCCATAGGGTACTTGCTCTTGCCTACTGGCGGCAATAATCGTATAAATCTTTATTTGTTTTTCTTGTGCCAAACGAGCCGCTTCAAGGGGCTGTATCCTGCCTGCGTTGCTATCGCCATCGCTTATCAGAATAATCACTTTGGATTTTGTCTTGCTCTGTTCTAAACGATTGATAGCCACAGCCAAAGCATCGCCAAGGGCAGTACCTTCGGTTTCGGTCATTTGAGATTTTACTTCATCTTTCAAGTAACTGCGGAGCAAGTCGTAGTCAGTAGTAAGCGGCACAAGTGTGAAAGCCTCGCCTGCAAAAACCACCAAAGCTATTCTATCTTCATAGAGCCTTCCGTCTATAAATTTTTGGGCAGTTTCCAAAGCAGTTTGCAAACGATTAGGGGCGTAATCTTCATACAGCATCGACTCCGAAACATCAATAGCAATCACTATATCAATACCTTCTGAATATTTTTCGATTTTTTCATTAACACGCTGAGGGCGTGCCAAAGCTACCAGTATCAGAGAAAGAGATACAAGTAAAATCAGGTCGGGGATAAAGCGTTTCCATACGCCTTTTTGAAAAGGTTTTGTATCTTTTGGCAAGACAATTGGTATTTTCTGCCGAAAGGGTATAGCCAAAAGCCAACGCACCATTGGCAAAAGCACAAGAAATGGCAAAACGTAGAGCCAAAATTCATTTTGCCAAACAAAACTTCGCCAAGTACTCGGCAAAAACCATTCAGGTTTGTACCAGCCTTCCGTTTCTACTAAAAAAAGAAATGTTTGCAATGTTTTTTAATCAGGTACTTTGTCCTAATTCTTGTCTTATGAGTTTTTCGCAGTGTTGAAGCAGTTTTTCAGGATTTTCAAAATTTTCTTGGGCGATAGGTTCAAAAATCCGTACTCGCATCGTAGCAAAAGGGACAATAGGAACACGTTTTACGGTCCAGAAATTTTCTAAGGCTATCGGTACTATCAAAGCCTCGGGCAGGCACTCACAAAGTTTTACGAAACCTGCCGCCTTGAAAGGACGCATCTGGTTGCTGTTTTTATTACGAGTGCCTTCGGGATAGATATAAGCCGCCCAGTTATGTTTTTTTACATTTTCGGCAAATTTCTCAATAGAACGCAGAGCCAAATCTCTATGGTTTCGGTTGATGATACCGTGCCCTCCGTAGCGAATATTCCACGAAACGCTGGGTATCCATCGTGCCAATTCTTTTTTGGCAATGTATTTGAGATGATGCGAAGTTCGGCTGAACAAAGCCCCCAAACAAGCAATTTCAAACTCGCTTTGGTGGTTGCTTACAACGATAATGGGGCGGTTTTTAGGCAGATTTTTTAGATTTTCTAAGCCTTCAATTTGTGTTTTAGTGCCTATCAGGTAGGTCGATTTCCATACCACCCACATCATTGAATGGCTGATAAAAATGTAGGCTTTGTAGCCAAAAAATGAAAATATAACGTGAAAAGGGTGAAAGACAATCAAGGTGAGAGCAAAAAGAAGTATCAGCACGGCAGTCAGCAACCAAGCCAGCACTTTTTTTAGCTCTTTAAACTCTGCCTGCTTGTATTTTTCTTGCACAACAAGGTATACCTCTGCGAAGTAGTCAAAAGTTGCCATAGTAAAAAATAAGTTTTTGAGAAACAATTATGCTGCAAGATAGTTATTTTTAAGCAGATTTGCTTTATTTTTGCAAAAATTTTCCTCTTACAATAATGAAATCTTTTGAAGAACAAAGCCTCAATTTTTACGAAGAACCCGAGCAGGTGTTCTCGATGAACCCTAAAAAATTTATGATGTGGCTGTTTATCGTAAGTATTACGATGATTTTCGCCTCGCTTACGAGTGCTTACATTTTCAAGCAAGCTGATGTTCGTTGGCTTACCTTTGACCTGCCCGAAGTATTGGGATATAGTTCTGTTATCATAGCCATAAGCAGTGTATTTATGCAAGCCTCTTATTTTTTTGTTAAAAAAGATGAAATAGGCAAAGCTTTGATTTCATTACTTGCTACACTTGTTTTAGGATTTGCTTTTCTGATAATGCAGTGGAAAGGTTGGGAGAAACTCGTAGAAATGGGAATTTATGTAGGAGGTGTAGATAGAACGGGACAGCCTGTTAATGTAGCAGGCTCGTTTGTATATGTACTGATGGGCGTGCATGCCTTTCACTTGATAACAGGCATTGTATTTTTGATGATAGTTACTTGGGCGACTTTTCGCTATCAAGTTCATTCTAAATCTATGACACGTATGGAGATGTGTACTATTTATTGGCATTTCTTGGGGGCATTATGGATATATTTGTATTTCTTTTTACTTTTAAACCGATAAAAATTTGCAAATTTGCTTTCCTTATCTTTAATTTGTGATAAATTCAAGATAGAAAATCTTACAGAATATTTATGGCACACTCTGCGACAGTTTCGACACCTTCTAAAACAGGAACTTGGTTCGGCGGTAAAGAACCATTTAACGCAAGCTACGGAAAGTTAATGATGTGGTATTTCTTACTTTCCGATGCTTTTACCTTTTCAGGTTTGTTGGTAGCGTATGCAGTACTCCGCTTCAAAGAAATAGGTTACTACGACTCTGAATTTGCCAAGAAATTTGCTTCTATCAAAGAGGCAGCCGCTAATTTTGTGCCTTCCGATGCTTACTGGCCTATTCCCGAAAAAATCTTTGATGCTTTCCCTTTCTTTCACGGACAGCACTTACCACTCGTATTCGTAGGGCTGATGACCTTCATTCTCATTATGAGTAGCGTAACCATGGTGCTTGCCGTAGAAGCAGGACACAGACGCGACAGAGCCGACGTGGAAAAATGGATGCTTTGGACAATTCTCGGTGGCATTACTTTCTTGGGTTGCCAAGCATGGGAATGGACACATTTTATTATGGGAACAGACCAAGGGGCTGTTAGAAGCGTTTGGATGAATGGCGAATGGGTACAAAAAACTATTCACGGTGCCAACCTCACGATGAACGAATACGGACCTGCTCCTTTTGCTTTCTGCTTTTTTACCATTACAGGTTTTCACGGCTTCCACGTATTTAGTGGTGTGTTCATTAACTTAGTTGTTTTCTACAATGTTGCACTTGGTATTTACGACCGCCCCGGTAGAAATTACGAAATGGTAGAAAAAGTCGGTTTGTACTGGCACTTTGTAGATTTGGTTTGGGTATTTGTATTCACGTTTTTCTATTTGGTGTAAAGAAATTAAAACAACGAACAATTATGGCAAATGTATATGAAAATCTCCCCACTGGCGAAGTGGCTAAACCCCAAACAAAGGTAATATGGCAAACCTTCTGGATTTTGTTTGCAGTTACTGCCTTAGAGTTTTTGCTCGCTTTTACGATGCCTGCAGGTACTTTGCGTACGCTTATTTTCGTTCTGATGACCTTAGTGAAGGCTTTTTATATTGTAGCCGAGTTTATGCACCTCAGACACGAAGTAAAAGGGCTTGTGTATGCTATCATTATTCCTACTATTTTCGTAATTTGGCTCATCGGTGCTATGTTCATTGAAGGTGGTTCTATCTATGATTTGATTCATAACTTCTAAAAAATGCAGAAATCTAAAAAACAAGTTGGTATTCTATTAGCAATGCTGATAGTACCAGCTTTTTTCTTTATCTTGTTTCAGGCTTCTTTCAAAAATTATTACAAATTGCCTTACCTTAGCAAAGAAGAAGAAAGTAAGCCTCATCAAATTGAGACAATTGCCTTGCAAAACAATTTGCAATTGCCTCAAAAACAAATTTTTTGGGTTGTTGGCTACGACCCAAATCAAAATAATCTAAGCGACTCGCTTTTCAATAATTTTGCCCGATTGAACCGAAAAGAAGATATCAAGAAACTTTTAGAACTGAAATTAAAAAATTTTCAAATAAAATACCTTCTACTCGGCAAAGAAATTAAACATAACGAAAAAGATGTTTTTATTTTGCCCCCCTCACCCAAAGCCAAAGATTTACTTCTTGAAAATTCAGGAGAAATTGTGCTGATAGATGAAGAAGGTTTTGTAAGAGGAAAATATACATTGCTCAATAAAAACAATTTTTTAGATGACGAAGAATTGGAACGCTTAGTTACTGAAATCAAAGTGCTTATTGAAATTGTTGCAAATCCTAAGAAAAAATAATGTTTTCTACCACCGAAATTACCTCTCACAAAATAGCATCGGACAACCCCATTCATCAGAGATTATTTTTTGCCTATCATCAAGCCTCACAAATGATTTCGGGTGAAGTGCTTGAAATTGGTTGTGGTGTGGGGCGTGGTTTGGAGGTTATCCTCGCAAATTGCCAAAACTACACTGCCTTGGACAAAAACGAACAACTTATCACCTTACTCCAAGAAAAATATCCACAACATAGATTTATCACGCACCATATTCCACCATTAGCGAGCCTCGAAGATGAAAGTTTTGACTTCGTGATAACTTTCCAAGTAATAGAACACATCAAAGAAGATGATTTTTTGGTGCAAGAAATTCGTCGTGTCCTGAAAAAGACAGGAAAACTTATTATCTCCACCCCCAACATCAAGCAATCGCTTACGCGTAACCCTTGGCACATCAGAGAATACACTGCCGAACAACTCAAAAACCTATTGCTACGATATTTTACCGAAATAAAAACTTATGGCGTGGCAGGCAACGAAAAAGTAATGCAATACCACGAAGCGAATCGCTTGGCTGTGGCTAAGTTCAAGAAATGGGATATTTTTAATTTGGAAAAAAATTTGCCTCGTTGGGCTTTGCAAATTCCTTACGATATTCTCAATCGCATAAATCGCAAAAAGCTATTAAAAAACCCTAACAGCCTCGCCAACCAAATAGATTACACGGATTATTTCCTAAGCCAAAATCCAGAAACATCTTTGGATTTGTTTTATATTGCAACCAAATGACAAAACATTATGCAATCAGGAAAAACAAAAGCCGAAAAATACGCTATCCTTGCCGAAAAAAACCAAGAAGCCTTGCTCGGAGGCGGGCAAGATAAAATTGACGCTCAACACAAAAAAGGCAAACTCACAGCCCGCGAACGTATTGATTTGCTCTTAGATGAAGGCTCTTTTGAAGAAATTGGCAAGTTTGTGATGCATCGTGCCAGAGATTTCGGCTTAGATAAACAACATTATCTCGGCGATGGCGTAGTTACAGGCTACGGCACAATTAACGGCAGAGTAGTGTATGTGTTTTCGCAAGATTTTACCGTGTTTGGAGGTTCGCTTTCGGAGGCGTATGCCGAAAAAATCTGTAAAATAATGGATTTGGCAATGAAAAACGGTGCCCCTGTTATCGGGCTAAACGACTCGGGCGGAGCAAGAATACAAGAAGGCGTGGTTTCGTTGGCAGGGTATGCCGATATTTTTTACAGAAATACCTTAGCCTCGGGCGTAATTCCACAAATTTCGGCTATTATGGGTCCTTGTGCGGGGGGGGCGGTGTATTCGCCTGCCATTACCGATTTTATCCTAATGACCGAAGGCACTTCGTATATGTTCGTAACAGGACCAAACGTAGTAAAAACCGTAACCCACGAAGATGTAAGCTCAGAAGAGTTAGGCGGTGCTTCGGCTCATAGCACCAAATCGGGCGTTACGCATTTTGCTTGTGCCAATGAAATAGAGACCATTCAACATATCAAAAAATTACTTTCGTATATTCCCCAAAATTGTGAAGAAGAACCAACTCGTTTGCCTTACGAAAATACCCATAACGAAGACCGTCCTACGCTTAATGACATTATTCCTGATAATCCCAATCAGCCTTACGATATGCGTGAGGTAATTGAACAAGTGGTAGATGAAGATAGTTTCTTTGAAGTACATAAAAATTTTGCTGAAAATATTGTGGTAGGTTTTGCTCGGCTGGCAGGTAGAAGTATTGGCATCGTGGGCAACCAGCCTGCTGTGTTGGCAGGTGTATTGGATATTAACGCAAGCATCAAGGCGGCACGTTTTGTACGTTTTTGCGATTGCTTCAATATTCCTTTGCTGGTGTTTGAAGATGTTCCCGGCTTTTTGCCCGGCACCGACCAAGAGTGGCACGGTATTATCACACACGGAGCAAAATTGTTGTATGCCTTTTGCGAAGCAACCGTTCCACGCGTTACCGTCATTACTCGCAAAGCCTACGGAGGAGCTTACGATGTGATGAACTCCAAACACATCGGAGCAGATATGAACTACGCTTGGCCTACTGCCGAAATTGCCGTTATGGGGGCAAAAGGTGCCGCCGAAATCATTTTCCGCAAAGAAATTGCCGAAGCCGAAAATCCCGAAGCTAAATTGCAGGAGAAAGTAGAAGAATACGAAAGAAAATTCGCCAATCCTTACCGAGCCGCTTTCAGAGGCTACATCGATGAAGTAATTATGCCTTCGGATACGCGTAAAAAACTCATTCGGGCTTTTGCGATGCTCGAAAATAAAGTTGCTTCGCTACCTCGTAAAAAACACGGCAACATTCCTTTGTAGGCAAATGGCACGCATTTTAGCAATAGATTATGGTTTGAAAAGAGTAGGCTTAGCTGTTACTGATTCGCTTCAACTGATAGCTACTGCCTTAGAAACTATCCGTTCTAAGGATTTGATAAGTTTTTTGGAAAAGTATTTACTTTCGGAAGAAGTAGAGGCTTTCGTAGTAGGTATGCCCAAAAATCTGAACAATCAAGCTACTGACCTCACCCAAGCCGTTGAAACGCTCATCAAAACTTTGCAAAAAAACTTTCCTGATAAAAAAATCTATACTATTGATGAACGTTTCACCTCTAAAATAGCTCTTGATGCAATGATACAGGCAGGAAGCAAAAAGAAAGACCGTCGCAACAAAAGCGGCAACTTAGACAAAGTCAGTGCTACGATTATCTTGCAAGATTTTCTGAATAGCCGAAAACTCTAAACATTTTTCTGCATTTTTGTTTAGGATTTTCCGTTCATTTGTCTTATGGTTGATTAAGAGGTGCTTAGTATTTTTGTAATTGCCTCGAATTCCAGCAGGAAGCCATCGTGTCCGTAGAGTGAGTTGATGATATGCAAAGAGGCATTAGGAATATGTTGTGCTAAAAATTCTTGCTCAGCAACAGGAAAAAGTAAATCAGAACTGATGCCAATTACTTTGGTTTGAGCCTGTATAGTAGCAAGGGCTTGCTCTGTGCTTTTTCGGTTGCGTCCTACGTGGTGGCTGTCCATTGCTTTTGAGAGTGTCCAATATGAAAAAGCATTGAAGCGTCTGATGAGCTTTTCGCCTTGATATTGCTGATACGAACTTGCCTTGAAGTTATCTATTTTGTTGTTATCATCTTCTTTTTGCCTTTGATTGTAGATTTCCGTGTTTCTATACGAAAGCAAAGCAATAGCACGAGCAGCTTTCAGCCCCATCATACCTGCCTGCGGGTGAGCGTATTGCCAAGAGGCATCGGCTTGTATAGCCATTCTTTGGGCTTCATTGAAGGCAATGCCCCAAGGCGAATGAAAGGCATTGGTTGCCAATAAAACTAAATTTTTGATAAGGTCAGGTTGTAGAATTGCCCACTCCATAGCGATTTGTCCGCCCAAAGAGCCTCCCATTAACAAATGTATTTCAGGCAAATTTAGATGCCTACGTAGCTGTTCCAAAAAAATTGCCATATCGCGTGTGGTGATGAGCGGGAACTCGTGAAAATAGGCTTGTTTTGTTTTGGGATTGATGCTCAAAGGACTTGTTGAGCCGTAGCAAGAGCCTAAATTGTTGGCACAAACAATAAAATACTTTTCGGGGTCTAAAATTTTTCCTTTACCAAAAAGACCTGCCCACCAGTCGGAAACATCAGAGTTAGCCGTAAGAGCGTGAACAACCCAAATTACGTTACCTTTTTCTTGGTTGAGCGTGCCAAATGTATGGTAAGCAATTTCAATTTCGGGCAAAGTAAATCCACTTTCTAAAATAAAAGGTCGTGTATGACGAAAAATAGCTGGTTCTATCATAAAACTTATGAAATATGTGCAAAAATAGCTTTTTTTGCGTTTCTAAAATACATTTAGCATCTAACATTTCGGCTATGAAAAAGATAACAGCTTTGTTTCGTTTGTATCGTTACGAATTTTTCGCAACTATCAAGTTTAGTATTCCTATTATCATTGCTCAACTTGGCGTAATTCTGATGGGCGTAATAGATTTGGTGATGATACGCAATTTGGGCGTAGTGGCTACGGCTGCTGCAGGGGCTACCAACGATATTTTTTTCTTGGTGTGTATGCTCAGCATTGGGAGTATGAATATCATTGCACCGCTGATTTCTCAATATTTTCAGAAAAACGATTTTGCCGAATCAAAAAAAACACTTTTAAGTGGGCTGATTCTTGCTTTGGTGTTGGGTTTAATCACTATGGGCATCATAGAATTGATTTTGCTCAATTTTGATTTACTCAAACAAACTCCGTTGGTGAGTGTAGAAGCTATAAAGTTTTTGCGTATTTTAAACTTTTCGGTTCTGCCGATTTTGTTTTTCTTAGCCTGCAAACAATTTACCGATGGACTTTCGCTCACCAAAGTTGCTATGAGCATCACTTGGATAGGCTTGTTGGTAAATGCTTTTTTGAATTGGCTACTGATTTACGGCAAATTAGGCTTTCCTGCAATGGGTTTGGAAGGAGCGGCTTGGGCTACGGTCTTGGCTCGCACCATAATGCTGATACTAATAGTCGGCTTCATTTTCACAAACAAAACCACTCGGCAAATTGTGCTTACATCACTTGCAAGCTATTTGGAGGCAAAGGCTATTTGGAAAGTATTTCGTTTGGGTTTGCCTGTGGGTTTTACTTATTTTATGGAGGTAGCCGCTTTTTCGGTAGCAGGCTTGCTGATTGGCAGTATAGACCATTACTCACAAGCCGCACATAGAGTTGTAATTACGCTTGTTTCGGTTACGTATATGATTACTTCGGGGGTAGGCATTGCCAGTGCTATTCGTATTGGTAGAGTGTATGCCGAAAAAAACATTCCTAAAATCCGAAAAATAGGAACAACTTCGCTACTTGCCGCTGTGCTGATTATGGGAACATTTTGCGTCTTGTTTCTTTCCATTCCTGAAATTTTGATAAAACCACTCATAGAAAATGACCCTCAAGCAGTACCGATTGCGGTCTCGTTGCTTGTAATAGGTGGTTTTTTTCAGATTTCCGATGGTGTGCAGGCTGTTGGTTTGGGCGTACTAAGAGGAATGGAAGATGTCAATATTCCTACACTTATCGCACTGATAGCGTATTGGATAATAGCTTTACCTTTGGCGTTTTTGTCGCACCAACAAGGCTGGGGAGCTTGGGGCATTTGGATTGCCTTACTTTTGGGGTTAAGCACCTCGGCTTGTTTGCTTACCTATCGGTTTTTTAGTTTATTAAAAAGTCAAGAGAACAAGCAACTTGTAAAAAAATCTAATTTTACTTCAGAATAGTTACCGTGCCTTTGTAAATAGCATTTGTATAATCAATAATGTAATAATACACACCCGCAGGAAGGCTATCGCCACTCCAAGCAAAATTTTTGGTACTTGCTTCAAAAACTTTTTTGCCCCAACGGTTGTAGATTTTTATGTTGGCAAAACGATAGTAACAATTTTCCACAGGCAAATTGGGCAAGGTGAAAAAATCATTCACACCATCGCCATTGGGCGTGAAGGCATTGGCAGGAACAAACGTGCCAATATCTACTGCTTCATCTGTTAAAGTAAGTTTGAAAGTAGTTTTTACAAAAGTATCGTTACATTCGTTGTTTTCCTCTCTTAGCACAAAATCAATCAGGTATTCTTGGGTTTCACCATTTTGTTTGATAGTTCTACAATCGGGAAGCCAATAAAACCGCGAAACTACTCTTCCTGCTACTTTGATAGAGTCAATAAACTGAAAGCCAAGTAAATCCACAGGTTCGCCATTGATGAGAGCCTCCAAACTTAGTTCGTCATTGTTGGCATCAGTGCCTTCAAATACAATTTCTACTACTTCATTTACTTTTGTAGTAATGGTTTTTGCGGAAATATTCACATTGTTGCTTGCTCTAAGGATATGGAGTTGGGGCGGAGCATTAAATTTCGGCAATACTCGCAATTTTACGCGAAGCGTATCTACACCTTCGTAGGGGCAAGCATCGTCTTTGGCAATAATATCAAACACAAAAATATCGTTTTTATCTTTGCTATAAAGGCATTTTATCCAACAAAATTGTACGATAGCTTCACCATTGTTATTAGTCTGTATGCTACTCACGCTTAACGGATTTGTTCGAAAATTAAAATTTCCACTCACTTTTTTTGCAGTAATACTTTTGATGTTTTCGCGAGGCGAATCGGTTATTTTTACATCAAAACAAATATTGTTGGTATTGGCATCAATCGTGAGGGTATCACCTTCTTGGTAATTTTGGCTGGGGTTGTTGGGTAAAGGGATACTTACAACGGGTGGGAAGTTTTCTTTACATTCGCGTACCAAGAACTGAAAATCTCTGCGAACTTCACCAATTTTTACACCATTTCTGAACTCCTCACACCTGATTGAAAACACGAAAAGCCCTGTTCGGTTCGGATTGACACTTAGCTCTCCCGTAGTGGCATTTATAGTTAGCGGTTGCCCCACGCTACTTGTGATGGCATTGGTAGCCGAGAAACCTGTTGCCCAAGTAACCGTAGGCGGTGGAAAGCCGTAAGGATTAGGGATATTGCCATTATTGAAAGGGTCAGGATTGTTGCGGTTTGAGTAACCGTTGAAAGGTGTAACCATTGAATAAACGAGCTGGTCGCCATCGGCATCGGTAGCGGCGAAATTGGTGGTAGAAAAATTTTTACCCAAACATAAATAATCGCCCGCAGGCATACTGAATGCAGGAGTATTGTTCCGAAACGGCTGTCCGCCTTGTTCAATAGCAGGAAACCACAAATAAAACACACTGCCCGCATCTCCCGAGGCAACAATGTTGGTTACTACATTATTTCGGCAACAACGTTCCCAAATGGCATAATATCCTTCGGTATCGCGGTATTTGTTGGGGTTCAAATCTACATCAGCAAGATAGCGAATAAGCCTTGTGCTTAAAAATTGTTGTTGGCAGTCGCTTCCCTGATATGGCACAAAGGCTTGCGAAGACTTATTCAGTGTAAAAGATTGCACTAATTGATTATTTTTACGCCTGTAAATAGCCAAAACAATACTTGCATCTTCGGCTTGCGAGTTGCCATTGATTTGGTCAAAATACAAATTTACGATAAAACGATAACGATTGCCTGTGTTGAGGTACTGCATCTGTATTTCACCGCCTACAATATGAGTAGCTAAAAGTTCGCCTAAAAGACCATAAAAACAAAAAAAGATGATAAAGATGCGTCGCATATTTAAGCAAAATTTATTCGGACTTGAATTTACTGAAAATCAAAGAAAAAAGCGAATTTTTTTTGTGAAAGGGTAAGAAACTAAATTTTTTCTTTGCAATTTTGGAAAATTGCTTAAATTAACGTTTCCAAAAACAAACTTTATGGACGAGCAACAAAAAATAGATGCCTACATCAAACAAATGATGGAAATAAAAGCTCGTAAAGAGCAACAAGCGATGAAGAGCGATTTGCGTGAAATCAGCAAAGAGTTGGGAATGAGCGAAGAAAATTTGTAAGCCATAGCTTGTGCTTGTTCAATTACTTATTTTTTCAGAAAATAAAATCTATAAAATCAACTTTATACTTTTACGCCTATGTCAAACACAAAACCTTGGTTTGCTAAGTATCACCCCAGCATTCCCAAAGAAATCAATCCCGACGAGTATCCTTCTTTGGTGGCTTTTTTAGACGAACATCTGCAAAAATATG
>Ga0308407_1000885_pt1 | contig 18687 bp, 30 predicted proteins | sample HotsprSampleMSe2_FD_203476 | JGI IMG/M metagenome (GOLD analysis project Ga0308407, IMG submission 203476) | Hot spring phototrophic mat microbial communities from Mushroom Spring, Yellowstone National Park, Wyoming, United States - 20060911_MSe2 ...
GGGTCGTCCCAACCTTGGGTCTGGTCGTTCCAACTTTGCAACGCCGTCCCAGAATTGAAACGGGGGTCGTCCCAACCTTGGGTCTGGTCGTTCCAACTTTGCAACGCCGTCCCAGAATTGAAACGGGTATAGTCTGCTACTGATTTTGGACCTCTGGATACTTCGAATTCTGTCTCGTCTGGTGCTGTCCAGTTGATCCAGTTGCTTGCTCTTAGCTTGCTGATCGCTCTGTGGAATGAGGATTTGCTGATTCCTAGCTCTTGGTAGATCTCTTTGGCAGTGAACTTGCGTGTCCAGCCTGCTGCCAGCTTGATCTCTATGTACATTAAGACCGCTGTTGTGCAGTTGATGATTCCGTCTTCGATTAGTGCCTTCACCTTGCCGATCTCGTATCGGGCTGTCTGTTCTCTCTTGTTCATGGCGTTTCCTCTTCTTCTACGGGGCAATGTAGGTCGAATGGATTGTTAATCGTCTCTTCTACGTAACCTTGGCTGATTAGGATCGCCTTGGCTCTGTAGAACGCTCGCTCATGGATCCCCCATTCCTGGCAGAATTCTTGGACATTGTTGATGTGGATCCATCTGAGTGCTCTGACCAGAAGGTACAGGTAGGCGTGTGTGGTAAACAGCCCCGATAGATAAAGCTCTTTGGCTTCCTGGGCCGTGATCCTGAGGTGTGCTGTTTCCTTCATGGTCTTCCTCCTTCCTCTTCATGCAGCCACAGCATTATTCCTCTTCCCGATAGAGTCCATCCTTCCTGTTCCTCGATCTCTCTCTTGACTCGGTAGAAGGATGCGTGGCTTATGCCTAGGGCCTCTATCACCTCTTTGGGATTCAACTGCTTGATCCCTAGCTCTTTAAGGCCAAGCAGGATGACAAACAATGCCCCCTTGATGGTGATGTACTCTGCATCCAAAAGCACTTTGGCTCGCTCGAATACTTCAGCCTTGCCTAGAGCCTCTTTCTTCTCGTGTAGGTAACGTATCTTCATGGCCTTTCTCCTACAGGGGATACCTAAGTATAGCACCTGAGATAACAATTGCAAAAAAAATCGGGATCCTTGTGGGATCCCTGTCTCTGTGGTGTGCGAGGGCCATTCCTGCCTAGTCTAGCAGAAAGTCGTTCTTCTGTTGAAGCTGCTTCCTTTCCCGGTATCGGCGTTGGATCTCTGCTCTTGTTAAGGGCCTATCTCCAATAGGGGGTCGATGGCCTACCACAGGACCAACCGTGAAGTTCTTGCCGCAGGCCGGACAAAACCTGCGTTGTAGTCTCTTGTTGCCTCTATGTCTGCCATTGCCCCAAGTCCTACTGTTGCCGCAATGAGGGCAAGGAATGGTGTCGGTCATTTTTGGGGTGTCTCCATCTGTTGGTATCGTCTCGCAGACAACCACAGGATCTGGTGCGTCCTTGGAGCAGGGAGTCAGCCCTCACCACGTGGATGTTGCCGCATTGACATCTACAGGTCCACAACGGGTGTCCCGAAGGTGCTCTCCCAAAGTATTCGATCACTCTCAGGCGCCCAAAGATATAACCTTTGAGATCTTCAGGCTTTTGCTTCTTGCCAGGGTTGTCACGCAGGAATCTCTCCCGTGCGATCTCTAACCGTAGGCAACCGCATGATTGCACTTTGCCCCATTTGGAAACCGGTAGCTTCCTAACTTTGCCGCAGTCACAACGACAAGTCAGGGGATCCCCCAGCTTGATGATGGTCAGCTTGCCGAATTTATCTCCCCTCTCCATCTTGTGCCCCCTTTCTCTTTTTCGCGTTAGCGTCACGTAGTGATAAGGCTTCTGCTCTCTGGAAGTAGTCCTGTGACACGGCTAACAGCTTCTGAGCCCTCTCTTCTAAGATCTGTCTCTGGGCTCCACTAGCTCGCTTGGCTGCACGTGCTGCACGTTTACTGAGCAGACCATAGTACCTAGCCTGCTCTAAGAGGGCTCTGATTACTCTGTCTTCCATGTCGGTTTCCTCCAGAATGAGTAGAGCCGGCAGATAACTCCACCGGCCTTGTTGGTTGTTTGCTAATTACAGGAATTTCTCTTGGCAGTATTCCTCCATTTCATCTGCTTCCTCTTGGCTTATTAGACCTAGCTCTACTAATTCCCGCGAAGCTCGGTAGTTTTCCACCCATCCAAGGAGGATAAACCGACAGATCTCTGCTTGTCGGCCGTTGCGGGGCAGCAGATCCGGGTCGTAGCCCAGAACCCGCATTGCCTCATCCCATAGGGGTTCCTTCAGGCTTTTCCCCTTTTTGATTTCTGCCAATTGTCGGAAGATAGATGACATGGCTCCCTCCTTTTTCTCCAGTTAGTTCTAGTCAGTTTTTCCTCTGGTTCGGGCCAGCAGATAACTCCACCGGCTCCGTTTGCTCAAAAACTACCAGTCATTGGGATCAGGCCACCCATTGCTGTAGTCTTCTTCTAGCCAGGAATCGTCTTCCGTCCAGGGGTTGTCTTCCTCATCGAGTTCATCCCAGTTTGGAAGAAGATCCCACGGTGTTACGCGGATCATGAGATCCAATTCCGGATCACCAGATCGATAGTGGTACACCCAGGTTGGGAGGTTGAACGGGTCATGCCAATAAATAGATGAATCCATCTTTTCCTCCTTCTTGCTGTAGTGCTGTAGGTTGATCCCTACACCCCTATTCTATTGTATTCAACGCCTATTGTCTACTACTTGACGGATTGACTTTGGTGCGTTACTATTGGAGTGGGGTCGATGCCCTATGTAAGCATGAAAGGAGGTTCTTATGTTGCGTGACTACGTTCGGGACAGTATCCATAGCTCCATTTTGGCCATCTTTGACGCCCAGGATGCTTCCCATAGGGAGTACCAGACTAGCTATTACCTAGATCCGGTCAATTCTAGGGTCGTTTGGCTGACTAGGGTCGGGGGTTGGATCCCTGCTCAGGTCTCTGACGGGATCTGGGTAAAGCTGTTCGATGCTCCGGTACGGGCCATTCCCCAGTCCATCGTCGATGCTCTTCTTTCTGTCGAGGATGTTCTCACTGACGATTGCCTAGATTTCCAAGAAAGCGGCTACTGGGTTGAAAAACCAGACTACTCTATCTATGGGCTTGAACCGGTTTGTTTCTGGGATCCGGTAGACTGGTTCGATCCCTTTGACTTTGAAGAGATCCGCGAGAAGTGGGAGGAGGGTATGAGTGCCGAGGAAATTGTGGGCGATCTCTACCTAGGGGATATCTTGAATGGGATGGTGGACTACCATGAAGCTCTTGAATGGATCAATGGTTTGATCCAACAGTGGCAAGCCGCGTGATATAGCCGCGTGATATTGATGGTGGGATCCATTGTGGATCCCTTTTTTGTTTGGAGGATAGGACAGAAAAAAGGATCCCGTGTGGGATCCCAGGAACTCATCTGGCAAGCTGGTTCTATTCTATAGCTCTCTGTACTGTGACGTTGCCGTCAATAGGCGCTAGACATGGCCAGCATAAAAAACCCCGGCTTGTGCCAGGGTCGTGGTATTATGCTCTTGCGTTGGTTGGTTGTGTGCTGTAAATGAGTAGGATCCCTTGCGGGATCCCTTTTTTTGGCTCAGAAGGGTAGGATCATCCCCTCCCTGTCGAGCCGCTCTATGTAGTTGATAGCCTTCCTGTAAGACTCAGCCAGTCTGATGTGTTGAATTCTCACTTGTCCGGTGGAGTAGGATGCCGCATAGTTGTGCAGCCCCTCCATGAGTCTTAGTGTGGTTAGTAGCTCTTGTACGTTTGGGACAATTTGCCAGTGTGGGTCCATGGTTTTCTCCCTTCCTCGCTGTGTTTTTCGTAGAGTTTGATGGCTTCATCGATCACTGCCCCAATCTGGCAGCGTCTTTCCTTTGCGATCTGTTGGATGATCGCTTTGGTCTCTGGTTTGATGCGTGTGTGAAGCTGTACTAGGTTGTCCATTGCTGTTCCCTCCTATTGGGTAGTAGGCCGGATCCGGTGGATCCCAGATCCGGCTTTGCTTGTGAGGGCTAGTCCTCTTTGTAGAGGTCTAAACCTAGCCCAAATCGGGCTGCAGCACGCTTAAACGCCTGCTGTTCTGCTGCACAAATAGCGTCGGTAAAGGTTTTTCCTTCCAAGGATTCTTGGCCGGTTGCTTGGCGAGCAAAGATTCCCTCTGCTGCATGGATCGTGATCTGGTAGACCACTACCACGTAGTTGGCAATCTGTTTCACCTCGACTACGTGTCCCTCCCAGCCGGGTGCGTAGAAGTCTAATAGTCGGGTTGCTTCATGCCAGGGGATGTAGGTTAGTACTTTCCCTCCCTCCTTGGTCAGTACCCGATGGCGCAGCAGTCTTTCTGGTACTGGTCTAGAGAGGTCGCTGAGGATCTCGGTGATTGACTTCTGGTACTTGAGTCTTTCTGCGGGTAACTTGGGTGCATTTGGTGTTTGTGTGCTCATGGTTTTCCTCCCTTCATGCGTGTTGTGGACAAGTCAGGCTTCTAGCTTCTTGAGTTTCCTGGCAAGCTCGGTCTTCAGATCGATCCAGGCGTCGAGAACATCCTCGCCATCCTCAACCCGTTTGCTAAGCTCTAGCAGGATCCGGATCTGGGCCTTGAGGATTAGCTTTTCCAGTTCTTGTTGGTTGATGAGATCCATGTTTGTTTCCTCCTAAGTGATGTGTTTACAGATCCCCTCGCTAACGCTGTGGGGTGGCAGCGATTGAAACTAGCCGCTATTGAGTACGACTCTTAGCCGTTCTGCTGCCTTGCTGTTGACGTAATCCTTCAGTGTCTGAAAACCCAAGTGAAACAGCACCCTATAGCAGTGCTTGCAGCATCCCCGACCTAGGTAGTGAATCTGGTTTTTGTAGTCTTCACATTCACACTTGACACTGGCAGTGCCTACCACAACCCGGTATTGGTTGCTGTTTGCCGGATTGAGTACTGTAAACTCGGATCCATGCTGGGCGATTACTAGCAAATCCCTAGCACTTTGCCGGCGAAACTCCACGAAATGGGTTCTAAAAGTCTGCTTGCTAACGAAACGTGGGCGTAGACCGAAGCCCCTATGAGGAATAACCAATACAACAAATGGCCAAACCTCAACCCGTCGGATCTGCTCAACGGGTACACCTAAAATGCGGGCCGCGGCTGCGCGTGAATAGACTAGCTGCTCACTAGACCGGATCATGACTTGAACCTCCTTCCTTGCTTGAACCCATTATAACTGGACTAATCAACCCGTGTCAATAGCTTGACCAAAAAAGCTTGACAAACTAAGCAGAACAGGCTAGACTAGAGGGAGCGAGGAGGGAGGAAACAGGATGCAGCACATAGGCGTGACGGGGCCAAGACGGCTAACCCCAGAACAGGAAGCTTGGCTGAGGGAGCAGCTAGCCCAGACGCTGAAGAACTGCCACCTGCACGTGGGGGATGCGGAGGGAGTGGATAAGCTGGCAAGGCAACTAAAGAAGGGACCCAAGACTGTGTACCGCGTGGAAGGCAAAGAACCCTGGCACTACCAAGCCAGAAGCAAAAGACTGGTAGAGGCACTGCGGGAACTAGGAGGGACACTCTACGCCTACCCGAACAAGCCTAAGCCGGCGGGGATAACACCCAACAACTGGCAGGGCTCTGGAACCTGGGGAACCGTGGCCTACGCCCAAAGCCGCGGAGTGCAAGTGCACATAACCCCCCTACCCGGACTAGAGCTAGAAGAAGAGCCCCAACAACTGACACTCTGGTAGCCGGCCCAAACGCCCAGAGCTGGCCCAAACGCGCCCAAGCCGGCCCAACTGCGCCACAGAGCCGGCCCAACTGCGCCACAGAGCCGGCCTAACTGCGCCACAGAGCCGGCCCAACTGCGCCACAGAGCCGGCCTAACTGCGCCACAGAGCCGGCCCAACTGCGCCACAGAGCCGGCCTAGAATTGCTATGAAAGAAGCCTAGAGCCCCTTTCGGGAGGCAAGACCTAACCCGATTTTTCTCCCCCCCTAAACCGCCTAAAGCCCCTTTTGGGAGACAAGAGCCGGCCCAAAGACCGAGAGTTGACCCAAGCCGGCCCAGGCCAAGAGCCCCCCAAGAACGCGACTAATGAGACAACCCCCCCAGCCCCCCCTACCTCTCTCTCCAGCACGCGGAGCGTGCTATAATGGAAATCCCGGGGGCCCATAGGTAGATACAGAGCCCTGTAGTATTGTTATTCTGCTCGCGCGGTTACTCTGGACAGAGCCCCGTAGTATGTGACGGACAGGGAGTGACAGATCCGTTTCTGGGCATAACAGAGCTGTCTCCACAGATCAATCGATCCCCATACCTTGTCTTTACTCCCTTCTTGGGATCCCCGTAGCCACCTCGATCTGTTTCTCGACGATCCTCAGTTCTTTGCCAATTAGTTGGGAACGGTGACGATTTTTCCACGGGCTGCCCCTTGCCGGTCGTAGTCCCCCATCGGTGATCCGGTATAGTACCGGGCGTAATGTACGGGTAAGTTCTAGCTTGAGGCCGTCCCTATGTGCCAATAGACTTTGGATCCGCTTCTGGCCTTGAGGAGAAAGGGCCTGGATTCTGTTGAGTCTCTCCTGGACACGATCTAGGTTGTCCTCTGTGATGGGGATCCCCAGAGCCTCCATAAGACGTACGATGTCTGAAGGATCCCAGCCGTTGTAGGGTGGCAGACGATCCCCTTGGCTTGTGATCTGTTTGTTGACCCAAGGGACTATGCCGGCATCGGAGAGCAAGGATCCCTGTCTGCCAAAGGATTTGTTGGATAGGGTTGGGTTACCGAGTATGTCTATCCTGCCTTGGATGATGGATCCCTGGGTAAATTGGCGTTGGCTGGGAACAATGAGTGTACCGTCGAATAGAATGACTCTCCCAAAGGTGATAGATCCCTCTGTGTATTGGCGCTGGCCAGGAACTACATTGCTTGGCGGTGGAATGTAAGGCGGAGGTTCTGGAGAAAGGCCTTGTAGGATCTGTCCCTTTGCCCAGATATAGCCAAAGAGTTGGGTCTCTCCTTGATGAATGGATCCCTTGAATCCCTCTACTTGCCCCGGATAAATCCCGAATGGAATGACCGACCCAGAAGTAATCGATCCTTTGGTGAACTGACGTTGGCCGGGGATGAGGGTAGTCGGTCTCCCTTGTAGAATCTGGCCTTGGGATCCTCCTACCTGAGCATTGGGTAGAACAGATCCTTCGGTGATGGATCCCTTGGATCCCTCTACTTGGCCGTTGGTTAGAACAGATCCTTCGGTGATGGATCCCTTGGATCCGGTAATCTGTCCTTCGATGAGTTCTATGCCTTGGGTGATCTGTCCCCTGGCAAAGATGGGATTCCCCTGATACCACGCTTGGTGAGGTACTGCTGGGGGAATGAATGGAATGGTGTAAAGTGCTGTCTGTGTAAGTCGGATCTCGTCTAAGACGGTGTTAATAGGACCAATGGTGACCGATTTCTGGGGAATCGGATAGTTAGTACTGAAACTGTCTGCAAGAGATCCATTGACCCAGATCGACCAGTTGGATCCCTGACGAGTGATGGCCACATGAGCCGGAGAAGGGATCCCTACTTCCCTGACGGTTGTCCCCAGGATGAGTCGGATCCCTGTGGTGGTGCGCTCCAGTTTCACGCGCTAAATACCTCAAAGGCTCCTACGCCTGAGCAAACGTAAATCTTGGTCACGTTGCCTGTTTGTGGATCCCTCTGTTCGTATTCTGTTCCTGCTGTTGCTCCTGATAGTCCTGATACGGCAAACTTGACAATTCCCCTAAAGTCGTTGCCATTGAATCTAAAGTAAGGGGCAAGTATAGGAACGCCTAGTAGGTTTGTGTTTAGTGTTCCCGAATTATAGTTTACGCCCGTGAAGATATTTGCATATATCCCGGTATCCATGCCAGCTTCTTGCCACTTTGTTGATGAGTTTAATTGCTGAGCTATTTGATATGTACTGCCGTTATCCCAACTGGTAAGCCATCCTACAGCCCAAGCCCAGCCATCGGTAGGATTTGCACGTTCCAAAGCCCCTGCATGATATGCGTTACCGGATCCTGTGCTGGGCTTGATATAGATGCAAGTGGCTTCATCATCTGCAGCCATCCATAATCTAGAGCCTGATGAAAGTGTCCAATCTCTATTCATGCTGAGGCTAGATCCATTTCCTAGCGCATCTCCATTCAGTCTTAGGATCGTTCCCTGTGGATTAGAAAACCTAAGATAAGGTCTGACTGAGTTGACTACTTTTCCGGCTAAGACCATTGGCAAAGAATTGGGGGATCCTCTTGTCACCGTCCATCCTTCAGCAACTAGGAGATCGTGGATAGCCGTTGCTGCATCCGTAACAGTGTCAACTTGGATATTGCGTAGATAAGCGGTCATATCCTCTGAGCCGTGCCTTTGTTGAGCTGGACAAATCGAATCGGAGAAGCAGGCTTAGCTATTTGCTTGGGATCTAGACAAACACAGATGCTCATATCCTCTGAGCCGGGCCTTTATTGAGCTGGACAAATCGAATTGGGGAAGCAGGTCTGGCAATACCGCAAGGAACGGGGCATTTGGCGGGAGACATATCCCATAGGATCCCTTCACTTCCTCCTGCAACCCAAAGTTCTAGGGTGAAGTCTGCGGGTATTGCTATGGAGGGTGTAACAATCGTGCCATTGGTAAAGTCTCCCCCATCTCCAAATTGACCTGGAGCAAGAGATACTCCGTTGACTGTAAGAGAGAGGTTATTGGGTGAAGCATCACGGACACGATCTGTAAAGTTGATCAATAGTGTAGGGTTCATGTCGTCCTCAGAGCCAGGCCCCCTGCTGCAGGGTTGAGTAGGGTGTATTCCTCTACGTTTGCGGTGACTTGGATGAGGTCATAAATGCCCAGTCCTGATCCGCTAACCATGACTAGGGCATCTGAGGTGCGTCCGGCTGCTCCTTGGTTGGAATTGGAATAGAGCAGGATCCCTGTAACCACATCCCGTTTAGAGGTGATTGGGTTGGATGAAGCCATCTGGGCGCGTCCCAGACTACTGGTGTATGTTGCGTTGCCGTACGGGCTGTTGTTGGCAGCCGCTCCATACCAGGTAATGAAGTCGTTGGATCCCGGAATGAAGCAGTACAGGGAGCTGTTCTCATTCCACCAGGTGGGTTTGTTGGCAGGGCGTAGATAGCCCAAGAAGTGGACAATGTTGGATTGGCGGATCCCAACTAGCCGGCATTCGTCGCTCTTCTCAAAGCCCCTAAAGGTGATTTCGGTGCTGTTGTTGAATTGCACTTGTACTCCCCATGGGCCACTGTTGACTCCAGTGTTGGCAATGGGATCCCAGTTGGTATGTAATCGTTGTTGCACCTTGAGGTCGTTGGTGATCTCGATCTCTAGATACGCTTTGCCAAAGGTGGCTGTGTTGTTGAGTACGATCTCATAGATTAACCGGCGGGGGTTGCCGCTAACTTCATCGAATAATGTGGGAAAGTTGGCAGCCGCTAAAGCATTCTTGATGGCTGTGGTGAGATTGGCTTGGGTGATGGTAGGTAATAGATTGCTGTTGGTAACTTGGAAGACCATGCTTTAGGCCCAGTTGCGTCACCAGCATGGTATCAGTAGCTGTAGGATCCCTGCCATTCCTTGACGTTGATGCCGGCTAGATAGTTGTACGCTGTAGCTGCAGCATCTACCAGATCATCATGCCCATCAGGGAATCCGGTAAGTCTGCTGATCAATAAGGCGTTCCATGGCCCCCTCAAGATCTTGAGCTTGCCTTGCTCTGCTAGAGCACTTAGAGGTCTAACATGGGCAACCTTGTCTTTGTTGCGAGGTACTACTCCAATTGGCCCGATCATCTGTCGGATGTGATTTAAGTAGGCTGCTCCGGTAGCTCCCGGCTCCCTCTCAAAGATCTGCAGGATCCCTTGCTCCTGTTGGGCTGTAGCTCGGATCAGTCCGTCCAGTTCTGCCGGTGTACAATGGGTCTCCCAAGCATCGACTATGGTGAAGCTGCTATCTTCTGCAAGGATCCCTCTCACTTTGGCGGTGTAGTCCGGATCCCTTCCGGAGATCTGTTTCTCCTGGACAGCTAAGTCCCAGCCGGATCCCTCACGTCCTCTGGGCACTGAGTCCACGATCTGGATCCATTCCCTCTTGAAGACTTTGCCGGCCTCGGCCCGACTGTTCCAGTTGCCCATCAGCAGCCTCTCCCGATCCACTAGGGGCAGACTCAGTAGCCACGCTCTGTACCCAGGATCCGATTGCATCAGAATCTGATTGTCTTCTAACCTGCTGGGAATAAAGGTGATGGATTTGCTGTTGGGTGTAGGCTCATCCTTCCAGATAATCTGCTCATCCTTGCGCTCAAAGTGCCTCAGGATCCCCGCTCTAGAAGGGATCGGATAGCCGTCATCCCCAATCCACCAGTCGATCAATCGCCTGACAAAGGAGTCCGGATCTGGGTTGGTCGTTGCTCTGATGAACGGTCGCATGCCGCTGGAGGATCTAAGACGTGAACTGAGATACCAAAACTGTTGCTCGGTAAACTGGGTCAGCTCATCCCAGCCCATCCAGTCGAACTCGGATCCCTGGTAATCATGAATGTTGCGTTCCAGCTTCAGGTGACGGAAGGAGATGACTGCTCCACTGGGAAAGATCCAATCCAATGTCGTGGTCTTACACTTGCCGCCCACCAGAGGATAGATCTGATAGCTGCGATCCAATAGCCCTCCACTGTTGCGGATCTGGGGATATGTCCGCCGAAAGATCACTCCCCTAAAGTGGGGATTCTGAATGCTCCTGAGGGGATCCAATAATAGACTCCAACTCTTGCCGCCTCCGGCTGCCCCGCCAAAGATGGTGATGTCTGCAGGGGATGCTAAGAACTTCTCTTGGGTAGGTTGAGGTCGAATAATTACCTTGCTGCCCACAAGATCCGTCTCGACCAGTAGTTGGCACTTAGCGGGTTGTCCTTGGTTAACCGGCCTTGCTCGTCACGGATCCCTGCACTCCGTTGGAGATATCTTCTACGCCGCTCTGGATCCCTGTGCTGTCGGAAGTCTTGCATGCCGGAATCCCCAAAGTGGATCAGCTTGACTTGGGATCCTACCTTGGCTAAGACAACCATCTTCTTCCCCCTTAGCCATGATCTGCGGGGCTTGTTGTATCCCTCAAATCGGTGCCCTTGGTAGGTAATCATGATGGATCCCTTATGCTGTGTAAATACGGTTGAGAACCGGTAAGTTCATGGTAATGCCGATGCTGTTGGCAAGACGCTGTCCCTCACTCCGCAACTGGTTTAAGATCTGGTTAGAGGTGTTCCTGGCTGCAGCAATCTGCCCGTCAATGACACTGAGCTGTGACAAGGTAGTCTGGATCCTGGCTTTTGCCTGCTGACTGTTGGCATCAATCCTGTCCATTGCCACTTGAACTTTGGCAATGTTGTCTTCTGTAACCGGATAGCCCAGAACGGCCATTATCCGATCCCTGTCAACGGGTGAGTTCCAGCTCATGTCCCATTCTGTCGCTTAGTCATATCGTATCGCGGGAGGTCGTTATGGGAGGCCGTAAACTCCAGATCACTCCTGATCATGTTGCCGTCATCGAAAGGATGGCCTCAAACGGAGCTACGTTGGATCAGATCGCAACCGTCCTGGAAGTCTCCCCACGTACCTTGGATAACTGGTTAAGGCGGGAAGATGTCCGTCAATGTTATGCCCGTGCTAAGCTCAAGGCAATCGATCAGATCGCAGGCGCTCTCTATGCTAAGGCTCTGGCAGGAGACGTTACTTGCATGATCTTCTATCTCAAAACCCAGGCCGGCTGGAGGGAGGTGAAAGAGTCTCAACTGCCCGAAGGATCCCAGGTGATCATTTACGTTCCAGAGAGAAGTCCATGACTACTTTGCCGCCTACTCATCATCTTCATCATAATGACCATTCTCTGCTTAAGCTCTCTCCCGGTCATCTAGCATCCATCTTTGTCTCTGTTCTGGTTGCCGGAGTAATCGGTAGCTTTTCTTTGCTCTGGTCGATGTCTCACAGCCTGACTCGAATCAACGAAAAGTTGGATGCTCTTTACAGTCGACTCCAGAATCTTGATTCTGCCCAAGCTGCAATTCAAAGAGAGTTTGTTCTGCTGGAACGTCGCTTGTCCATCTTAGAGGAAAAGGTGGGTGTCCATGGAAGATAATCTCATACTGGTTGTCTCTGTTCTGGCCAGTCTATCTGCACTGGTTCTGTCGGTCTTTAACCTCAGATCCCTTGAGCGTCCTCTTAAGCGATCCGCTTCTATTGCCGCCGATGTTCTGCAACTTGCTGAGCCTTGGATCCCTGCACTGAAACATTCTCAGGTGGATAACTACATCCGTGATGTCCTAAGAGCTTATGCCGCTTCGGATCCCTTCTTCGCCCAGTCTCTCAAGGTTACTGGTCAAGATCCCGATCACGTTGCCGATGTCTTGCCGGTGTTAGATCCACAGTTGAAGACTCTGGGTAAGGCTATAGGTCTTCCTGTGGATCAGTCCCGCGCTCTGATGACTAACTTGGTGCATCGGGTTAAGGACTATGACCAGGCGGTAGAAAGGATCCGGGAAGATCTGGAGCACTCTTTGGATCCCTCGCAACGACCCCTGACGTAAACGTGGAGAGCTATGTCTAATCCGTTTTCTGTCTGGTGGACAACTGATGTAGAACGTGTGCGGTATTATCTGGGGATCCCTTTAACTCCGGAGAAGACTGCCATGCTCATAGCCGCTATGACTAATGTCGAGCAGCAAAGCCATGATGCCGTAAGACGCGCACGTGAGTTGCTGGATGAATTGGAGGCAGCAGATCGTGAGATCAATTCTGCTCGCCCCTTTGCCGGTCAACGTGTTGCTAGAGGAGTAGTCTGGTTCCAGAATAAGCGCCTAGAGAGCATCAAAGCTGAAGCCCGCCGTATTGCTAAGAATCTTGCTTACATTCTCGGTCTTACTGTAGAGCGTGATGTGTGGGAGGATCCCAGTGTGAATAGACCCCGGGGCTACGGTCTTGTCTCTAGGAGTTAGGGGGGGGATCCGCGCGCCGGTAAATCTTTGGATCCCTTTAGCCTCAGTGTCGGCTCTTTCTGGATCCCTTTAACCTCGGCGTAATATAGGGGTGTGATCAAACTAAAGGGCCCCCCCCTGGGGTAGACCCCCCTATGGAAGCTACGCCCGGCGGGCGCTTTATATATTTTTTCCTTTTTCCCCCTTTTTGGACTCACACATGCTTTTTACCCGTCAGCCTATAGCTCGTAACTCCCAACCTGATGATCCCAGCTATGAGTGTCTTCTCTACCGTGAGCTGAGTCCTCGCTGGGAATATCTCTGGGATATGTTTATGGGTTCTGATAACTGGCTGATCCGGTTACCCGGTGGAGGTTTGGTATTGGGTGAGAAGGCTCGGATCTATCTGCCCCCTGAACAGAATGAGCCAGAAGCAGCTTATCGGTCGCGGGTGTTGATGAGCACGTTTGATCGACGCTTTGCCCGCTCGCTTCGGATCTATGCCGATCTGGTGCTGCATGACCACTACCTGGAAATACCCAAGGGATCCACGTTTGATCCCCGTAATGTCGATCGGCGTGGAACTCCCTTCTATAACTTCTGGGCAAGCGTAGCTATCAATGCTTTGATGTTCGGTCATACGTTTGTCCTGGTGGATAGGGATCCCGGCAACTATAGGAGTGAGCTGGAGCGGCGTGAACGGGGCAAGCCTTTTTTGGTGAGCTATAGTCCCCTGGATTTGATCAATTGGCGCGTGGATGATGATGGGGTGAAGCTGGCCGTCTTCCGGGAAACGGTTATCAAGCCTGCTGGGGATTATGGTGAAGAGGTTGTCACTCGTTATCGGGTACTAAGGCCGGATCGTTGGGAGCTTTGGGAAGGTGAACCCGGTGCTCTGCAGCAAGTAGATGGTGGCCCTTTGAGAGGGATCCCTTTAGTGTGTATCTATAGTTATCAGATTGGCCCATTTGTGAGCGATCCACCCTTGAAGACGTTGGCGGATCTGAACCTGGCCCATTACCAGTTGCTTAGTGATCACCGTCAGAAGCTGCACAAGTGTTGTCTGCCTACTCCGGTGAGGATTGGGACGATGACTCAAGGGAGCGATCTGGTGCTTGGCCCCAATACGTTTGTGGATCTACCGGATGGAGGTGACTTTAAGTGGGCAGAGCCGTTGGCAATGAGTCTGGGAGAAAGCCGTCGGGATATTGAGGACTTGGAGCGTACTATCGATATCTATAGCTTTGACTATTTGAGCAGGGGTTTTGCCCGTGGGATATCTCGTGCTACGGCTACGGAGGTGGAGGTTTCTACTGCTCCTGCTGAGGCTACATTGAGTGGGTTTGCCCGTCGTTTTGAGCATGGGATGCAGGTGGTGCTTAACCTTTGGGCGACTTTGGCGGTAGAACCTGCGCCTACTATCCGGCTATCCGGCAAGTTGAGGGAGGAAAAGTCTGATTCCCAGATGCTGATTATGTACGTGAAGCTCGCAGAGGCCGGTGGTGTTTCTAAGCGTACTCTGCTGAAGATGCTGGTTGATCAGGGTTATTTGCCCAAAGACTTTGATATCGATGCCGAACTGCAGATTGTTGGTGAACGTTTTGATGCTAAGTCCGGCGGATCCCCTAACTAAGGGTCGTGTTAGTGTTGGTGTTGTATTCGGGGAACAGTTGATATGAGCGAGCAAGCAGGAAGCTATAGGGTGGAGCCAGAACAAGTGCATGAGGGTGAAGAAGCTCAGCAGGATCCCTCTCGTGACGATCTAGCAGGCCTGAAGAGTGCCTTGCAAAAAGAGCGTGCCCTTCGTCGTGAATTGGAACGGCAACTAAAGCACTTGGGGGATATCAATCCTGAGGAGTACCGCAAGCTGCAACAGCAAGCTCAGATGTTGGCTGAATGGGAGAAGCGTCGTGCTGAAGAGATCGGTTCTATCAAGAGTACCTATGAGGCCCAGCTCCAGCGTGTCCAGCAGGAAAAAGAGCAGATGGCTCAGGCGCTGATGGAAACCGAGATGACCTATGCTCTGACGGAAGCGTTTTATCAAGCCGGTGGTAAGCGGGATGCTACCCTGGCCAAGATGCTGGCCAAACAGCTCCTAAGCCAAGTGAACTATGACCAACGGGGCAATCTGATCGTGGTGGATCAGTCTGGATCCCCTCGCTTACGGGATGATGGCAAACAGATGACTCTTGCCGATCTGATGAATGAGGTTAAGGGCACCAGCTTTGGCGTGTTGTTCGATCCTGCGGATCCTGTAGGCGGTTCTGGAGCAACGGGTAGCCAGGTACAGGTGTCAGGTCGTAAGTATCTGAGGACTACGGATCCCTATAAACTGGGCCAGCATATTGAGGCGATTGCCAAAGGTGAGGTTGTCGTAGATTTAGAGGGTAAGTGACAGCTTTGGTAAACTGGTGCTAAGAATCTAGGTATCACCGGTGTGAAGCCGTATGTGATAGATCTAGAGTGGCGAGATGCCAAAAGGGGGGATCCCTTCTTCGTAACCTGAATTAGAAGGGAGCTAAAGATGGCTAACAATCTAGAGGCTGTAATCCCCAAAGTTCTTGCTATGGGCATGATGACTCTGCGCGAGAATACGGTCATGCCCCGTCTAGTCAACACTGACTATCAAGGTAGAGCAGCCCAAAAAGGCAGCACGATCGATGTAGTGATCCCCAGTGCTGTATCGGCTAATCCTGTTACTCCTGGAGGTACTGCTCCACCTGGGACTGACTTGCAGCCTACTACGGTTCCTATCCGTCTGGACAATTGGTATGAGGCTTCTTTCTCGATAACCGATAAGGAGTTGGCTGAGATTGATGCCGGCATCCTTCCGATGCAGATCTCAGAGGCTGTGAAGTCCCTGGCCAATGAGGTGGATCGGTCGATCCTTGCGCTGTATAAAAAAGTTTACGGGGTAGCGGGTACTGCCGGTACTACTCCCTTTGCCACCGATCTGCAAGCAGCCCAGCAAGCTCGTTTGGTGCTGAACCGTCAGCTTTGCCCTCCTCAGGATCGGCGGATGGTTTTGGATGTAGAGGCCGATGCTAATGCTACCGGTTTACCCGCTTTCCAATATTCAGCATCTGGAGACACCATCACCATCAAAGAAGGGGTGATCGGTCGGAAGTTGGGCTTTGACTGGTACATGAGCCAGAATGTCCTGCGTCATACCAAGGGTACTGCAGCCGGTTATCAGGTGAACCAGACGAACCATGCTGCTGGATCTAAGACTGTGGCAGTGGATACTGGGACCGGGATCCCTGCAATTGGGGATATCTTCACGGTAGCGGGGCACTCTCAGACTTATGTGGTTACCGGGTGGACCGGATCCCCGAACATCACGTCTATTCAATATGAACCTGGGGCCAAGGTATCGTTCCCTGATGATGCTGCGATCACCTTCATCAATAGTCACGTGGCCAATCTGGCATTCAACCGATTTGCTTTTGCTCTAGTGTCTCGTCCTCTATTGGATGTGGATCCCTTGGGCAGCAGGGTAATGACCATGAGTGATCCGGTTAGCCAACTGACGATGCGTTTGGAGGTTAGTCGTCTCTACAAACAGACCCGGTGGAGTTTCGATATCCTTTGGGGAGTAGCCTGTCCTCGTCCTGAGTTTGCGGTGAGGGTACTTGGATGAGTGATGTTGATCTGGTCGATCTGGTTGCCGTAGTCAATCATCTTGGAGAGAGGCTACTGATCAATCGTGAGGACTATCTCCGTGGTCAATGGCAGCTTTGGGAGGAGCCGGTGTCGTCTTCTACAGAGCCAGAAGAAGCTGTGGATGAGTCCTTACCAGAGCCAACCGTTCTACAACCGACTACTAGACGGAAGCGGAAGGGGGATCCCTTTTATCCAGATAGGGCCGTTCTGTAATATCTGGCATAGCTGGCAATCAGATCGGCTTTGTCTTGGTCGTTAACGATGGTTCTTGCTCCCACAAAGTCGTATCCTGTGGGCCGGTCATAATTTGAGAGTTTCCGTCCTGTAAACAGTCCCTCTGCCATCCCCTTGACGCAGATAGCAGCAGCGGTATCGGGAACCAATGCTAGATCTGGGTTATTCACCAGGTCGATCCCTAACACCTTGGCAAACAGGGCATAGTTTCTTCTCCCTGTGATCTGCACATAGCCACGTCCTCTGAAGCGGTAGCCATCTCCAGGCTGAGTATTGCCCAGATCAAGTCTCCCTTCATAGCGCTTGAAATAATCTCTAGGGCCTATCTCAGCAACCGGAGCAAAGGCCGACTCATGGCTAACCGTGGCCATTATGTACGCTATGTGGTCTAGAGAAGAGACTTTATGGGTCTCACAGTAGTGCAGAAGCAACGGGATAGCTATCCTGGCATTCTCCCGTCGGGTAGTCCCCGTGAAGGTCATGTCGTTGGGTACTGCTGCAATTAGACGTTCTGCTAGCAGAGTTGGATCCTTGCGGGCCTCATCTGCCACCTTATCCATCCAAGAGTAAGGGATCCCTAGATCTATCCCCTTCCACAGTCGATAGAACAGATCCGCCTGGTAATCACTAGGAGTGAGCTGATCGATGTCCAGACTCTCCAGGTACTCTGCTGCACGCCTGAGGAAGTCTGCCATCTCTTTCCGTTGCCGTTGCATAGGCAGACGTGACATCCTCCCGACGCTGACCCTACGGATACAGTGCGGGCTTCCCAACCTCGCGGTTAGGCATTCCTGCCCCACGCCACTTATCTAGGTCATAGACCCCCGACAGATCGACTTGGCAGGCTGTTTCCCTTCCCCAGAGTCCCTGGGTACTATACTGCATTGTTGCACAGGCCATGGCTGATGTTAAAGGAGAAGGATCCCCTAGCCGATCTAGAGGATCCCTCGGCAAGAAAGGAGGAATACCTCTATGATACTCTCTCCTGGGCTTCAAGGATAGCTTTCCACTCCAGGTCATGGAGTCTCCGGCATTCCTCAGCAGATGCACTCTGGTCTAACCGTCGGATTGTGTCCCTCAGCCTAGATGCCGCATTACAGGCTTTGCAGACGATCGGAACGTGGATGTGGTTGTCATAGCCCGGTCGGATGAACCTGGGGTCAAAGAGGATCCCTGTGTCCCTACAGGCAAGACATTGGTAGCCCACCTTTGCATGCGTTGACTTCTCTGCCATTGAACTTGCTCCATTAGCTTACGTTTCGTTTCCTCTAGAATCTGCTTCACATCAAACCTAGAACTTAGACTGTTCCCGTTCATACTGTTTGAACCCAAACTGCCCATCGTTTCTTTATGCAAGTGGGATGGAGCAGGTTGAGTGAACTTAGTTCTTGGATCCCCTATCGGATCTGGATCCATCATCGGATTCGATCCTGGATCCCTTGTCGGATCTGGATTCCATGTTGGATCTGCTTCATCTGATTCTGGATCCCTCAGATCCATTGGATCCCTCGATCCTATGTTGTCTATGTCCAGATCCATCCCATGATTGTTCGCATTCAAACCATCTTCTTCCCTATGAATATAAGTTGTATAGAGATGAGAAGAAGTTGAAGTGTCCGTGGAAGCCTTGCTGTGAGCGGGTTTTGGGGCTTGCCCGTTGCAACCTTGGGTCTGGCTGTCCCAACCTTGGGTCATGTGGTTCCAACCTTGGGTCTGGTCGTTCCAACTTTGCAACGCCGTCCCAGAATTGAAACGGGGGTCGTCCCAACCTTGGGTCTGGTCGTTCCAACTTTGCAACGCCGTCCCAGAATTGAAACGGGGGTCGTCC
>Ga0308407_1000889_pt1 | contig 18580 bp, 10 predicted proteins | sample HotsprSampleMSe2_FD_203476 | JGI IMG/M metagenome (GOLD analysis project Ga0308407, IMG submission 203476) | Hot spring phototrophic mat microbial communities from Mushroom Spring, Yellowstone National Park, Wyoming, United States - 20060911_MSe2 ...
CAAGATGTTGCAGCTTAACTCATAATTATATCTTTGCCTAAGATTTCTATAAAAAGAGTATTTTGGATTTGACACCTAAAAATACATCTTTGATTGGAAATCTTTTTAAATCCTAAACAACTTCTTTAAATAACTCGGCTCTATTCAGAAATTTTTAACTTTTTAATCTTTTTGATAGGACCCAGACAATGGCTCTGATGGCAAGTTATGCAATTCTGAACAACAATATCAAACTTTTTAATTCGTTTCTCGGCATCTTTTTCTGCATAAAAGGCTTCTAAATTGTTCATAAATGCAGTAGCCACATCAGGGTAGGCATCTGTTTTGGTAGTGCTATCGGTAGGCGTTGCCCAATGCAAATAAGCAAATTTTTGCCTAAAATCAGGTGGAAATTCTTTTTTGAGAATAGATTTTTTTATCAAATCAGCATCGTCATACATTTCACGCATCAGCACTGCGAGTTCACTGCTGCCATTCGGATAAATATCGGGATTGGTGTATTTAGCATAATTGAGTGTAGGCTTTACGAGGCTATCTCTTTGAGACTCACTTTTTGCGTTTTGCTGATGCGAGCAGTTGTGAAAAACAGCCCCCAAAAACAAGAGGACTGCTACGATGAAATAAGATGATTTCATTGATTTGCAAGAAAATAGTAAAATTATTTGATGATTACACCCCTTGCTTCAAAATTGATTTCTTCTTTGGGCTGTGTAATTTTGGCAATTTCTTCTTTTGACTTTCCCGCATCTTCGGCGTAATGTTTTAGTGTTGCCACATCAATCGTTTCTTTGAAAGCAACCCCCTCAATGATAGCTGTTTTGCCTGCAGCATTTTTTGGCACAAAAAAAGCATAATCTTTGAATTTTACACGCATCTTTTGTCCGTTACCCAAGTCCAACTGCATCCAACAACCTTTTTTCTGACAAACCGATTCTATTTTGCCTGTAAGTTTGGTTTCAAGTTTCTCTTTTCCTTTCATTAGCGTAGGAAGTTGGCTAACGGCTATCGCCCCATCAGCATTGATTTTTTCTCCATAATATTTTTGAGCAGAAGCCCAAGAACCTATCATAATGATAGCGAGTACTAAAAAAATTTTTTTCATAACAGATATTTATTTTTTTCTTTCCTGCTAAACGTAAAGTTTTGTAAAAAAATTCTGTAAAAAATTCAAATTTTGTAATTTAGAGATTTTCTAAAATTCATTCTGAATAATGGGGACTTCTCAGAAAACAGAGAAGTCTTGCTGTAATGAACAACAAGACTTTTTTGGTGGAAGTTGAGGGATTCGAACCCCCGACTCTCTGCTTGTAAGGCAGATGCTCTGAACCAGCTGAGCTAAACTTCCAAAATTCGGACTGCAAATATGCAAGATTCTAAAGAGTTCTCCAAATTTTTGTGTATAATAGAAAAATAACCGCCTTTTCCTAAACACAATCCAACATTTACTCGACCTTTAATTTTCTTCATCTAAATAGCTTAACAAATTTAACGCCTATTTCTTAGTAAAAGGGTGATAAATAGAATTTTGCCTTACCTCTAAGGCTTAGTATCTTGTGTCTAATTACTTGCCACACAAGCTAATTTTTGTATATTTTTGGTGCTTGCCAATAAAAATTGTTTATTTGCAACAGAAATTAACCCGAAAAATAGAAAAAATCAATGGAACTATATTTGGATTCAGCTGACATCAAAGAAATAGAAGAGGCTTTTCAATTAGGCTTTCTTACAGGGCTTACCACTACCCCAACTTTTATGCATCGCGAGGGCATCACAGATGTAGATGCCATTATGCTCAAACTCTCTAAAATGGTGCCCATTTTGCAGGTAGAAGCTCTTGGCGAAAATGCCGAGGAAATCGTAAAAGAAGCTAAAAGACTCGTGAAAATAGGTTTGCCCAAAGATACTACCGTTTTCAAAATACTTGTTTTTTTATCCCCCTCCTTGCATTTCGGCTTCGTTCAATACAAGGAGGGGAGAACGTTGAATATCAGGTGCTTACAAATCTCCTCTTTCCTAAGGGAATGGTTAGAAAGAAAGAAATCGCAGAAATCCTGACTTGAAAATATACTCAAAAACAAGTGGTTTTACACTTTTCTGTACGTTGAGCGTAGCCGAAACGTACAGAAAAGCAAGTTTTCTCAAAACTTTTTACAAAAACCACTTTTGAACGAGTATAAACTTTTCAGACAGCCCCTCTTTGGCTCTCTTACAAACTTTCACCGTGTTGGCTTATGTCTAAGCCCTGAATTTCATCTTCGGTCTTAACACGCATTTTAACCAATCGGTTGGTAATCCAATATAATCCATAAGAAACGGTCGTAGAAAATGCAATCGCTATAAGCAAAGCGATTATATGATTTATCAATAGTTCGACACCTCCATATAAAAGTCCGTTTGCCCCAGCCGAATTGACAGCAGTCGCCGCAAAAATACCAGTCATAAGCATTCCGATAGCTCCACCTACACCATGAGAAGGAAATACATCTAAGGTGTCATCAAGGGTTGATTTGTTCTTGTAATGCACCACCAGATTGCTGACAATGCTTGCAAACGTACCTATAAAAATACTTGCTCCGATACTGACAAAGCCCGCTGCTGGGGTAATAGCTACCAAACCCACTACTGCTCCTACACAAGCACCCATTGCCGAGGGCTTTCTACCCCTAACAGCATCAAAAAATATCCAACTCAATGCCGCTGAAGCAGATGCTGTATTGGTTGTTGCAAAAGCAAGTACAGCCAGTCCTGATGCTGAAAGTGCCGAACCAGCATTGAAACCAAACCAGCCAAACCACAACATACCCGTACCCAATAATATAAAAGGAATATTTGCGGGATAATGTGTTTCCTGAGCCAAATGGCTTTGTCTGCGTTTCAAGAACCAAGCCCCTACCAAAGCGGCACAGCCAGCCGATAAATGCACAACTGTTCCTCCTGCAAAATCTAATACCCCCATTTTTCGTAAAAAGCCTTCTGGGTGCCAAGTCCAGTGAGCCAAGGGACAATATACAAACAAACTAAACAATACCATAAAAAGCAGATAAGAGGAAAAACGCACCCTTTCTGCAAACGAACCTGTAATAAGAGCTGGCGTAATGATGGCGAATTTGAGTTGAAACATAGCAAAAAGTAGCAAGGGAATGGTTGGAGAGAGCTGCTCGTGCGTTTGTGTTCCCACCCCTTTGAACATCATAAAAGTAAAGGGATTGCCAATAAAGCCTCCTATGGAGTCGCCAAAAGCTAAGCTGAAACCTACAAAAACCCATACAATACTAATAACCCCCATTGCAATAAAACTTTGTAACATAGTGGAAATGACACTTTTTTTGCCAACCATACCACCATAAAAAAATGCCAAACCGGGTGTCATTAGTAGCACTAAACCCGTAGCTGTCAGCATCCACGCTACATCTGCCGTTACTATTTTGCTATCTGGAGCAAACCACGATTCACTGAATGGTTGGAACATTCCCGAAATGCTTACTAAACAAAGTAGTGCAAAGGGAATCAACCACATCTTTTGTTTCTTAGTAACATTGTTACTCAAAGCAATTGAACTTTCCATATACTTATATTTTTTTAGAAATTTTAGCTAGTTTTATGATTTAATAGTAGATGCGAGCATTGCTTGAAGACTCTGAACATCTGCCAACATCGACACAGGCAGATATTTCTTTATGATATGTTTTTCTGTTTCCCAGTTCATTATTATCTGTTTTACAAGTTGGCTTTGTGTTTCTTGGAGATAATCTTGAAGTAGTTGGTATAATTGCCACCAGTCCTCATCAGAAATAGGGGCTTCTTGGATGTACTCCTGATTGATGTATTTTTCCTGTGGATTTCGTATCCAAAGTTCTCCTCCTGTCATTCCTGAACCCACATTGTAGCCTGTTTCACCCAGTATCACGACTTTTCCTCTTGTCATATACTCGCAAGCGTGCCAACCCACTCCCTCTACAACGGCTGTAGCTCCGCTATTTCGGACAGCGAATCGGTCGCCTGCTTTTCCTGCCACATACAAAATCCCTCCAATAGCACCATACAAGGCACAATTACCTATGATTACATTGTGTTTAGTGTCAAGATTGTTGTTTTTGTAAGGTACGATAACCATTCTTCCACCAGACATCGATTTGGCAACAGAGTCGTTGGCTTCACCTTCTAATCGCACATTCAATCCCTTTGTCATAAACACGCCAAAACCCTGTCCAGCACTTCCTCTGAAATGCAGGGTAATTACACCATCAAACACTTTACAATCTTCACTCTGACGAATAATAGATTGGTGTTCTTTCCAAGCTATTTTACCTGCCAGAGTTGCCAGAACTGCTCTGTCGGTGTTTTTAATATCGTAAAAAAGCGTAATATGCTTATTTTGAGATAGAGCCTCGCGAGTATCGTTTAGAATGGTTTTGTTGAGTCTTCCTACCTGTTCGTAGAAAAGGTTTCTTTGCTTCATCAGCATCGATTTTGTAACCTTGGAAGAATGATTGTTTTGAGAGAAAGTTTGATACTTAGTATCAAATTGTCCAAGAAAATCGGCTTGAATGTTGCGTTCTTGTATAAAATCAAGATATTTATCTTCCACAGCCAATAAATCTATTCTTCCTATTAGTTTTTTTAAATTTTCTACTCCCAAAAATCTAAGATGCTTCTGAACATTTTGAGCCAGATAAGTCAGTATCCGGACTATATGCTCTGGTGAGCCTTTGTATTTAGCCTTAAATTTTTCGTCGTGTGTGGCAATACCCGTCGGACAAGTATTTTTTTCGCATATTCGAGCCATAATACAACCTTGGGCAATTAAAAGTAGTTTGCCAAATTCAAATTCCTCTGCTCCCAGAATAGCCGCTATGATAATATCTTTCCCTGTTTGAAGTCCTCCATCTACTCTTAGTATCACGTTTTCCCTTAACTGATTTTCAACCAGAGCTTTATGAACCTCCCACAGACTAAGTTCCCAAGGAATACCTGCGTGTTTCATAGACGAAAGTGAAGCGGCTCCTGTTCCTCCCTCTCCTCCCGAGATGTGAATAATATCAGCTCCTGCCTTTGCCACACCCACAGCAATTGTTTCAATTCCTGCTCCTGATACTAATTTTACACTTACTTTTGCATAAGGGTTAATCTGTTTGAGTTGGTATATGAGTTCTTTCAAATCTTCGATGCTATAAATATCGTGTAGGGGTGGTGGTGAAATCAAATCTACTTGGGTGTTAGAATGACGAGCCTTAGCAATGCTGGCGGTTACTTTTACTCCCATTAGTTGTCCTCCTTCACCCGGTTTAGCTCCCTGAGCTATTTTAATTTGATATTCATTGGCAGAAATCAGATACAGAGCATCTACTCCAAAACGCCCCGAAGCAATTTGTTTGATAGTAGGAAAAACTGCATCTGAATAATAATAGGGATTTTCGCCTCCTTCTCCCGAATTGCTACGTCCTCCTATTTGTCTCATTGCCAAGAATATATCTCTTTGGGCTTCGGCAGAAATTGCACCAAAAGACATAGCTCCCGCTCCAAAGGTTTTTAGAATATCCTCACAAGATTGAACTATATGAGTATTTTCCTGATTGCCTACTAATTTCCATAAATGGCGAATGTGAATAGGGAAACTGACTTCCGAATTTTCTAAAAATTTTTCATATAGGCTGATATCTTCCAAAGAGATAGCATTTTTTCGGGCTAATTGGTGGATATTTTTCGCAATTTGAGCCGTAAAATCGTGCCGCTCACCTGAAAGTCCTCTTGGGTGCTCTTTGTAGAGATAGCTATTGTAAATTTGATTTCCTTCAGAGTTTTGATATATTTTTTGATGTTGCTGAATAATCATCTCTACGATTTGGCTGATACCCACTCCACTCAAATAAGCTGTTGTTCTTGGGAAATATTGTCGCACCAAATTAAAATCTAAACCAATCACTGTTAGTAATTGAGAGTCTTCGTAGCTTCTAACCACCGAAATACCCATCTTGGACATAATTTTGAGCAAACCTTGCTCTAAGGCTTTAATCAGATTCTTTTCTTTCTGGCAAGCGGATAATTCTTGATTTTTATCTTGAAAATTTCGGGCAATCTCCAATGCAACACGAGGGCAAACAGCCGAAGCTCCCAAAGCAATACAAGTAGCTACGTGGTGAGTAGCTCTGATTTCTCCTGAATCTACCACCAAGCTCACGGCTAGACTCAAACCTATTTTATGCAAAAACTCTTTACAGACTCGCAAGGCAATGACACAAGGAATGGGCTGATATGTTTCGGAAGCATACTTATCTGTTAGAATGACAATAGAATATTTTTTTTTGGTACAGGCAAGCAGTTCATTTTCTATCCTTTGAACAGCCTCCTGAAATCCTACAACACCTTTTTGAATGTCGAAACAAAAATCTATTTCTAAAGCCAGTATTCGGCTTTTCTCGTGCTTGATTTGAGAAAAGTTTTGCAGATACTCCAATTGCCCTAAACTTAGAATTGGACTTTTGAGCTCGAAAGCCATTGGTATAGGAGCAAATTCTTTTTCAGCGAAAATATTGGGCTTTTTTCCTAAATAAACAGATAAATCTGTTACAATTTTTTCTCGGAGATAATCCAGAGGGGGATTGGTTACTTGGGCAAAATTATGATAAAAGAAATCAAAGAAACTACGTGGTTCTTTGGAAAAAATAGCCAATGCGGCTGTATTACCCATAGAACCTATGCCTTCCTTGCCTTCTGTAATCATGGGGGCTAATACTTTATGAATATCTTCGTGGGTATAATGAAACGTTCGAATGGCTCTTTCATAATTGAAATTTATATTTTGAGTTCTTTCCTTTTCTTCTAATAAGATGAGTCTTGCATCAAAATGAGCATCAAAATTCTCTAATGATAAACTGGGGTCTTCAAAACTAATTTCACCTGTTTCCAAATCCACCGTTACGCTGCTACCTGCTTCGAGCATTCCTTTTTGTTTGATTAGTTCTTCATCTATTCCAAACACACCTGCCTCCGAAGCCAGACAAAATAGTTCATCAGTTTTTATCCATCTACAAGGTCTAAACCCATTTCTATCTAATCTTGCCCCTACATTTAGCCCATCTGAAAACACTATCAAGGCTGGTCCGTCCCAAGGCTCCATTCCTCTCCCCCAGAACTTATAGAAATTATTTTTCAGATGAGCTGGTGGCATCATAATGGCTAAGGTTTCTGCAATGGTTGGAATATTGCTTCGGTACCTGAGAGCCTCTACTATCTCATTTACGGTGCCCGAGTCGCTGATTGCCTCGTGTGTGAATAGCTCTTCTGGGGGTAAGCCCAGCATTTTTTCACGAGCCAAAGCCCAACTTCTATTACCTGAAATCGTATTGATTTCGCCATTATGCCCCACCAACCTAAAAGGCTGAGCTTTGTCCCAAGTGGTGGAAGTATTGGTGCTAAATCGTCTATGAAATACTGCAAAGTTGGTTTTGAACAATGGATTTTTCAAATCATCATAAAATTCAGCTAAAAACTCCGAACGTGTAAGAGCCTTATAGACAATGGTATGAGAAGAAAGTGAAGGTAAGAAGAAATTACGAATTCCTTTCCTACGAAGTTGGGTGAGAGTGCTTTGTTTGGCTCGGTAGAGTAATTTTTCAAAAGATTCATTTGTTCTGCAAAAATCAGGTCTTTTGATAATCACTTGCAAAATCGCAGGAAGGGTTTTGCGTGCATCTGTACCTAAAACATAAGTGTTGATGGGTACTTCTCTTATTTTAATAATTTCTAAGTTCCAAAATTGGAATGTTTCATAAAATGTTTGAAAAGATATTTCTCTTTCTAACAACTCTTTAGCAAGAAACAGGGTTGCAACAGCAATTGTGCCTTTTTTGTATCCTAATAGTTCAAAAGGAATTTCTGTCATCAATCCTGAACCATCTGCTGTGTGCATATCGGCACTATGTGCTCCCCGATGTTCCATTGCACACAAAGCTCTTAGGGCTATTTGCAAGATTTGATGGCTCGATTCTTGGTGCAAACTGGCTATAAAGCCTACGCCACACGCCGATTTTTCAGTAATTTGCCTAATCATAACTGAGCTTATTTTTAAACAGAACAAATTATCGAATTTACAAATTATTATGAAACAAAATTTTATATTTTTAATAAAAATTAGAACTAAATTTTTAAAAATTTAATTTTTCCAAGATTTTATTTGCACTATATTTATATTTTTAAAAAGGCTCTGTATTTGTAACACCATTTTAAGTAATTAGACAAAAGACACGAGATGTAAGACAAAAAATTGTTTATCAGCATTTTGCTGTAATGAAAGTGTCCATCTAATTCTAATTTTGTTGAGGTACTTACACTACCAAAATGTAAATATACGTTTAATTTTGTGGAACTACTTAGCATTGTAATAGAATAACTTTACTGCAAGATTCCTTCCAAATCTATCTGTTTGATGTATTTGTAATCAGCTTGCTTGATAAGTTCGGGAGTGAAGACGAACTTTTTATCAAATATTTTATCACCGATATAATAACTCACCCAGTATTCGCTTGATAGTACAAATACCTCTGGCGACAACGGCTCGATGAGATAAGAACTTAATGCAGGTACAAATTCAAAAAAATAACGGAGTGTAGAAGTAGCACGAGCCTCACCTGCTATTTCGCCATAGCCCCTGCAGGTAATAATGACGTTGTATAAATCAATCTCTTTGGTATTTAGCAGATAGGCAAACCATTCGTACTCTTGTTTTTCATTTTTTCTACGGGCAATAGCCACTTGTACGCCTTCTACTTCTGGAAAATCTATATCTTTTTTCATCTCTTTTTGTATTCTTTGAAACCAAAATTAGCTTCAAATTTACTGAAATATTTTTTTTGTAAAAAACTTATGCCTTTATCTTTGAAAAAAACACTTAAATTCGTATATTTGTTTTTATGAAGAAAATTACTACTTTTGATAATACTGACTGCAATTCTATTAGAAATCATCTGATAAAAAATCAGTTAGAATGGGTGTATGATTACGCAGAGGAGCAAAGCGAAGAGGCGGCTTTCTTTTTCTTTTCTGGAACACACAAAGGGAAAGAAGTAATTTTTGATGTGTTTCTGATACCGCTATCAGTTCATTATATGGCTTTGGTAGAAGAGAGAGCAGACCAAGAAGTGCAAAAACTTTTTCCCGAATACCAAGGCTACGAAAGTGCTGATAGATTGCCCGAAAAGAAAATGGAAGAAATTTGGGAGAAAAAAGCTGAAATTATTGCCGAAATAGAGGCAGAAGGCGACCTGAAAGTACAAGAATTTATTGAAATTGATGACTCTGAAATAGAGGAAACTCAGGACGACCTAATGGTACTGCTCACCGTTGCTCTCAATGTAGAAAAAATCAACCAAGAAGTAATTGATAAATTTGTGAGAGAATACAAAACTAACACTTTGCAATTGGACGAAAACTTGTATTCTTTTAGCATAGAAGACGATTTAGATTAGTCTTACACCAAAAACTATTTGTATGAAGATTTCTTTCAGAAAAATACAAACCAAAATACTCCTGTCTTTTTCGCTAATGATTGCATTGGCGGGTATTATTGGACTAATTGCTTTTTTGTACCAACGCAATATCAATAGATATTATAGCTACAAAAACGACCTTGACGAGCTACGCCACCTCACGGGGCAAATAGACGGCTTGCAGAAAGACATACTCGCCATTGACGCTCGCGACGAAGTCTATATCAGCACAGGCAAAAGTAAGCACGTATCTTTGATTGCCACAAATATTAGAGACAGTAAAAAAGTGCTTGAAAGACTAAAAAATAACCCTGCTACTTCCAAATTTAATCTGAACGAGAACATAGAACAACTTTTGCAACTTAGAGAAAGCTACAACCTAACCTTAGACTTGCTACAAAAGAAAATCAGAGAAAGAGGTTTCAAAAACTATGGCTTAGAGGGAAAAATGAGGCAGTACGTGCATTTCCTTGAAGAAATTGACATTGATAAGGTGCTTGTCTTGCAGTTAAGAAGGCACGAAAAAGATTTTTTCCTAAGAAAAGATATGGATTACAAAAGTAAGTTGCATCAAACTGCTGAAAAATTAAAACGAAAAATCGTAGATAGTAAAATAGATGATATTCAAAAAGAAAAGTTCATTACTTATGTAAATGATTACGAAAAACTTTTTGATGTGATAGTCAATTTAGAAAAAGAGATAGGCTTCGATAACAAGTCGGGTATTAGGGGGCAGATGTCTGCCATTTATGATAAGATTGACACCGAAGTTCAGAATCTTTATGAAGTAATAGGTTTTTACATTGATGGACTTATCTGGCAGGCACAGCTAATAGTAATTTCAGCCGTCATTATTATGCTCGTTACAGGCGGGATTTTTGCAATTTATTTTTCTTACAGTATTTCTCGCCCTATTATCATTCTGGACAGAGTGGCTAAATCGGTAGTAGGGGGATTGAGAGGGCAAGATGCCTTTCTGGATAAAGTAAATACCGATGACGAAGTAGGCGATTTGGCAAAAAATTTCAAAATTATGCTCAATAAACTCAAAAATAGTATTACCGAAGCTGAAGAGAGAAACAAACAGTTGCAAGAATTTTTGAGTCAAGAATCGAAAAGAAATTGGGAAAATGAAGGTTTGGCTTTATTCGGTGAAATCTTGAAAAACAACAATGATAACCTTGAAGTGCAAGCCGTTGAGATTATTTCCAACCTTGTTAAATACACTGGCTCAGTGCAAGGGGGGTTGTTTATCGTAAATGACTCAGACGAAAACCACCATTTCTTGGAACTCAAAGCCGCTTATGCCTACGAAAGACGTAAATACATACAAAAAATCATAGAATTTGGCGAGGGATTGCTCGGAGAGACTTGGCGTGAAGGCGATACCAAACTCATCACAGATATTCCACAAGATTATTTACATATTACTTCGGGGCTACTGGGGCAGGTAAATCCTACGGCTCTGCTTATCGTACCTATCAAAACTGATGAAAGAATAGAAGGTATCATAGAGCTTGCCTCTTTGAAAGTGTATGAACCTTATCAAATAGAGTTTATTGAAAGGCTTTCTCGCCGTATTGCTACCAACTTGGCTGCCGTAAAAGCCAACGAGAAAAACATCAAATTGCTCTACGCCGCCAAAGATTTCTCCAAACAGATTGAAGCCAAAGAAGCTGAATTACAAAGGAGAGTGAAAGAATACGATACTTGGATGCAACAATTTGAGCAAAAACTCAATGCTGTTTCCGAAGAATCACAAATCTATCAGTTTGTACTAAATAAAATTTACGATGGCATTATTCTGACAGATGAAGCCTTCAACATAACAAAAGTCAATAACTACATTCTCCGAAAATTCCGCTACAAACGTAGCGAACTTGAAGGGAAATCGGTTGATGTGCTGGTAGAAACAGACTATAAAAATATCATTGACCTGAAAGATAAGAAGTTTCAACTCAACTATAAATCTTTTTCTCATAAAACAACAGGAAGAATTATAGACCACTATGGCAACCAGCATATTGTACAGATGATTGCAGGTAAAATGGAAATAGATAGCAAAATCATCTATGTATTTTTGTTCAATGAGTTAAGTCAGGAGGAAGTAACGCTGCTGGGAGTGGATAGAGGTTTCCTTTCTTCAAATTAAAGAAATGATAATCCATATCTTGCGTTATGAAAAATTTATTTTGGGTGTTTGGGTTGCTTTGTAGTGGAGTAGTCAATGCCCAACAAACCTTTTTTACAATTCCTTCGGGCGAAATTACGCACAAGGGTAAGCATTTCTATCAAGTTCAAGCCAATTTTGTAGATATACACTCCACACAAGCCAAATTTGATTTTGACTACGGCATCGGGCATCACTGGGAACTGGGTTTCAATATTGATACCGATTTGAGCTGGAAAAAGCACACCAAATTCTTGGAAGTATCTTCTCTTTTCCTCTTTCTCTTTCTCATCATCTTGAGCCACAGCAGAAAAGACACACGGAAACATCAATATCAAAAGTCTAAATAATTTCATAGCATTTTTTAGTGAAACTTTTTGCTACAAAAGTATTACTTTTTTGCTACATATACAAATTCAAATCAAATGATAAATTTATGCAAAAAAAGCAGTTTTTTTATGGAATTTTTACTAACATTACATCTTACATAAAAAACCTTTCTGCCTTATGAAAAAGCTATTTCTTAGATTTTGGGTAATGCTTTGCTTGCTCAATTTCTCTCTGTTACCAACTAATCACGCTCAAACTATGTACGACAATCTCTGGAAAAAAGTAGCCGATGCCGAAAGTAAAGGCTTGCCCGAAACCGCCCGCAAATCGGTAGAAGAAATTTACAGACAAGCCGAAAAAGACAAAAACTACGCCCAACTCGTAAAAGCAGTTATCCACAGGCTCAAATATTACGAAATCAAAGAAGAAAACGATTTGGTAAAATCTCTGCAAGAACTCAAAAAAGAAGCTGAAAAAGCTGGTTTCCCTACAAAAAACTTGCTTTACTCAATGCTTGCTGAAATTTATTGGAAGTATTATCAAGAAAATCGTTGGCGTTTTCAGGATAGAACCCAAATCACCGAAAACAGCGAAGATATTGAAACTTGGACTTTGGAAAAAATTGCCAACGAGGTGAGCAAATATTATCTGCTTTCTTTGGCAAAATCCGAAGAATTACAAAAAGTTCAAATCAATGTTTTTGATGAAATCATTACGAAAGGCTCGGACGAGGCTCGCAAACTTCGCCCCACGATGTACGATTTCTTGGCTTGGCGTGCCGTAGAGTTTTTCCAAAATACCGAACCTGATATTACTCGCCCCGCTTATTACTTTCAAATGGATAAGCCCGAATATTTAGCACAAGCCGATATTTTCGTAAAAATGCAGTTAAGCACCCCCGATGATGACTCCTTTAAGTTCAAAGCTCTGAAAATTTATCAAGAACTACTCCGCCTCAATGCCAAAAATCCTGATGTTGCCCTACATACCGATTTAGCACGCTTACAATTTGTTCATAGTCAATCGGTTGTGCCACAAAAAAACGAATTGTACGTGCAAGCATTAGAAAATCTGCAAAAACAATATGCCCAAAATGAAAATGTTACTTTTGTGTATCATCGATTAGCAAGACACTACTACACACAAGGACAAAAATACAATCCCGAAAAAGGCAATCAATTTCAAATGGACTTGAAAAAAGCCTACGATATTTGCCAAGAAGCCATCAACCGCTACCCCAAAAGCAGAGGTGCTGAGCATTGTAGAGCCTTACAAAGTGTTATTTTACAAAAAGAATTAAGCGTTCAGATAGAAAAAACCGAGCCGTCGCTAACCTACTTCAAGGCTTTGGTAAATTACAAAAACATCACTAAAATCCATTACAAAATCGTCAAAATTACGCGTCAGGAAGTAAGCGAACAACGCAAAAAACAAAGGCAAAACAACGGCGATTACGAGGAAAAAAACTTTTTAGCTTATTTCATTTCCAAAACCGAAACCCAAAAAGGTTCTTTCAACCTGCCCGATGCCAAAGATTACCAAAAACATCGTACCGAAGTTGCTTTTGAAGGTTTGCCCACAGGTGACTATATGCTAATTATGAGCCACGATAAAAATTTTGAAACAGAAAACAATGCCATTGCCTACGCCTTTTTTACCATTAGCGATATTGCGTTCATTCACAAAAATTTGCCTGATGGCTCAACCGAATTTTATGTATTGCACCGCAAAACAGGGCAAAACCTTGCTGGCGTGAAAGCCTTTGTTTTCACACGCGAGTACAACTCTCAAAAAGGTTACTATGAACCTGTTTTGCAAGGAAATTATACCACCGATAACAAAGGTTATTTCAAAGTGCCTTATTTGTACAAAGAAAACAGATACAATGAAGCTATTTCGGTAGATTTTAAACTTGGTGAGGATTTTTTCAGCACAAGAGCTATTGATACTAAAGGTTATTACTACGAAGTCCATAGCAATATCTATCAAAACAAATGGATAGCCCCCACTGAATTCACGCAGACGTATTTTTTCTTGGATAGAGCCATCTACCGACCTGGACAAACAATTTACTTCAAAGGCATTGTAATTAAACACAAAGACAAAGGAAGTGCTATCCTTCCGAATTATCCCGTTTCGGTGAAGTTTTTTGATGTAAATTATCAACTTGTTGAAGAGAAGAGCTTCACAACCAACGAGTACGGCACGTTCAACGGATTTTTTGTTGCCCCAAGTAGCGGTATCACGGGACAAATGAGTCTTGCGTCTTCTATTTCGGGTAGTGTTTATTTTTCGGTAGAGGAATACAAACGCCCTAAGTTTGAGGTAAAATTTGAACCGCTCAAACAAGCCTATCGCCTCGGAGACCAAGTAACTGCCGAAGGCAAAGCCCAAGCCTATTCAGGAGCAAACATCGACAACGCAAAAGTCAGCTACCGAGTAGTTCGCAAGGCGGTTTTCCCTGTGTGGTGGTGGCGTTGGTATGGGTATTACCCCGAAAGCCCTGAAATTGAAATTGCCAACGGCACAACCCAAACCGATGCCAATGGTAATTTTAAAATCAATTTTACGGCTATCCCCGATTTGAGCGTAGATAAAACAACTGAACCTACGTTTAACTACACGATTTATGCCGATGTTACCGACCTCAACGGCGAAACCCGCAGTGCCGAAACCATCGTAAAAGTAGGCTACAAAACGCTTCAAATTGGCTCAAACATTAGCGACATAAAACTTGATGAATGGCAAAATAAACCTTTTCAGCTTACCAGCACCAACCTAATGGGAGAATTTGAACCCGCCCAAGGCGAATTGCATATTTATCGTCTCAAATCACCACAAAAAGCCTTCAAAAAACGTCTTTGGTCAAAACCTGATTTACCGATACTTTCCAAAGCCGAATTTGAGCGAATGTTTCCCGATGAAGCCTACCAAAACGAAGACAACAAAGCCTTTTGGGAAAAAGACAGAAGCGTTTTTCATTTGGCTTTTAACACACGTGATAGCAAAACTTTTGAAATCAAAGATTTAAAAAATTGGCAACAAGGCGTGTATCTTGTTGAAATGGTTGCTACCGACAAGTACGGACAAGAAGTGCGTGAAAAAAATTATTTTGAAGTAATTTCCGAAAAATCAAAAAATTTGCCTTACCCCCAAAATTTGAACGTACAGGTACTCAAAAATGCCTACGAACCCGGCGAAAAGGCTCAAATTTTGCTTGCAGGTTCAGAAAAATGGAATTTGCTCTACGAAGTGGCTTGGGACAAAACCGTTAGCACCAGCGAATGGCAAAGTTTGAATAACGAGCAAAAAATCGTAGAAATACCTTTGCAAGAAATGCACCGTGGAGGGCTTTTTGTAAGTGTTGTGGGTGTGCGAAACAATCGTTTGTACAGCGAGCAAGTCTTCGTCAATGTGCCTTACACAAACAAAGAGTTAGAGGTAATTTTTGAAAGCTATCGCAATAAATTACAGCCCGGTGAGCAAGAAGAATGGAAATTGCGTATCAAGGGCAAAAAAGCCGATAAAATCGCTGCCGAAATGGTCGCTACGCTCTACGATGCCTCGCTTGATGCGTTTAGAGAAAATACGTGGAGTTTTGACTTATGGAGAATATGGCAACCAAATTACCTTTTTGATTATTGGAAAAGCCAAAGTAGTTTTGTTCCTGAAAACTTACAGGTGAGAGAATATCAATTCAATAAATACATCAGAGCCGATTGGTTTAGCTATGATGCTCTGAATTGGTTTGGCTACTATCCGTACTATTATTATGAGTTTTATGGAAGCAGACGTGTTAGAGGTGAGGCAATAATAGAATACGCTGTCAAACCTGCGGCCAAGAAAGATGAGGCAGATATGATGGTAATGGAAATGGAAGCACCAAAAGCAGAGGCTATGGAATTTGAAGAATCAGAAAAAAAGGAAACATCAGAAAAAACTTTTACTGCAGAAAAAGAAAAAAAAACAAAAAAATCTGAAAATCTTGACGATATAAAAATCCGCAAAAATTTCAATGAAACTGCCTTTTTCTATCCTGAGCTTCGCACCAACGAAAATGGCGAAATTATTATCAAATTCACTATCCCCGAAGCCCTGACACGCTGGAAAATGCTCGGCTTTGCCCATACCAAAGATTTGGCTTATGCTTTTGCCCAAAATACGCTTGTTACACAAAAAGAGCTAATGGTAGTGCCTAATCAGCCGCGTTTTTATAGAGAAAACGACGAAATGATTTTTGCCGTTAAAATTACTTCACTTGCCGAAAAAGATTTGCAAGGACAAGCCCAATTAGAATTTTTTGATGCCATTACGAATAAAAAAATCGCTTTGGTGAGCGAAGCCGAAGCCAAACAAAATTTCAGCATCAAGACGGGACAAAGCCAAAATTTAGAATGGAAAATCAAAATCCCCGATAATGTGCAAGCTCTTACTTACCGAGTGGTAGCCAAAGCAGGTAATTTTTCCGATGGTGAAGAAATGACACTGCCCGTCGTAACGAACCGAATGCTCGTTACTGAAACAATGCCTTTGCCCATTCGCGGAAAGCAAGAAAAAACCTTCAAATTTGAAAAACTGCTTTCAAGTAGCACGTCCAACACGCTCAAACATCAGCGTTTTACATTAGAATTTACTTCAAACCCTGCTTGGTATGCGGTGCAGGCTTTGCCTTATATGATGGAATACCCCTACGAGTGCGTAGAACAAACATTTAGCCGTTATTATGCCAACTCTATCGCTACTCACGTTGCCAACAGCAACCCCAAAATCAAGCAAGTGTTTGATACGTGGAAAAACTACCAGCCCGATGCTTTGCTCTCGAATTTAGAAAAAAATCAGGAACTCAAATCAGCCATTCTGGAAGAAACGCCTTGGGTACTCAACGCCAAAGACGAAAGCCAACGCAAACGCCAAATAGCCCTACTTTTTGACCTCAACCGAATGGCTAACGAACAGGCAGCAGCCTTAGAAAAAGTCCGCAGGCATCAGCTTGCCAGCGGTGGCTTTACGTGGTTCTTGGGCTTTCCCGAAGACCGCTATATGACACAACACATCATCGCCCAAATGGGACACTTAGACGTACTGAAAGTAAAATCGGTGCGTGAAGATAAAAAAACGTGGCAAATGCTCGAAAAAGCCATCGCCTACGCCGATAGAATGCTCGCCGATGACTACGAACGCCTCAAAGCCTGCGTAAAACGTGGCGAGTGTAAATTTGAAAATAATAATTTAGGCTATTTGCAAATACAATATCTTTATGCCCGTAGTTACTTCAAAGACATTGCCATTCCGAAGGAAACCAGAACGGCTTTTGATTATTACCTAAATCAAGCTAAAAAATATTGGCTTTCGTATCCACTCTACACCGAAGGAATGTTGTGTTTGGCTTTGGATAGATTTGGCGACAAACAAACCCCACAAGCTATGGTAAAATCCTTTTCTGAAAGGGCTTTGAGCAATGAAGAGTTTGGAATGTATTGGAAACAAGAGCGTTCGTGGTGGTGGTATCACGCCCCTATCGAGACACAAGCCTTGATGATTGAAGTGTTTGATGAAGTTGCCAAAAATCAAAAAGCTGTTGAAGACTTAAAAGTTTGGCTTCTGAAACAAAAACAAACCCAAGACTGGAAAACCACCCGAGCCACTGCCGAAGCGTGTTATGCCCTTTTGCGTAGAGGCACAGACGTTTTGGCAAGCGAACAACTCGTAGAAATTAGTTTAGGAAACGAAAAAATCAGACCTTCGGAAGCTACCGAAACCAAAGTAGAAGCAGGTACAGGCTACTTCAAAACCGCTTGGAACGCCGAACAAGTACGCCCCGAAATGGGGACTATCAAAGTTGCCAAAAAAGATGATGGCGTAGCTTGGGGAGCAGTCTATTGGCAATATTTTGAGCAATTAGATAAAATCACGTTTGCCGAAACGCCTATCAGCATCAAAAAAGATTTGTTTTTGGAAAAAGACAGCGACAAAGGCAAAATTTTAGTACCGATAACCGAAAAAAATCCTATCCGAGTAGGCGATTTGGTAAAGGTACGTTTGGAAATCAGAGTGGATAGAGATATGGAATATGTGCATCTGAAAGATATGCGTGCCGCTGGTTTTGAGCCTATCAATGTTCTTTCGCAGTACAAATATCAAGATGGCTTGTGGTATTACGAAAGCACACGCGATATGGCTACTAATTTCTTTTTTGGTTATCTGCCCAAAGGAACGTATGTGTTTGAGTACCCTCTGCGAGCTTCGCTCAAAGGCAATTATTCCAACGGCATCACAACTATTCAATGTATGTATGCCCCCGAATTTACCAGCCACTCGGCAGGAATTCGCGTGAGAATTGAGTAATTTGTGCCTCTAAGTTTTGCTAAATGTAGTTGTCCAACACCCAATAAGTTTGGAATGTTGGACAATTCATTTATTTTTACGAAATAATTTTGAGTGCAACTTCGTTTTCTTCTAAATGTTTTTTAAACGCAGATTAAATGCAAATTAAACGGTAAACTACCCATTGGCTAAAAGACCAATGGGCTTTAAACCTAGATAATGCAAAGCAAGAGAGCAATACATATCCGATTTTTCAGGGCAGTTTACAATT
>Ga0308407_1000901_pt1 | contig 18400 bp, 17 predicted proteins | sample HotsprSampleMSe2_FD_203476 | JGI IMG/M metagenome (GOLD analysis project Ga0308407, IMG submission 203476) | Hot spring phototrophic mat microbial communities from Mushroom Spring, Yellowstone National Park, Wyoming, United States - 20060911_MSe2 ...
GATATTCCTATAAGTAAAATAAAAGAAAACCCTTATCAGCCAAGGAAAAGTTTTGATGAGGAGAAGATTAAAGATCTTGCTGATTCAATAAAAGAGAATGGTATTATTCAACCACTTGTAGTGAGGCCCAAGAATGATTACTATGAACTTGTTGTTGGAGAGAGAAGATTAAGGGCGGCAAGGCTTGCTGGGTTGTCTACAGTTCCATGTCTTGTCAAAGACTTTAATGATGAGAAAATTGCTGAAATAGCACTTATTGAAAACTTACAGAGGGAGGACTTAAATCCTTTAGAGGTTGCTTTTTCTTATAATAGGCTTATAAACGAGTTTGGTTTAACTCATGAAGACCTTAGCAAAAGGGTTGGTAAAAGTAGGACAGCAATAACTAATACATTAAGACTTTTAAAGTTGCCACCATCTATTCAAGAAGATATTATGAAAGGCCTTATAACAGAGGGTCATGCAAGGGCTTTGTTGTCTTTGGATGATCTTGAACAAGTGTTTTATGTAAGAGATAAGATAGTTAATGATGGTATTTCTGTTAGAGAGACTGAGGATATAGTAAAGAGTATTAAGGGAAAGAGTATTCATATAGAAAAGAAAGATTCTAATAAAGAGAGTCATAAAGACCCAAATATTTTGGATATTGAGGAAAATTTGTCTCGAATTTTTGGTACAAAAGTTTTTATAAAAAACACTAAGAATAACAGAGGCAAGATAGAAATAGAGTATTATAGTAAAGAAGACTTTGAAAGGATAAAAAAAATATTAGAAGGATCAAATCAAAGGATCTGGATATAAATTGGCAAATATAAAATTATTGAAAATATTTAAGATAGAAAAATATATAGCAGCAGTATTGATAAAAAACTTTTTAATATCTATAATTTTTTTTCTTGGTGTTTATCTTTTTTCAAATATACTTGCAGAACTTCCTTCTCTATTAAAAAGGTCTGATTATAATGACTATGTTACAGTGCCTAATGTTATACACTATTATAGTTTGAAAATACCTGACTTTTTCCTTACTGTGTTACCTTTTGCATTTCTTTTTGCAACATCTTATACACTTGGTAAGTTTTACAGAAATAATGAAATAATAGCTTTTATATCTTCAGGTCTTAGTCTTACAAGGATTACTTTTATAGTTGTAGTTATTGGTTTTATTATAAATCTTTCTGTAATGTTTCTTAATTTTTCAGTTATTCCTTCATATAATTATAAGTCTGCCTTAGTTGAGGAGAAGCTGTATAGAAAAGTTAGGATTGAGGATGAAGATAGGATACAAACATATGGAGATAATGGTATAAACTATTTTGCCAGGATTTTCAATGCAAGGGAAAAGGTTTTTATAGGAATAATATTGCTTAAGTCTTCTGATCAGAGTGTTAGTGTTTTAGAAAAGAAAAGACTTAAGATAGAAGATATTGAAAACCTTTCTGTTGAAGAGCAGATAAAGACTATCTCAAAAGAGATTGACTTTAATTTAACAGACAGTTTTAGTTATTCTTGGGGTGTCAAGGCAAACAGAATGAACTGGGATGAGACCTCTGAGAAATGGGTATTACAGAATGGTATTTATTGGGAATGGGATAAAAATGGTAATATAACTAAGATAGAAAAGTTTGACATAAAAATAATTGATGAGATTAAAGAAAAACCTAGTTTTTTTGCGAAAGACACTAAAAATATAAAAGAAATGAATGTTAATGAGTTTCTGGAGCATATTGATAAACTTAAAAAATCAAAACAGCCATACAAAAAAGACCTTGTTGAGTTTTATTCAGAGAAGTATTCAAAACCTTTTTCTGTATTTATTTTAGCATTACTTGCTACTTCAATAGGCAAGGCTTTTTCAAGAAAAAACTTGCTTATAATGACACTTTTACTGTCATTTTTAATAGCATTAGTTTATTATCTTCTTATAAATATTGGAATATCTATTGGTAAGGAAGGTGTTTTACCACCTTTTATTGCTTCTTTTAGTGGAAATATAGTAAGTATTTTTATATATTTTTATCTTAAACATATTCAATCTCTATAGTTGGCATATATTTTGCTGTATTGTAATTAGCTATTTTTAGGAGGTAGTATATGAAAACATCAATTTTTAACAGTTTAGAACAAAATAAGAATGATTTTGTTCCTATGGATAAGGTTGAGGAGGCTCTAAACATTTTTGCAGATTCTACTAAAAGTAGGATAAAAAAACTTTGGCAGGTCTTAGATATTACAAGAGAAAAAGTTATGAAGAATCATAATATAAAACAAGGTATAATATACTATAACCTTGGAGAAGAATATATGAAAATTGGTATGAATGACTTTGCTAAAACTTGTCTTGAAATATCAAGCCAGTTGTTGGAAGAAGAAAAAAGACTCTATAATTCTGTAGTTAGCTTACTTAGTAGGATAGATAATATCGAAAGTAAGATATTTAGTTTATCTTAGTTATTAGCCCTCTTTGAGGGCTTTTTTATTTTTTATGTTTATAAATAATTAATTTTAAATTTTTTTTAAAAATTTTATTGATTTTTTATTTTTTGTTGTTATAATATATAATTAAAGTTGCTTATAAAAAATATAATTTACAAATATAAAAGTAAGTAAATTATTTTTTGCTCTATTTCCATTAAGAAGGAGGGAAAAGATGAAAAGGTTTTTTGTAAATATATTAATGAGTATTTTTACTCTATCTTTCTTTGTTGGATGTCAGAAAAAAGGAATGGAAGTTTCTGACAAAGAAAGAGACCAAAAAATAATCGCAACATTCGTATTGGGTAAGGTTGCCAAAAAGACACAAGTTGGAAACTGGGATATAGTAAAAGTGGGTGATATTTTAGACCCAAATCAGGTTATTAGACTTGCTGAAAAGTCAAGGCTTACTCTTCAAACAGAGACAGGCTCTGTTATAACATTGAGTGATGAGTCTGAAATTGTTATATCTTCTATAATAAATCCTTCGACTGGTGATGAAAAGACTGAGGTTAATCTTTCAGAAGGTAAGGCAGTGGTTAATCCAAGAGATATAAAAGGTTTACCTAATTCAAGTTTTTCAGTCAGAACTCCAGCAATGGTTGCGGGTGTAAGAGGTACTGTGTTTAGTATTGAGCACTCTAAGGGTGAGTCAAAGGTTATGGTAAAGGAAGGTAAGGTTGTTGTAAAACCTGCTATTAAGAGTGAAGTTCAAGAAAAGTTAGAGATAGAGGTTAAGGAGGGACAAAAAAGTTCTATAGATAAAAACACTGTTAAAGAAATAGAGAAAAAAGTGGCAGAAAACAAGATTGAAGATATAAAATTACAAGATAAAGTAGAGGCTATAACTGAAGAAGAAAATAAAAAACTTGAAGAAGATGTAAAGTCTATTGTTAAGTTTGACTTAAAAGTTGATACAGAAAAGGAACAAGTAGTAAAGAAAAATACATATTCTCTTACTGTTATTGCATTAGGCTCTGATATATATATAAATGATGAGATGAAGGGTAGTGAGTATATGTCAGCTTTATATCCTGAAGGAAAGATTAAAATAGAAATAAAAAAAGATGGTAATGTTTTACTATCAAAGGAGATTGAACTTAATTCTGATATTACTGTAGACTATACTCCAATAGATAATTTTAAAAAAGATGTAAATGAGACTATAGAAAAAAAAGAACTTACACCATTATATAGTATAAAATTAGGTAACTCAAAGTTGTTTATATCAGGAGATTATTCTATAGGTGTATCTGGAACAAAGGTTGTATTTACTGATAATCAAAAGGTTTTAAAAGAAGTTTATTGTAATCCTAAGGTAACCCCGCTTATAACTGAGAAAGCTGTTTTTGTTTATGATGGAGGTATAAGTGTCTACTCTTCTACTGGTGAGTTGTTAAATAAGGTAAAGATAGGCACTATATTATTCCCAACAGACTTTGGATTCCACAATGGTGTTGCTTATATATATGATTCTATTGGTAATGTATTAGGAATTGATGAAAAAGGTAATAAAGTATTTGAAGAAAAAATAAGAGGAACTATTACAGGAATTGGGGTTAATAATGGTTATGTAAGTATTGCTACTGTATCAGGTATTTATCTGGTAAAAGATGGCAAGATAGTCTCTAATTTTGAAATAAGTGGTACAAAGATTATAAATAAAGTAGGTATATTAGGTAATAAGAATAAGTTTTATATTGTAGTACCTCAAGATAACAATATAGTAACGATAAGAGACTTAAGTGGTAATATAATTGGTAAGATTTCTGCTGTGCCTGCTGATGTTGAACCAGTTGCAGATGATATTTTTTCATTAGTATATTCAAATAAGGCTGTATTATATAATCTTAATGGAGAAAAGATAAAAGAAGTAACATTCTCACCTGGTAATTTTGTTATAGGAAACGGTGCTATATATACATGGGATAAAAATAAGGTTTATGAATATAGAGTTAACTTTGAAAACAGAAAAGAGTTACCAGAAGAGATAAACAGTGTTTCAGTTTATGGTGACAAGATTGTTGTCTACACTAAAAAGTTTAATGTATACAATTTAAATTTTTAGGTTAACTTAAACTCTTAATTTCCCTCTTTCTTTAGTAGAAAGGGGGAAGTTTTATTTATTTTAATTGTCAATTATTTAATATAAGCAATTTTAAATAAAACTAATTTTTTATAGTTGAAGATTTTAAACCCTCTTACTCAAGAAATACTAGATTTGTCTTAGTGCTTTCAAAAATATTAGCAAGTTTTAATATGATTTTTCTTAGTGTAAATAAACTAAAAAATCTAAAAAAATATTATAGACCACTAAGCCTATTTTAAGAATTGGTGTCCTTCTATAGTATCCGTTGCCTCTTGCCTTAATATGATCTTTTAAATATGCTTCCCTCTCTTTTAACATTATTTCTTGTATCATCTCCTTGAAATATTTGGATAATTGTTCTAAAATATATTGTCCATTTTTAATTCCTCTTTGATGGGGTTTTTTTAATTTCCTGCAGTTATATATAATCCAACCCTTCAAGAGGAATTTCAATGACACAATTAATTATACACTACCAAGTTTTGTTTATAAATTTTATTCTGTTATCACTTTAATTTAGAATTTTGAGTAATTGGAGGAAAGATGACAAGTCTTATGACAGGAAATGAGGCTATTGCAAGGGGTGCATATGAGGCAGGGGTTGAGTTTGCTTCAGCTTATCCTGGGACACCAAGTACTGAGATATTGGAGACTATTGCTGAATTATATAAAGATAAAATATACTGTGAATGGTCAGCAAATGAAAAGACAGCATTAGAATCAGGTATTGGAGCATCGCTTGCTGGTGCAAGGGTACTTGTTTCTATGAAACATGTTGGGCTTAATGTTGCTGCTGACCCTTTGATGACACTAAGTTATACTGGTGTAAATGGTGGACTTGTTATAGTTGTTGCTGATGATCCTGGTATGCATAGTTCTCAGAATGAACAGGACACAAGAAACTTTGCAAAGTTCGCAAAAATACCTATACTTGAACCATCAGACCAGGATGAAGCTAAAGAGATGGTAAAAAGTGCAATAAAGATAAGCGAAGAGTTTGATACTCCGGTAATATTAAGGTCAACCACAAGGGTATCACATGTTGAAGGAATAGTACTTTTAGGTGAAAGAGAGGATAACAAGAGAGAGAAAGGTTTTAAGATTAATAACTCAAAGTATGTAATGATTCCTGCTTATGCTAAGAAAAGACATACTTTTGTTGAGGAAAGGTTAAAAAAATTGCAAAGATTTGCTGAGTCTTTTGAATACAATAAGATAGAAAAAAGTTCTGATTCTGTTGGTATAATCACAAGTAGTGTATCTTATTTATATTGTAAAGAGGTTATGCCGGATGCTTCTTATTTAAAACTTGGTATGGGTTGGCCACTACCTGTTAATTTGATAAAGCAGTTTGCTAGTAGTGTCAAAAAAGTTTTTGTTGTTGAAGAACTTGATAGGTTTTTAGAAGAAAATATAAGACTTATGGGAATTAATGTTTTTGGTAAGAATGATAAGTTTGTAGAGGGTGAACTTGATCCTGATAAGGTTGAGGAGATATTAACAGGTAAGGCTGTAGAAATAAAGATGGAGAATGTAAAGCCAAGGCCCCCTGTTATGTGTGCTGGTTGTCCTCACAGGGCTGTATTTTGGGTTCTTAAGAAACATAAGTTTATTGTTAATGGTGATATAGGTTGTTATACTTTAGGTACTTTACCGCCGTTAGAGTCACTTCATACTACAATATGTATGGGTGCTTCTATTGGTATGATGCATGGCATGGACAAGGTTTTAAAAACTGATAAGGTTGTATCAGTTATAGGTGACTCTACTTTTTTTCATACAGGGATAAACAACCTTATCTCTGCAGTCTATAATAAATCAAAAGGTATAGTTTTAATTCTTGACAATAGAATAACTGCAATGACAGGTGCTCAGCATCACCCAGGGACAGGAAAGACTTTGATGGGAGAAGAGACTAACATTATTTATCCTGAAAAGATAGGGGAGGCATTAGGTATTAAAGACATAAAAGTTGTTGACTCATATGATATTAAGGCTGTTGAAGATGCTATTAAGGATAGTATGCAAAAAGATTGTTTGTCTTTAATAGTTTCAAGGAGAGAGTGTGCATTGATAGTACCTAAGGATAAAGTTTATACTGTAGATAAAGACCTATGTAGAGCCTGTGGCTTGTGTTTACAGACTGGATGTCCTGCTCTGATAAAGGGTGACGATAACAAAGTTACTATTGATGAATTATTGTGTAATGGATGTGGATTATGTGCAAAGGTGTGCCCTTTTTCGGCTATAAAAAGATAAATTGAGTATGAAAGATATGGGTTAATACTGTGGATAAGAAGAAGATTATTGAAGAGATAATAAGGCTAAAAAAAGAAAAGAATGCTATAATACTTGCACACAACTATCAGAATCCTGAGATTCAAGATATTGCTGACTTTGTTGGTGATTCTCTTGAACTTGCTAAGATATCTTCCAAAGTTAAAGAAGACCTTGTAATATTCTGTGGTGTATTTTTTATGGCTGAGACAGCAAATATACTTGCACCTGATAAAAAGATTGTTTTACCTGTTATTGATGCAGACTGTCCTATGGCAAGAATGGTTGATAAGAATGAGGTTATAAAGGTAAAGAGCCTTTATCCTGATGCTGCAGTTGTTACCTATGTCAATTCTACAGCTGATGTTAAGGCTTTGACTGATATATGTTGTACATCAAGTAATGTTATAAAAGTTGTTAACTCTGTACCGAATGATAGAATAATATTTTTACCTGATAAAAACTTGGGGCGAAATATTGCAAGGTTTATCCCTAAAGACTTTATATTTGTTGAAAGTTATTGTCCAACTCATCAGTTAATATATGAGGATGAAATATTAAGAACAAAGGATGAACATAGAGATGCTGAGATCATAATGCATCCAGAGGTTGATCCTAGTATTGCTAAATATGCTGATAAACTTCTTAGTACTGGTGGTATGTTAAGCTATGCTAAGACTGTAAAAAACAAAAAACTTGTTATAGTCACAGAATCTGGATTGATGCACAGGCTTAAGAAAGAAGCACCTTGGAATCAGTATTATAATATTGGTAGAGATATAATATGTGGAAATATGAAAAAGATAGGACTAAATAATGTTTTGGAAGCACTTGAAACTGAGTCTCCTTTAATTGTTGTTGAAGAAGAGATAAGAAATAAGGCATATAATGCTATAAAGAGGATGATCGAATTATAATATACTATTTTCTTGATTATTTTTTTACTATAATTCACTCTCTTATAGTAGTTTTTAACCTAATTGGTTGGGCTTTTAAAAAGACAAGAAAAATCCATTTTTTTAGTATTATTTTAGTATTTTTATCATGGGTATTTTTGGGTTTATTTTATGGCTTTGGATACTGTTTTCTAACTGACTGGCATTATGAGGTAAGACTTAAAATAGGCAAAAATATGAGTAATTCTTTTATAGCATTTATCCTTAATGACTGTTTTGGTTTTGGTGTTGATGAATATTTGATAGATGTTGTGACAGGAATAACTTTCTTTTTAATTTTTTTTGTTTCTATATTTCTAAATATTACTAACTATTTTAAAAATAAAGATTAATAATGTTGTACTTCTATGAGGACTAAAAAATAAAATTTTGCTAATTGTTTAAATTGAACCACATTTACTAAAACTTGTTTTAAGTTATTTAAATATTTAAAAGATTAAAATTAAAATTACTAAGATAATCTAGTATTTTTTAATAATAGGGCTTATAGTCTCTCATCAAAAAAATAGTTTTAATCAAAGAGGTTTATATCAAGTGATCACCAAAATTTTTTAAAAAAAATTTTAGAAAATTACAAATAATACTTTTTAAAAAACTTTAGTAATGGGTTTAGTAATGGTAAAGTGTATGTAAATTGTATAAAAGTATTGTCATATACAAAGGAGAAATTGTTGAAAATCGTGGAATAAGTAAATAAAACTTTATATATTGCTTAAAATATATTGAATTTAGGTATGATAATAGAGAAATTTTAGATAATAATTTACAGATGCCTTAGTTGAATAAAATAATGAATTACCAAAATTTATTTTTTCTAAAAAACCTTATACAATATGAATAAGCTGAAAACCTTGTTTTAGATAATTAAAAACTTCTTTTTAAGAATTAATAACATATTTTTAACTTAGTAAGTAATTTGCAATACTTTTTATCTCATTACTTATGAATAGATTTTTAAAATAGTTTTTTAAATAATTGAAACTATCAATCTTTATTGTTTCATTCTCTTCGAAGAACTCATTATAAAAAACTATTGGTTTAAATCCTTTTTCAACAAGTGGTTTTACTGTTAATATAGTTTGACTAATGCTTCCAAGTATCGGAGTAGTAACTACTATAATTTCCATAGGACTTTTAAAAAACCAATCAAGAGTTGTTATATTTTCTTTTATTGGAGTGCATAAACCACCTGCTCCCTCAATTATGACTATTTTATATTTTTTTTCAAGTTCCTTTATACAATTGTTTATTTTTTCTATTGATATATCAATACTTTCAAGTCTTGCTGCAAGGTGTGGTGATGAAGGGAACTTAAATACATAAGGGCATGTTAAGCCATCCAAGTCCTCTTTTTTTATATCAATACCCATTAGCCTTCTGTGAGTTAATATGTCTTCTGATATTTTACTACTATTTCCTGTTTGAATAATTTTCATAGTGATTGTATCTATTTTTCTTTCAAGTATTTCTTTTGCAAGTAAGCCAGTTGTGAAAGTTTTTCCAACATTAGTATTTATTCCTGTTATAAATATTTTCATTGTATTTTCTCCAATATATAAAATATAGGGTTGTACGTAAGACTTAAACCTATTGATGTCATATAATTCTTTGTATAAAGTTCTTTTATTCTCTCAAAAGAATAAGGTGTTAATACTGTTTTTGAGACAGCGTTAACTCCTGTTTTTTTTATGTGTTTTAATATGTCTATAAAGTTTTTAAAATGAATGGTTTCAACACTCTCTTCAAAGTGTATGACTTTAAAATACTGATTATCTTTTATATATGTATTATATCTTAGGGAGGGAAGAGAGAGTTGTTTGAACTCGATAAAGTTTTTTTTACCGAATGTTGAGAAACATAGTATACCTTTTTTGTTTAACGCATTGTACGACTTTTTCAAAATAGATTGTATATCAATTACCCATTGAAATGTTGCATTTGAGATTATAAGATCTAGGTCTTTTGGAAACTCTATTTCTTCTATATCCCCAGGAAGAAACTCTATTTCTCTTCCTATATTTTTTACATATTCATATGACTCTTTCACAATATCATTTATAAACAATTGTTTAAAAGAAAGGTTTTTTTCTATTTCTCTTGTTAATAATCCAGTTCCACAACCTATTTCAAATATGTTTTTAAACTCTTTTCCCTTATGCTCTATTAGTAATTCTATAATCCTTTTTGCCATAATTCTCTGAACATGTGCTTCTTCATCATATGTCTTTAGACTCTTTTTAAACCTTTCTATTATTAATTCTTTATTTATCATATGTTTAAAAACTCTTCTATTATTTCATCCCATGAATTGTAAATAAAAAATGGAAAATGGCCTGAGTCTATCTCTTTGTATTTTATGTTGTAATGATTACAGAATCTTTTTTGTGATAATGAAAACACTATCTTATCTTTTTTTGATATCAATGCCTTATCAAATACTGGTATTACATTGTTTTTTGTTAATTCTTCTAACTTTTTAAGCTCTAAGACCTGGTTTTCAAGACTTCTCTCTGGTTTTTTATTTAAAAATGCTTTAAACTCATCTTGATCTTTAAAAATGTTCTCATAAAACTTATTAACTCCATCATTTTCAATTGTTTTTAGAGTTGCATCAAATATTTCTTTCCTTATGCCAAACTCTTTTGATATCATCTTGGTATTTCCATTTATTGCCCAAAAATATTCTCGGTCACAGACTTTTTTTCCAATAATAGACATTACAAGCACACCAAATGAGTAACCAATGTTATATATTTTCTTATATTTTTTTACATCTATCTTTGGTGTATCAATACTGTTATAGTCATAAAACATGATAACATCATAATCTGAACAAGTTAGACCTAAAAAAGGTTTTTCGTCAAGTCCCCACCCATTATAAAATATTATCAGATTATCTTTGTTAGAGCTATTTATCCAGTATTCCATCTCTTAATTCCTTTAATGTTTCAACCAGTTTTGAAAGTTTTTCATTACTTATTTGTGCATTTAAAGATATTCTTATTCTTGCAGTGTTTTTCGGCACTGTTGGGTGTCTTATAGGCAAAACATAAAACCCTTTTTCATACAGTATTTTTGAAAGACTTAAAGCCCTTTCATTTGAGAAAGTTATAACAGGTATTATTTGAGAGTCTCCCATTGTCTTAAGTTGTAATTTTTTAAAATTTTCTCTTAAAAATTTTATTTTTTCTCTAAGTTTTTCTCGCCTGACTTTTCCTTCGTCAGATACTATTTTTTCTAGGATAAACTTTGTCCATGCTATGTTTATTGGTGGAAGAGATGTTGAGTATATAAAAGACCTACACCTGTTTACAATATAGTCTTTTATTATCTGACTTGTTACAACATATGCACCTACTGATGAAAATGCTTTCCCAAAAGTACCTATAAGTATATCAATCTCATTCATTAAACCATTGTTTTCAGCAAGTCCAAGTCCTTTTTTACCCAAAACACCAACAGAGTGAGCCTCATCCACATATGTTATAAGGTTAAACCTGTTTTTTAATTCTATTATTTTTTCTAGTAATACAGTGTCTCCATCCATACTGAATATTGATTCTGTTATCAAAAATGCATTTTTATATAGTTTTCTATACTTTATTAAGAGTTTTTCAAGGTGTTCATAGTCTAAGTGCTCATATCTATAAAACTTTGCACCGCTTAGGAGTATACCATCTATTATGCTTGCATGGCATAACCTGTCAGAGAATATAATATCGTCTCTATTTGCTATTGCAGGAATTATTCCTATGTTAGCATGAAAACCACTGTTAAGTAATAAGACTGGTTTGTTGTATTTTTCTGCCAACAATGACTCAAGTTCTTCATGGACAAAAGAGTTTCCTGATAGAAGCCTTGACCCACTTGAAGATAACCACATTAACTCTTTATCTTTTAATTTTGATAAAAACTCATCTATTAGCACCTTATCAAAACTGAAACCAAGATAGTCATTACTTGTAAGGTTTACAAACTCTTTTTCATCTTTATAAATTATCCCATCTTCTTTGTGAAAGAAAGGGCTTGGTATCTGTCTAAATAATAACTCTGACTTTAACTTGTCTATGACCTCTTGAAAATATTTCACCCTATTGCATCCTTTAGTGTCTTTACGCTTAAGTCCATTATTTTTTTTATGTCTTTTATTTTTGTATTTATTGGTAGAAACCAGTATATAGTGTTTCCAAGTGGTCTCAAGATAAGGTTGTTTTTAAGTGATTCTTTATATACTTTAAAGCCTATTCTCTCATTTGGTTCATATATTATTTTATTTTTTCTACTTTTTACAATATCTATAGCACCTATTGATCCTATAAATCTTATGTCATTTACAAAGTCAAAGTCTTGGAGTTCCTTAAGTCTTAAGTGAAAGTAGTCAAAACTGTCTTTGTTTGAATAGGGTAGTTTTTTATCTAAAAGATAGTCTATATGAGCATTTGCAACCTCACATGCTATTGGGTATGCAGTGTAGCTATGACCATGAAATAGTGTCTTGTTATAATCACCATAAAAGGCTTTATATATTTTCTCTGATGTGACTGTTAGGGCCAATGGAAAAATTCCACCACCTAAAGCCTTTGAAAGGCATATGATATCTGGAACAACATAAGCTTTTTCAAAAGCAAACATACAGCCTGTCCTTCCAAACCCTGTTGCAACCTCGTCAAATATGAGTAGTGTTTCTATATCTTTAGCTAGTCTTGCAAGTTTTTGTAAAAACTCTTTTGGATAGACCTTCATTCCTGCTACACCCTGAAGTAGTGGTTCGATGAATATTCCAACTACTCTGTCTTTAAGTTCCATTATTGTCTTTTCAACTTCTTGAAAACACTCTATATTACAGCCTAATTCTGATGTATCATATGTAAAAACAGACTTTCTAAAATTGCAGTTTGAACAATCAGGTGACTTTATTTTAACTGTTTTAAAAGTCAAGTCTTTAAATGTTTGATGGTATAAGTCTATTCCACCTATACTTACTGAGCCTATTGTATCTCCATGATATGAGTCTGTAAAGTGAACAAATACATCTTTATTTATGCCTATGTTTTTCCAGTATTGATAAGCTATTTTTATAGCAACCTCAACAGATGTTGAACCATCATCTGAGAAAAAGAATTTTGTAAGATTATCTGGTAGTAGTTTTGATAATTTCTCACATAAGTTTATTGCTGGTAAGTGTGTAAAACCTGCAAATATTATATGATCTAATTTTTTTATTTGTCTTTTTATTGCTTTTAATAAGTTTCTGTTTCTATGACCTATCGAGTTTGTCCACCATGAAGAAACAGTGTCATAATAAAACCTTTTATCACTGTCATAAACCTTAAGTCCTTTTGCTTTTATGATTATTGGAATATCCATGTTTTCATAGTCTTTTGCCTGAGTAAATGGATGCCAAACAAGTTTTTTATCAATCTCTTTTTTATTTTTTAAACTCATCTAACTCCTCAATAAGCTTTAGGTCATCCTCTGGGTTTCTTCCTCTTGTTGTAAGATACCCTCCTGTCAATATACCATTAGCACCTGCTAGCATTATTAGGCCTTGAAAGTCTTTCATTATTGTCTCTCTTCCTGCTGCAAACTTTATTGTTTTGTTTTTTAGTATTATCCTATATATTGCAAATGTTTTTACAACTTCCAATGCTGAAATAGGTTTTTGATTTTCAAGTCTTGTCCCTTTTATAGGTATTAAAACATTTATTGGTATTATATCAGCATCAATTTCTTTTAGTAGAAATGCAAGTTTAATCCTGTCTTCCATTGTTTCACCAAGACCTATTATACAACCAGAGCATATTCTTATTGGGTATTTTTTTAGTATTTTTATCGTATTTATCCTTTCTTCTACACTATGAGTATCAGCAATCAGTTCTCTGTATTTATCTGGATTAACCTGTAGGTTATGGTTATACTCTACTATTCCAGCATCAAAAAGGATTTTGGCTGTCTCTTCACTTAAAATACCTAATGATGCACATACATCTAAGTCTGGAAACTTTGACTTTAAAGTCTTAATTGCTCTTATTATCTTATTGAACTCTTCATCAGGTTTTTTATACCCATACCCACTTGTTACAATACCAAAGTGTCTAACACCAACTGAATAGACTTTTTCAGCCTGTCTTATTATCTCTTCTTCTTCAAGTAATCCATATGTATTTATATCTGTTTTATGGTACATTGACTGGGCACAGTAGCTACAGTTTTGAGGACATAGCCCTGACTTTGCGTTTAATATTGAACAGACATGTATTGTTTTGTTAAGTCTTTGATTTAATTTAAACGATATGTCTATAAGTTTAAAAATATCTTTGTTTTCTATCTTTGAAAGTTCTAAAGCCTCTTCATATCTTATTTCTCTTTTAAGTATTTCTTTTTCTATTTTTTCTATTATTTTCATCTTTTAGTCTTTTTTGAAAAAATTTTTTATAGAATTTTAAATTTAATAAATTCTTATCGAAAGAGAGGTTTACCTTTTAAGAAACATTAATCATCCAAATGTGCCTAGTTACGTTGACAGTTTTAGCATTGACATTGATAACGATAAGTATTTTATACTTGTGCAGGAGTATATTAAGGGTAAAAATCTAAAGTATCTTGTTCAAAACGGTAAATACTTTTCGATAGAGGAGGTAAAAAATATACTCAGATCTATACTTGAGATACTTGATTATATTCACAACCTCCAACCGCCTATAATTCATAGAGACATTAATCCAAATAACATTATAATTGGTGATGATGGCAAAGTCTATCTTGTTGACTTTGGTGATGCAGGTGATATAAAAAAGGATACTATTTTTGCGTCTAATGCATTTTTTCTATTTTTATTTTTTTGCCTTTTTTTGCTGTTGGTATTGGTTTACTTTTATTATCATTTTGGACTATGTTTGGTAAGCTTATAATAAGGTTTGAAAGTGATAGATTTTTTATAGAAATAAAGTTATTCTCTTTTAAGTTTAAGAGGCCTATCTTTTATAAAGACTTTATAACTTGTAAAGTAACTACTAGTGAGTTTACTGGCAATGAAGGTAGTACAAGAAGAATAACAAACAATCTAGAAATTATTACTGAAGGTAAAAAGTTTAAGTCACCTATACGTGATTTATATAAAGAAGACTTGGAAATACTTAGTAATATTATTAACAAATCTATTAAAGAATATATACTTAAGTATCTTTATTAAAAGTCTTAAGTCTTTTTGTTGTATATTCTTGATAAAAAAACGTCATTCTCTATTATTGAATAAGATATTAATAAATATGATTTTTAAAAAGAATCAGAATGATTTTATATACCATTGTGAATACAGATGTAATGTGTGCTATTTAAAGTGATTAAATCTATTTTTTAGGGATTGATTTTTTAAGTTTTTAATTTGTAACTTTCTAAGTTTAAGGTCTATCATTATATTTTAATGGTCTAATTAATTGCTTAAGAGTAGTTTGTTATGTTTAAGGTTTTAGATAAAAAAATATATAATAACTATGTATTTGAGATTGTAGTTGATGCACCACTTATAGCAAGTGAGGCTAAGGCAGGTCAATTCTGCATAATAGTCCCAAAGGAGAATGGTGAGAGATTGCCATTTACAATTGCTGACTTTGATAAAAAAAAGGGAACTGTAAACTTTGTTATTCAAGTTGTTGGTAAGTCTACTCAGATGATGTTTGATGAGGATTATGATTATTTACCTGATGTTCTTGGCCCACTTGGTATGCCTTCTGTTATAGAACCGTTAAAAGAAGTTTTATTCCTTGCAGGTGGTCTTGGTGTTGCTGCAATATATCTTATAATGAAGGCTTATAAGGAAATAGGAGCAAAGATCATATCTGTTGTTGGTTTTAGAAATAAGTCTTTAATATTTTGGGAAGATAAACTTAAAGAGATATCTGATAAAATAATAATTACTACTGATGATGGTTCTTATGGTGTAAAAGGTAATGTGACTACTCTAATTGATGATATTTTCTCTAATCATAGTATTGATAAGGTTTATTCCATAGGCTCACTGAAGATGATGAAGGCTTGTGTTGAATCTGTTAGACCTTATAACAAGAAGGTAATAGTTAGTCTTAATCCAATAATGGTTGATGGGATAGGTATGTGTGGTGCTTGTAGGGTTGTTGTTGATAACAAGATTCATTATGCATGTATTGAAGGACCTGACTTTGATGGTAACTTGGTTGACTTTGATGAACTTATATTGAGGTCTAACGAGTTTGAAAAACAAGAGGGATCTTGTTTAAGAGAATATCTACTTAATAGGGGTAATAGGAGATGAAAAGGATTTTTTTTCCTGAGAGAGATCCACTTGAGAGGATAAAAGACTTTGAGTCTGTGATCTCTGAGTTTGATTTTGATCTTGCGAAAAAAGAGGCTGACAGGTGTTTACAATGCCCAACAAAACCGTGTGTTAGTGGTTGTCCTGTTAACATAAATATACCAAAGTTTATAAAGTTTTTAAGAGAAGGTCAGATAAAAAAAAGTTATGAGACTATAAAAGAAGATAATTTTCTTCCATCTGTATGTGGTAGGGTATGCCCACAAGAAAAACAGTGTGAGGCTAAGTGTGTATTTGGTAAAGATGCTATCTCTATAGGTAAACTTGAGATGTTTGTTGGTGATATTGCTATTAAAAATAAGTGGCATAAGGAGAATGTAAGTATTAAAATTGAGGATAAAAAGGTTGCTGTAATAGGTTCTGGTCCTGCGTCTTTGGCTTGTGCGGGAGAGGTTATAAAGTCAGGAATAAATGTTGATATTTTTGAAGCATTGCATAGATTTGGGGGTGTACTTGTTTATGGTATACCTAATTTCAGATTACCTAAGAATATTATAGAAGAGGAAATAAGTGTATTGATATCCATGGGTGTTAATTTTCATAAAGATATCTTGATTGGGAGGACTATAAGTTTTGAGAAAATACTTAAAGAATATGATGCTGTCTTTATTGGAACAGGTGCTGGATTCCCAAAGTTTTTAAATATACCAGGTGAGAGCTACAAAGGAGTTTTTTCTGCAAATGAGTTTTTAACGAGAGTTAATCTTATGTATGCATATAGAGATGATTATGATACACCAATTGTAAGAGGTAAGAAGGCTATTGTTGTAGGTGGTGGTAACACTGCTGTAGATGCAGCAAGGACATGTCTCAGACTTGGATATACTGATGTATACATCGTTTATCGTAGGGAAGAGAAAGACTTACCTGCAAGGGAAGAAGAATTAAAACATGCAAGAGAAGAAGGAGTAAGTTTTAGATTTTTACTTGAGCCAAAAGAGATAATTGGTGATAACAATGGATGGATGAGGTCTATCAAGTTTAGTAAAATGGCTATTATAGGAAAAGATGAGAAAGGAAAGTCTATAATAAAAGAAACACCTGAGTTTGAGTTTATTGATGCTGACACACTTATAATTGCTATAGGTACAACATCAAACCCTGTATTAAAAAATGTTGGGCTTAAGTTAAATGAGAAAGGGTATATAGTTGTTGATGAAAATTATAGGACCTCTATCGATAAGGTTTTTGCAGGTGGTGATATTGTTACTGGTTCTGCCACTGTTATAGAGGCTTTAGGAGCAGGTAAAAAAGCTGGAAAAAATATTGTTAAAATTTTAAAGTAAAATTTTATTTTTTTATTTAAACCCAAATACTCAAAATAACTTATTTTTTTTAAAATAAATTATATTTTCAAATTCTTTATATAAAGAGAAATGAAGTTTTAATAAAGTAGTACATCTATTTTTTTCTTCTTTTTAACTTAAAAAGACTTTTTAGAAGGTTTTTGTTAAAAAACTTGGTAGTGTATAATTAATTGTATCATTGAAATTCCCCTTGAAGGGTTGTATTATATATAACTACAAGAAATTAGACAAAAAAACCTATTAAGGCAAGAGGCAACGGATACTATAGAAGGACACCAAAGACGATATTTGAAGATATGAAGCTTATACCTTGAACACGAGATAGGAATTTTAAACCATATATAATACCCAAACGCAAAAGGGTTATTTTTATATTGGATGATATAGTAAGAGCATTATTTTTTTCAGGCTTAAGTGCCAGAAAGACCGGTTAAGAACAAAGTCAGAAAACAGCATTTTGAACAGATATTAAAGAAATTGGAATATATTTTTGAATCAGAAACAAAAAAAGATAGACTTTCTGTATTTATCGAGAAATGGAATAAGCTTTACAGGTATTTTAATAATCTTAGAGGTAAAATAGATAAATACACTTATTTTTTTTTAATATTCCCATAAACTAAGAAGCTATTTTAGTACGACTAACTGGATATAGAGGTGTTTTGAGCTTAAGGATAATATACGCATTAGGGGGGTATTTTTACTCTTAGGAGAGTGCAAATAAATTTTTATATATATTTTTTAGAGATAAGAACTTAAAATATCAGAGGAAATTAAGATACTTAAATATTTTTGAGGAGGCATTTAATGAATAAAAATCTTTCAAAAGGGATACTTGACACAATTAACTTGACATTACCGAAAATTGTGTTAGATTTATAACATAACATACTTGAAATTTAAGAATAAAAAATTATTAACAGTACTTGCAAGTTTAATACTTGCA
>Ga0308407_1000904_pt1 | contig 18353 bp, 17 predicted proteins | sample HotsprSampleMSe2_FD_203476 | JGI IMG/M metagenome (GOLD analysis project Ga0308407, IMG submission 203476) | Hot spring phototrophic mat microbial communities from Mushroom Spring, Yellowstone National Park, Wyoming, United States - 20060911_MSe2 ...
GAAGAATGTGCTCTCTTGTCTGAGGCATTGGACCATCAGCAGCAGAAACAACAAGTATAGCACCATCCATTTGAGCTGCACCTGTAATCATGTTTTTAACATAGTCAGCGTGCCCAGGACAGTCAACATGTGCGTAGTGTCTCTTTTCAGTTTCATATTCAACGTGAGCAGTATTGATTGTAATACCTCTTGCCTTTTCTTCTGGTGCATTATCGATTTGATCGTAATCCCTAGGCTCACCTCTTCCAAACTTAGCTGCTATAAAAGTCATTGCAGCAGTCAAAGTAGTCTTACCATGGTCTACGTGTCCAATAGTACCAACATTAACGTGAGGTTTCTTTCTCTCAAACTTTTCTTTAGCCATTTATTTCCTCCCTAATTATTTCTTTTTTAATTTTACTTATTAGTTAACATTTCTTGTTTTATATTATGAGGCACTTCCTCATAGTGTGAAAACTGCATAGTATAACTTGCTCTTCCTTGAGTTTTAGACCTTAAGTCAGTAGCGTATCCAAACATCTCTGCTAGTGGTACTTCACCTGTTATAATTTTAGAACCAGACCTATCAGATAATTCTTTTACTCTACCTCTTCTTGAATTAAGGTCTCCTATAACATCACCCATATACTCTTCAGGAGTAATTATTTCAATAGACATTATAGGCTCAAGTAATTCAACTCCAGCTTTTTCCGCAGCATCTTTAAAAGCCATAGAACCTGCTATCTTAAAAGCCATTTCAGAAGAGTCAACTTCATGATAAGAACCATCATAAAGTGAAACCTTTACATCAACCATTGGATATCCAAAAGAAACACCCTTTAACAATGCTTCTTCTATACCTTTTTGAACTGCAGGTATGTATTCTTTAGGTATCTTACCACCCACTATTTTATCAACAAACTCAAAACCCTTACCTCTTCCTAAAGGCTCTATTTCAATCAATACGTGCCCATATTGTCCCCTACCACCAGTCTGCTTTATATACTTACCTTCAGCCTGAGCCTTACCTTTAATAGTTTCTCTGTAAGCAACCTGAGGTTTACCAACATTTACCTCAACCTTAAACTCTCTTTTTAACCTATCAACAATTATCTCTAAGTGCAACTCACCCATACCAGATATTATTGTCTGACCTGTCTCTTCATCTGTCCTAACTCTAAAAGAAGGGTCTTCTTCAGCCAACTTCTGCAAAGAAAGAGAAAGCTTTTCTTGGTCATTCTTTGTCTTAGGTTCAACAGCAATAGATATAACAGGCTCTGGAAACTCTATAGATTCCAAAACTATAGGATTGTTTTCATCACAAAGAGTATCACCAGTCAAAGAGTTTTTAAGACCTACAAGAGCAACTATATCTCCAGCCTCACACTCTTTTATTTCTTCTCTCTTATTAGCATGCATCAAGAATATACGAGAAATTCTCTCTTTTTTATCTTTAGTAGAATTATAAACATAACTACCTGATTCTAATCTACCAGAATAAACCCTAATAAAAGAAAGTTTTCCAACATAAGGGTCTGTCATTATTTTAAATACTAAACCAGAAAAAGGAGCATCAGGTTCATGTAGTCTCTCTTCTTCTTGTTGCGTCTTTAAACTAATACCTTTAACAGGTGGTATATCAGCAGGCGAAGGAAGATAATCAACAACAGCATCAAGCAATGGCTGCACACCTTTGTTTTTAAAAGCAGAGCCACATAAAACAGGGAATAACTTAAAACCAACAACACCCTTTCTTATTGCAGTCTTTATTTCTTCAATAGATATTTCCTTGCCCTCAAGATATTTTTCCATTATAATTTCATCAATATCTGATAAAGCCTCAAGGAGTTTTTCTCTTTGAGCAACAGCAGCATCTTTTAAGTCTTCTGGTATATCAACCTCATTGAACTTAGCACCAAGTTCATCCCCTTCCCATATAAGGGCTTTCATTTTTATTAAGTCTATAATACCATTAAACTCATCCTCAGCACCAATAGGAAGTTGTATAGGAACTGCATTTGCACCAAGCTTATCATGCATAGATTGAACAGATGCTAAAAAATCAGCACCTATTTTATCCATTTTATTCATAAAAGCTATTCTTGGAACTCTATACTTATCAGCCTGTCTCCATACAGTCTCAGACTGAGGCTCAACACCATTAACAGCATCAAAAACACCTACCGCTCCATCCAAAACCCTAAGAGACCTTTCTACCTCTATAGTAAAGTCAACGTGTCCTGGTGTGTCTATTATATTTATTCTATGATCTTTCCAAAAACATGTGGTTGCAGCACTTGTTATAGTAATACCACGCTCTCTCTCCTGCTCCATAAAGTCCATCTCAGCTGCACCTTCATGAACCTCACCCATCTTGTGGATTTTACCAGTATAAAACAGAATTCTTTCTGTTGTTGTAGTCTTACCAGCATCGATATGAGCCATAATACCAATATTTCTTATCTTATCAATTGTTATTCCTTTAGCCACTTTTTAATCCTCCAAAAATTACCATTTCAAGTGAGCAAAAGCTCTATTAGCTTCAGCCATTTTATGAGTATCTATTTTCTTCTTATAAGCATTTCCTGTCTTATTATAAGCATCTATTATTTCATTAGCAAGTTTAAAAGCAATACCCTTTTCTTTTCTCTCTCTTGCCATCTGAATAAGCCATCTTAAAGCAAGTGAAATCCTTCTTTCCTGCCTAACTTCAACAGGAACTTGATAGTTAGCACCACCAACTCTTCTTGACCTTACTTCCACCTCAGGAGCAACATTTTCTATTGCCTTCTCCAAAACTTCAAGTGGTTCACCAACTTTTTCTTTAATAATATCCATAACTTGATAAATAACTGATTCAGCAACAGTTTTTTTGCCATCATACATAATCTTATTTATTAATCTAGAAACCAGAACACTTCCATAAACAGGATCTGGTGAAATTTTTGGTCTTTTTAGTACTCTTTTTCTTCTTGACATACAAATATTCCTCTTCTATTTTTTTAAAATACTATTGTTTAGGTTTTTTAGCACCGTACTTAGATCTTCCTCTTTTCCTACCTTCAACACCAGCAGAATCTAAAGCACCTCTTATAATATGATACCTAACACCTGGCAAGTCTTTTACTCTTCCACCCCTTATTAATACAACAGAGTGCTCTTGAAGATTATGACCAATACCTGGAATATAACCAGTTACCTCATATCCATTACTTAACCTTACCCTTGCTACCTTTCTTAATGCAGAGTTAGGTTTCTTAGGAGTAACTGTCATTACTCTAATACAAACTCCTCTCTTTTGAGGGCAACCCTGTAATGCAGGGGACTTACTTTTAGACTTTACTTTTTCTCTGCTTTTCCTAATTAGCTGGTTAATAGTTGGCATCTTTTATCCTTATTGTTTTATTTAATTCACATATTACCAAAAGAAAAGGAAATTTTAACTCGGTTAAATTTATAAAAAATAAGTATTTAAAACAAAATTTTAGCCGATTTATTTTTAAAAAACTTAATATTTTCAAAAAGATGCATAAAATTTAATCAAGACTAATTTGTAAATAAAATTTTAAATATAAAATTTTAAAAAAATTTAAAATTAATGTTTAAAAACATTCATGTATTGGACTGCTTCAAAAATATGCTGATTATTTAATTCATCGCTCCCCTCTAAATCAGCTATTGTCCTTGCAACTTTAAGCATCTTATAATAACCCCTCATCGAAATACCAAATTTATCTATCAGTTTTCTTATAAGGATATTGCTTTCATTTGGTATTTTACAAATATTAGATACCTCAGTATTAGTTAGCATAGAATTATATTTGCCTTGTCTTTCTTTCTGGATATTAAAAGCCTTTATTACTCTTAATCTTATTTCTCTTGATGTCTCTGTCTTAATATTAATATGTTCATATTCAACCTCACTTACTTTTATATGTATGTCTATTCTGTCTAAGATAGGGCCTGAAACTTTTTTATAATATTGCCTAACCTGAGTTGGAGAACATGTGCAAGTCTTTGTAGGATGCCATAAATAACCACAGTAGCAAGGATTCATTGCAGCGACAAAGAGAAAGTTAGCAGGAAAGACTGAACTTGCCATACTCCTTGAGACTGTAATCTTTCTTTCCTCAAGTGGCTCTCTTAAGACCTCAAAAACACTCCTTTTAAACTCAGGTAATTCATCCATAAATAATATACCGTTATGAGCAAGGCTTATCTCTCCAGGAGTAGGTATACTGCCACCACCAGTTATAGATACCTCACTTGAAGTATGATGAGGAGACCTAAAAGGCCTCCTCCTCAAAAGTCCACCCTCATAGTTTATTTTTCCCTTTGCTATACTGTATATCTTAGTCGTCTCAATAGATTCCTCAAAAGTAAGTGGCGGCATTATTGTTATCAATCTCTTAGCAAGCATACTTTTGCCAACCCCAGGAGAACCAATCATAAGAACATTATGAAAACCTGCAGCTGCTATTTCAAGACCTCTCTTTGCAAAAGACTGCCCTTTAACATCAGCAAAATCAAGGTCATAATCCATTTCTGGTAAAAAGTTATATTCCACTTCTTTTGGTTTTACAAGACCTTCAAGTACATTTATAACATCTTTAATATTTGAAACAGGGTAGAGGTAAGCATCTTTTATAACAGATACCTCATCTTCATTTTCTTTAGGAAAGATTATATTCTTAAAACCTTTTGAAACTGATTCAATACTTATAGGAAGTGCACCTTTTACTCCTTTTATACCACCATTAAATCCTAATTCTCCAAAAATTAAGGTATCCTCTAGCCTAATTTTCAAGTCTAAAAAATCAGAACTTAAAAGAATACCAAGGGCTAATGGTAAGTCAAGGTATGTCCCAGTCTTCTTTATATCAGCAGGGGCCAGGTTACAGACAACTCTTTTTAATCTTATATCAAAACCTGAGTTCTTTATTGCTTCCATAACCCTTTCTCTTGCCTCTTTTATACTAGCATCAGGAAGACCCACTATCTCAAAACCAGGAAATCCATTCTTGTGCTCTATCTCTATCTCAACTATTGTTGGCTCTAGGGAAAACACAATAGCACTGTATATCTTAACAAGCATATGAAACTCCTTTCATAAGTATTCATAATACTTAAACAAATTGAACACTAAGATTTTTCCAAAAAAATTCCACTAACAGAACTCATTAAAGTAGGTAGTTAAATATTCTTAATATTTAAATAGTTAAATATTCTTAATATTTAAAAAAGAGACTTAAATAATTTAAAAGAGTCTTTCTCTCATTTTCTTAGTTATAAATAGGGAAGGATTAGAGTAGTTTTTAAAAGTTTTATTTTGTTTCCTCTCTTCCTCAAGTTTAAAACAAAAGAGGGTATAAAGTAATTTATATTTAGGTATTGCCTAAACCGAACCACATTTGATAAAATTATACATAGTCGTTTAAGTATTTAAAAGATTAAAAATCAAAATTAATAAGCCGATCTAGTATTTTTTTAATAATAGGGCTTTCGGTCTTCTATAAAAAAGTTCGTTTTAATTAAAAAGGCTCATTTTAAATAATCACCTTATTTTATGATTATAGCTAAGTTTAATATTTTAAGTAATTAACATTTTTAAGTTTTTAATAGACTGCCAGTCTGATTAATCAGTAAAATAAAGTCTATTTTCAACCACCAACTTCTCTATTTTTTCCTAACGAAAGAGAGTAAAACCATAAATAAAAAAAACAGACTAGAATAATAAAAAGCATTGCTAAAAACTTCTTGATTATTTGTTTTAGAGAAATAATATAAAAAAACAGATGCAATAAGGAATAAAGAATATATCAATTGATGACCAAGTAGATATATTTTATCTATGCCTTTTTTGAATTCTTTAAAGCTTATTTTAACCTTGCCTGAGTTTATTGTTTCTAAAGCCCTATAGAGGGATTCAGGGGTCTGAGATATATAATAAACATTTTCCTTAATTTCCCTCTTTATAACATCCTTTAATTTCTCATTTTGACCCAATAAAAACTTTTTTAGATATGGCAAAAGTATCTGTATAACATTAACATCCCTATCCAATTTAGAAACCACACCTATTAAAAGTCCTATTGTCCTTATAAAAAAAACATAATTTTGGGGTAGTTGAATATACTTTAGAAACTCTTTTAACTGAACACCAACGTTTTTTAGATTATATATCCTATAAATCTGGTCAAGTGTCATATTCTGATAGTCCTTAATATTAAAAATGTCCAACTTATTAACTATATAGAAAAAAATATTTTCAAGTTTCTCTTTATCAGAATCTGCCCTTATAAATCCCATGTATTCAAGGTGTTGCACTATAAATGAATAATCTTTTGAAATAAATGCTTTTAAGAGTTTACGAAAGTCAATAATAGTATCTCTATTAAGAAAAGAAGAAGAACCAAAGTCTATTATACCAATCTTATTGTCTTTAGTTATTATTATGTTTCCAGGATGAGGGTCAGAATGAAAAAAACCTTTATTGAAGATCATAAAAGAATAGACTTCAAGCAACCTTCTTGAAACATCTTTTAAAGAAAGTCCACTACTCTTTAAGCCATCAATATTATCAACCTTGTAACCATCCACAAACTCTGTAACCAATATTTCTCCCACCGAAAGTTCTTTTATATAATTGGGAATTATAACATACTTAAAACCTTTTAAAGCCTTCCTGATTTCCTCCAAGTTCTTCTTTTCATAATCAAAGTCTATCTCTCTTAATATCATTCTCTCAAACTCAGGATATATATCCTCCGTATTAAGAGAAGGAAAGAAAAAGTGTATAACCCTTAATAAGAAAGAAATTATAAAAAGGTCATTCTTTGTAATATCTTTTATATCAGGATAAAGTACCTTAACAGCAACATACTTGTTTTTATACTTACACTTATAAACCTGGGCAAGAGATGCACTTGCAATAGGAGTTTTATCAAACTCATCTAAAACTCCTTCAGGCTCTTTACCCCAACACTTAATGAATATAGGTCTAATAGAATCAAAGTCTCTTGGTGGGACTTTATCCTGTAATTCCTTAAGTGTTTTATAAGATTCAGGGCTAATAATGTTAGCAATAACACTTAAAAACTGTCCAAACTTTATGAAAATTCCCCCTGTTTTTATACAAAATTTTTTTATTCTATTTGCTGTCCTCTGATTAAGAGAGTTTAAAACTCGTGAATAGGTAAAAAAAGGCAAAAAACGCCTTATAAAAAACAAGAAAAGATAAGAAAAAATAATAGATAGAGTGAAAAAAAATGATTTTAAAAGTCTTGTTTTGCTATTGCTATTCAATTACTTCCCTTGACTAAGTTTATTTTCATTACACTGTCTCCCTTTTTAACATAACCTAAACCATTTTCAACATCACTTGCCTCATCATACTCTGGTTCAACAACAATTTGCCCATCCTTGTTTATATAACCATATTTTCCATTAACCTTTATCCAGGCAAAACCATTTTTGAAACTCCCACCATCTTCAAGTATTGGCTTAAATATAAAATCACCCGATCTATTTATATAACCATAACAACCATCAAGAGCAACAAGAGCAATCCCTTCAATAAAGTCAGAAGCAAAGTCAAAAACAGGCTTTATGATAACCTTCCCTTTTTTATCTATATATCCATAAAACTTTCCATCAGCAATAACACATAATCCCTCTCTAAAATTACCTGCAAAACTAAACTTAAAGTCAATAACTACTTTTCCATTAATATTTATAAAACCCCATTTTCCATTCTTTTTAACAGAAGCAAGACCTTCTGAGAAATTATTTACAAAGTCATAAACAAAAGGTATTAAAGGCTTATTATTAATATCAATAAATCCCCATTTATTATTAAGTTTTACCCTTGCAATTCCATCAATAAAGTCACCCCCATATTGATACATAGGTTTTATTATAATCCTTCCCGTATCTATATCAACATAACCCCATAAGTCATTTTTAATAGTTCTCATTATTGTTAAAGGATAAGTAATAAAATGAACAGACAGAAAAATTAATAGTAACACTTTAGAAAACATATCCAAACCCCTAAAATTTAAGGTTCGGATAATAATGATAGTTTTTTAGAGTAATTCTTCTGTATTGTCTTCAGTCTTTTTTCTTTTTTTAGCCTCTTTTACCTCTTCCTTTTGTTTCTCTTTCTTCTCTTCCATCTGAATAAGAGGTAAATCATATTTTTCTCTTATCAAGTTTTCTATCTTTAAAGAAAAATCAGGATTAGACTCAAAATAGGCATAAGTTGCTTCTTTTCCCTGCCCTATTTTATCATTACCAAAGTAATAGAATGTTCCCTTCCTCTCAATTATACCTAGATTAACAGCCTCTTCAAGTAATGTGTATATGTTGTATATACCTTTATCATATAAGACTATAAACTCTCCCTTTTTAAAAGGTGGTGCCATCTTGTTCTTGTTTATCTTTATCTTAGTTATAGTACCATAAGAATCTTCTTTTTCCTTTAAAGCCTCACCACGTCTTACTTCTATGCGTAATGAAGAATAAAACTTTAAAGCCATACCACCTGTAGTAGTCTCAGGGTTACCATAACTTCCTATTTTCATTCTTATCTGGTTTATAAAAATCATACATGTATTTGTCTTGGATATTATACCTGTAATCTTTCTTAATGCTTGAGACATTAACCTTGCTTGTAGTCCTATCTGAGAATCTCCCATATTTCCTTCTATCTCAGCCCTTGGAACCAATGCAGCAACACTATCTATAACAATAAGGTCTATTTGACCAGTCCTAGCAAGTGTTTCAACTATTTCTAAAGCCTGCTCACCAGAGTCTGGCTGCGATATATACAAGTCCTCAAGATTAACACCTAACTTTTTTGCATATATAGGGTCAAGTGCGTGCTCTGCATCAATAAAAGCAGCAACCCCACCATTCTTTTGAACCTGAGCAATTGTTGACAGTGCTATTGTGGTTTTACCAGAAGACTCAGGCCCATATATCTCTACTATTCTTCCCCTTGGAAGACCACCTATACCTGTGGCTATATCAAGAGATATTATACCTGTAGATATAACAGGTATGCTTACCCTCTGTTTTTGATCAAGTTTCATTATAACACCATCACCAAACCTTTTCTGAATATCTCTTATTGCAGCATCTAATAAACTTTTATCTTTCATAGATTACCTCTTTCATTATTTAGATTAAAATATCATATAAGTATAGGAGAAAGCTCGTAAGTAAAATTAGTACTTAAATAATTCCTTATTGTTTTGTCACTAAAAACTTCTATAGTAAACTCTTCTTCATACTCGTCATTAACACCAATCTTAAAGTTAACTGTTTCTTTTGAGTGATTCTTCTGATCTCGAGCCTTAATCTCTTTAGGCCAAAAACTATAATATCCAGCAAGTTTAGCAGGTACAATATAAGGATTAGACCAAGATATTTCTTTCATTGGTGCAAGTACATACCTTTTTTTCTCTTCATCATAGATATATAGTTCAACCTTTACACCATCTTTAGGTTTAAGAGTAACATAGTCTAATACACGCCCCAATATATAAGGGAAATTAAGATAAAAATAGTCTGTAGTTTCAAACTCTTCTTGTTTCAAAAACTCTATGCCATTCTGTGGAAAAGAATGAAGGTGAGACTTTCTTCTGTCTTTTATTATGTTTATCGCTTGAAGGACGAGAGCATATATATCTGCTTTATCTTGTATGTCAACCTTCAAGTCAGACTCCAGATGCAATATTCCACGGCCACTAGTTATATAAAATGGTTTTGTTCTGTTAAGAACATATGCAACAATATCTTCAATACATATAGAACACCTACAAACATCTTTAACGTCTTTTAAAACATCTTCCAAGACTCTTAAAACCAAGTCTTCTTTTAAGTTCTTAATAAACATAGTAGTTAAAACCTTTTCTAAAATTTTAAAAAAAATTTTAAATAATAAAAATTTTAATAAGATATTTCTTAAAATTAAAACATAAAAACCTAAAAATAAAAATAATTTAACAACATAAGCAAAAAAATTAAATTTTGTTAACAAAAATAATTAATAAAAAGAGGTAAAATTGGATTCAATCAAAAAATACTCCTCATTACTTAAGGAACAAATAATTCAAGAATTAGAAAAAATAGAGTCACCCGAGATAGAAATATGGAATAAAGACACAATAGAAAGGATAAAAAACTTTAGTACTAACGGTAAGCTTGTTAGAGGTGCACTAATATGCATAATAGAGGAAAAAGTAAAAAAGACAATATCTAAGGATTCACTAAAGGCAGGTGCTGGGCTTGAATTATTCCAATCAGGACTATTGATACACGATGACATAATTGATAAAGACCAGATGAGAAGAGGTGAGTATTCAATACACTATCAGTACACAAACATGTTTAAAGACAATTCAAAGGACCCAAATAGAACAGGAGAATCACTTGGAATATGTTTAGGTGATATCTGCTTCTTTTTAGGTTTTAAAATACTATCTTCAATTAAAAACAAGAAAAAATCATTAAGTATAATAGACCTGATATCAAAAGAAATGGTGTATGTAGGTATGGCACAGATGCAAGATATATACTTCTCAGATGTAAAAAACACAGACCCAACCTATGAAGATATATATAAATTATATGTATACAAGACTGCAAGATACAGTTTTAGTCTGCCACTAATGATAGGAGGTATTATCTCTGAAATTAACAAAAATGAGATAAAAAAACTATCAAAAATAGGTGAAGATATAGGTGTTCTCTTCCAGATAAAAGATGATCAGATAGATATATTTTCATCAACAGAAGAGATAGGAAAACCAGTCGGCTCTGATATATATAATGAAAAAAAGACAGTCTATTATTATTATATTAATAATTACCTTAAAAGAAAAAATAAAAAGATATCAGACTATTCCCTTGAAGAGATAAAGGGAATAATAAGTAATAAAGGAATAGATAAAAAAATAGAAAAAATAGTAAAAGACATATCCAGTAGAATATACAGAAAAATAGAAAAAATAAAAAATGAAGAGATGAGAAAAATAATAATTGAATTAACAAAATACACTGTGGAAAGAAAAAAATAATGAATAAAAAATTAATCACTATACTTATTATATTTACAATATCACAAATACTGAATGGCAAGAATTATTCCACAAAGTTCATTTTAGGCAAGGGAGAGTTTATACATGAGGCTACTACAAGTGATAATAGATATATTTTAGAAGTCTTTGAATATTCAATTACAATATACTTTACATCAGAAAACAAAAAAATATTTTTAAACATTATAAACACAGACAAGAAAATAAAAAAAGTCTTATACAAGAGTCATAACCTATTCATAGAACTTGATAATGAGACTATAAAGTATGATATTAAGTCAGATGACATAAAAAAAGAAGATGATAAAGATAAACAAGCTCTTAAAATAACAAGAGAAAAAAATAATGAGTTCGAAGACTATTACATAGCCATAACACAAAATGGAATCAAAATAGGCCAAAAAGTAATAATACTAGAAGATGAACCTATAGCCTACCTTTATCACACAAACAAAAAAATAGAAGTCAAAGGAGAAAAAAAAGAGATAAAAGAAAATGAAAAAAAGTTAATAATGACTATACTTAGTGAATTAAAGCCTGAAAGAGAAGTAATTGAAAACAAATACATAAAAACAAAGACTGGCATACTTGTCTTTTATCCTACTTTTGATGAGTTTTTTAAACTATTAGAAAAGTATAAAAACAAGACCCACGATGAAAAAACATTAGAAGTTCTAAAAGAGATATATAATGAAAAAGATATAATAAGCCTTTTAATAAAGAAAAAAATAGAAAATAATAATAAAGAAGACATAGAAGAAATTATAAAAAAATACTATTCACTCTTCAAAAAAGACAATGAGATTAATACACTGTTAGGTGAGTTTTATTACAATAGAAATGATTATAAAAATGCTCAAAAATACATAAAAGAGGTCAACACACCATATTCAAAATTTATATTAGCTAACATATGTGTTATAGAAAACAAAATACAAGATGCAGAAAAAAATTATAAGATAGCGATTTCAATGGATAAAACATTCTATAAGGCATATAACAATTTAGCAAGCCTATACATAAACAAGAAAAAATATAATGAGGCTGAGAAATTATTGATAGAAGGTATAAAAAATAATTCTGAAAACCACAGTTTATATTATAACTTAGGTTTATTGTATGAAAAAATTGATAAGTTACCAATAGCAATTTTACTTTATGAAAAAGCTAATTCTCTTGCAAAAAAAACAGAAAAAGACTACCCTAAAAAAGAAATAATAGACAGTCTTTATTATTCTTACATAAAAATGGGAAAGATTGACGATGCTGAAGACCTATTAAAAGACATATTAAAAAAAGAACCTAATGACCCAATATCACACTACAATTTAGGTTATCTCTACGAAATAAAAAAAGACAAAAAGAAAGCAATATTTCACTACAACATTTTTTTAGAAACAAACAGAGATGAAAAAAACAAAAACCTTGAAAACCTGGTAAGAAAAAGGATAAAAAAACTAGTCTCTGAAATAGAAAACTGACATTATTTTTTAAGCAGCCAATGTCTAAAAAGTAGTTTTAATCATTTTAAACATCATCTTCTTTTACTCATGCTATACAAACACATATAGATATAGATTCTTTATGACTAATTTCCAAGACAAAAACTTATGTCATTTTTTGCTTTTTCCTGTAGACTAAAAAAAAGACATGATAATCACTTCATATTCAGATGTTACTATATCCTATATAAATATTCCAAAAAATAATACCAACATTACTTAGAAAGATAAATTTTAATTTCAAGTTTTTCAATAAACTCTTACCAATTTTTTGTATAAATTTTTTAAGTTTTTAAAGACTCAATCAATTTACCAAAAAACCTTAATTTCTTAAAAGTCTTTATTTTCATAAAGATTAAAAATATAAAATTTTATTTTAAAATTTTCAAATAATCTGTCTTAGATTTTAACCAGTTTAGATCTTTAGAGAATATTATTTAAACTTTTTTGTTTCTATCATCTTTTTTATATTAGCAGACGTGTAATCCTCTACTATCTTTTTTATTATCTTCATTGACTTTTCCGGAATATGAGTAAAGTTTATACCGACTCTTACACCCCTAGAAGCTGCTATCTTACCTTTACAATATATTTTCCCATAACCTTGAACCTCAAACCTTATATCTATAACACTCTCTTCTTTCATTATATGATTCACTTTTATCCCTATGCCACCAAAAGACACGTCAACAATCTCACACTTATCTACAACACCATCATAAAAGTACTCACCTATAACATTTGTTAAAGGAACTCTAAAACTTTCTCTCTCATTTTCTTTTCCCATATTCTACCTCTGTTTAGCTTTTTTTAATATTTCCAACTTCTTTAAGTGTGCATTAACTATTTTTGAAAGCTCCTCAACATCATTACATGTTATTCTTGATTCTTCTACCCTGAAAAGTTTATTGTCAGAGAGTGCTTCACCAACAAAAAGTTTACCTTCCCCATAAGGAAGTCCAAGCATATTAATAAGCTCTTTTACCCCAAACTCAAAAATATATTTTTCACCTCTTTTTATAGGGACCTTATCCTTTAGAATTATAGTAAGTAGTGTATCCAATGTCCTAACAACAGGATCCGATATCATTATATTTTTTATCTGCCTGTATATAGACCATATCCTATCAGAAAGTATTGTAATAAGCCTTGTTGCCAACTTAGGTTGTTCAATAACCATATTAGAAAAGTTCTCTTTATTTACTGCCAGTGTAACAACTTCACCACCATATGCTATAGCAGAAGCACTCCTTGGTTTATTCTCAAGTATTGCCATCTCTCCAAATATATCGCCATTCTTAAGAACAGCAAGTAAAACTTCTCTACCCCCAAGTATTTTAGTTATTTTAACCCTGCCCTGCTGTATTATATGTAATTCATTACCTGGCTCATGCTCACAGAATATAAAAGTGTCAGGTTTATACTTTCTATTAAAACCAGTTGTGTTTTGAATAGGATTAAATGCCTGGGACTTCAAACCCTCATATCTTTGCAATTTGTTCTGAGCTTCTTGTACCTTATCACCATTAGGGACCAATTCTATATACTTCTGATACGCATATAAAGCAAGCCCCATAATGCCATTATTAAAATAGTATTCAGCAAGGTCAAATAGTTTAGACAAATCAGACTCTTCGTCTCCTTGTTTGCGAGCAGAAAGTTGGGTTAATAAATGGTCAAAGAATCTTAGTTTTTTAGAAAAATAACGTATTATTTTCATAGCAAGAGGTGCACTCTGCTTTATAAGAAAGTCAAATTGGCTACTATGGACCTCTAATAAATTAACATCAGACAATGCTATAGCAGTTTCAGTTGCTGGTTGTCCACTCATAGCTGAAATCACGCCAAAAAAGTCTCCAGGTTTAAGTATTTCACCCTGTGAGTTTATTATCTTATCAACAGACCTTGTAACCTTAACTTCTCCTTCCTTAATTATATAAAAAGAATTATTTATTTCATTTCCTTCAATCAGTATATAAGAACCATTTTTAAAGTGAGCAATTCTTAACTGTGCCTGCATAAAAATCCCTAAAAATAATTTTAAGAAACATTCTAACAATTTAATAAAAAATATTAACTAATTAATTCTAAAAATCTTAAACATTCTACAAAACTTATATTATCGGCAATTCCTTTTCCTACTATATCAAATCCTGTTCCATGACCAACAGAAATCCTAAAGAATGGAAGCCCTAAAGTAATATTAACAACCCTATTACTAACCATCTTTAACGGTATAAGACCCTGGTCATGATACATGGCAACAAAGTACTTTGCCTCTTTTGAATATGCTTTTTTAAAAATACTGTCAGCAGGGAAAGGCCCGTCTACATTTACATTTCTTTTTTTTAACGACTCTAAAACTGGTATTATTATATCTATTTCTTCTTTCCCTAAACTTCCACCCTCGCCTGCGTGAGGATTTAAACCACAAACATATATTTTTTCATTACTAGTCTTCTTCTTAAACTCATTTAAATGCAATATTGTAGTCTCAACTATTTCCTTGTTTATAAGAGAAGGAACTCTTGTTATGGGCTCATGTATTGTAACAAGTGCAACACAAAAGTCTGGATTTGCTAATAACATAGTGTATTTTTTTATACCGAAAGACTCAGCTAAATAATCAGTGTGCCCCTTAAAGTCATTATAGCTAGCCATTACAATAGCTTTTTTGCTCACAGGGCCTGTAAGAAGTCTTGTTTTATTATCTTTTTTTATTATCTTTATAGCTTCATTTATGGACTCTATCGCTATCATGCCATTTTTTTTTGAATCAACTCCTAAGTCAGGTTTAAAATCGGTTTCTCCAATATTAATAAACTCAAGTCCTTTTTTTTTATATTCTATATTAAGAGTTTTTGAGTAGTATTCCAAAGTAGAGATGTTTCCAATTACTATAACATTTTTGCCTATAAGATATTTATAAGACTTTAAAAAAATCTCATACCCAATACCACCCGGGTCACCTAATGTTATCACTGTCTTTGGCATATTATTGTTGACCACTCTCTTGAGTTATATTACATATTCCTTTCAATATAACACCTTTTTGAGTAATAAGCTCAGGTGTAGTAATATCACCAAATATTTTAGCACCAGGCAAAAGAACAACCCTACCGTCAGAAAATATGTTCCCCTTAACAGACCCCTCTATAAATATAGCCCCACCCCTTATGTTAGATTCTACATTAGCAGTGTTAGCTATATATATTTGATCAGAATATATTAAGTCACCCTTAAAACTACCTTCTATTAATAGAATACCTTTTGCCTTGAAGACACCTTCAAAAGTGGAATCTACTCCTATTTTTGTATTTGCTTCCTTTGGTAATGTCATCCTTTTTCTCCTTGAATTATTAAAATTTTAATAAAAAATTTTCAATTAATAAAAACCTTGTTTCTATTTTTACCTAATATCATTCTATACCATTTTCTAAAGTTATTAAAAAAATCTATTACCTCTTGTTTTCTATAATCTGGAAAAGTCCATTCAAATGGTCTATATCCCTTTTTAGAGTCATAAAAAAGTGTAACCTCTGCAAATATATTATCGCCAACATATAACCTGTGGAAAAAGTCTTTTGTAGAAAAAAGTACAACCTTAGCCTCAGTTATGTATCCTGGATCAATATTTATCGTTCTTAAACTCTTCTGACTAAAGTCCATCTCTACATTATTAGAATCTATTTTAACCTTATGCAAATCTTCTAACGGAAAAGTCTTTTCAAAACCCACAATCTTTTTATACAAAGGTGAGCCCATCTCTTTTTCATAATACCTGGTTATTTCAGAAAAATTATACAACATAGACTCTAAAACAACATTACCATACTTTTTTACCATAACCTCCAATGTTTTTTCATAAACTCCTTTATTTGCAAAAGTAAATGCACAAAAAACAGGTACTTCTTCGTATTCTTTTATATATCCCACTAAAAGTCCTACAGTGTTTTTTCAAAATTAATAGTTTTTAACATTTAAGATTAATCATATATTTTATATTTTATTAATTAAATATAAAATTTAATAGTTAAACAAATAAACTTAGACTATAAATAATGGAAAACAGAATTATAAACGAGTGTTTGTTAGGTGTTGACTTTGGAACAAAAAAAATAGGTATCTCTATAAAAAGACCAAAAACTCTAAGAATTGAATACCTAGGTAATTTTAAGAACGAAGGAGATGTAATAGGAAAGTTTATCGGACTGATAAAAAAAGAAAACATAGACAAAATAATAATAGGATTACCAACAGGATTAAGCAATAAAGAAACAAAAATTACAAAAATAATAACAGGATTTATACAATCTCTTTCATCTTGTTTACCAAAAAATATAAGCATAACTACAATAAACGAAAACCAGAGTACAAAGGAAGCACTATACAAAATAAACATTCTTAATAAAAAAGAGAAAGAGAAAGACACTATTTCTGCAGGTATAATATTAGAAAGGTATATAAAAGAAAATGTCAGAGAATAAAATTATAAAGATCATAAAGTCTTATTTCCCAAATGACTGGGAGAAAGATTATGGAAATGACTGTGCATATATAAAAAAACACAATATGTTAATAACTAAAGACTTGTTAGTTGAAGGCACACATTTCTTGAAAGACTACCCAATAGAAGCTATAGCATATAAGTCATTAGCAGTAAATATAAGTGATGTGGTATCAGATGGTGGAATACCTAAGTTTGTAATATTGGGGATAGGCTTTAATAAAGAAAATGAAGAAAAGGTCGAGTTGCTATTTGAAAATTATTTAAAGATATGCAAAAAAAATAATATAAGAATAATAGGTGGAGACCTTGTATTTTCACCAATATTCTTTATATCTGTAACATGTATTGGTTATTCAAACTCTCCATGGCTTAGAAAAAATGTTGGTAAAAATGATAGTATATATATATCAGGTCCAATAGGTGGTTCTTATAAAGGATTTAAAGAAATAAAGGAAAAAGGAGTTGACCTAAATAACAAGTTTGTATTAGCACACCTTTTCCCACCAATAAGGATAAAAAAGATAAATAATATAAATAAAAAATACAAAATAAATGCTGGCATAGATATAAGTGATGGGCTTATAAAAGACTTATTAAAACTATCTCTCGAAAGTAATAAATCTATTCTCATCGAGTTTGATAAAATCCCTTTTTTTCCTGGGCTTAGTGATGAAGATAAGTTTGAATCGATGTTTTGGGGAGAAGACTATGAAATAGTTTTCACCTCAAGTGATAATATAACAGATAGGGGAATAAGAAAAATAGGAAGAGTCATAAATGAAAAAACTGGTTTGTTCTTGAAAAAAAAGGATAAAATTATTATATATAATAGATTAGAAGAAATTGAGAAAAAGGGTTTTTATCACCTATGATTAGAGTCTTATATCAGAATTGGGAAAAAAATTTAGATATTTGGAAACACAAATTAAGACACCTAAAATGGGTATCTGAATACAGAATGAATATATTAAAGAGTATTTTTGACCTTAAAGGTAAAGAGATACTTGACATAGGAAGTGGTCCACAGTTTTTATCAGACCTATTAAAACAGGAAGGCTCAAAAGTAACAACACTTGATAAGTTTGCTCCTGCTGATATATGCATAGACATAAATGATAAGTTTGAGTCATTACTTGGAGAAAAAAAGTTTGACATAGTCGTATTAGGTGCTGTAATAAGATATATAAAAGACATTAAGTGTTTTCTAAGCAAAATATCATATTTTATAAAAGATAATGGTTATATTTTTATGGATGA